>OVEP010009338.1_pt1 | contig 17835 bp, 14 predicted proteins | sample 1779801 | NCBI WGS metagenome assembly OVEP01 (sample SAMEA3914791, study PRJEB12502) | metagenome | biome: forest; material: soil | place: Canada | collected 2011-07-03 | depth 0.1 m
GCAGATCTCCAGCTGGGTCACCGCGCACTACACCGCCAAGACCGTGGACGGCGTCACGCTCTACGACCTGACGCAGCCGAAGAGCAGCGACTAGGAGCACGGGTCAGCAACGGGCAGGCGGCCGGGCGGCTGTGATTGGTGGGATCGGCCGCGGTCGTTCGTTCGGTGTGGGATATCGGCGCTGAGCCGGGCCAGGCAGTCCTGGGCAGCCAGTCGTCCAGCGACGGGGGCGGCGGCAGGGCCGCCTGGTGCGGGTCGAACGCCCGGAACCATTGAGATGGCCTGGCGCATTCGTGGTTTCGCTGAAGAAACGGCACCAGCAGATCGGGGATCAGGCAAGATCCTTCAGATCGCTCGGGTCGATGAGCCGGTACTGCGAGATCAGGTATCCGGCCTGCAGCCGGTTCCGCGCTCCGAGGCGGTTCATCAGATCTGAGATGCGGCGCTGGCAGGTGCGCAGGGAAAGGCCCAGTTGGCGGGCGATCCGTTGATCGTCTATTCCGTTGACCAGCAGTCGTAGCAGGACCTTGTTCACGTCGGCGGAGATGGCCTGGGTGTCCTCCTGGTTCGTCTTGGTGGGGAAGGCCTCGGCCGCGTCCCAAGCCCAGTTGAAGGACTGCGCGATGAACTCGGCGAGTGCGGGAACCCGCACCACCAGCGCGCCTTGACTGTTGTCCACCAGTGACAGGACGGCCGTCCGCCGGTCGTAGACGATGAACCGCATGAAGCCTGTACCTGTTGTGCGCACCTCCGCTCCGTAGCTCACGAGGCGCCGCACATAGTCGCAGGTGGGCTGGTCGAAGCGAGCCGAGTGCTGGTAGAGCGTGCGCATGGCGACGCCGCGTTCGAGGAGGTCCCGATCGCGCTGGGCCGTCTCGTCCAGGATCCGGCCGTCGCGACCGCCGCCCGGCTGGGCGGTGAAGACCTCCGACTCGCACTCGGCGGCCAGTTTCTCCAGCAGGATGCGGACTGAGTCGAGGTCCGTGATGATCTCCAGGTCGGCGCTGTCGCCCCGGGACGCGGATCCTTCCTGGTACAGGGGGAGCAGCTGGCGCATATTGCTGCGCAACTGGTCGATTGCCTGCGCCCTGCTGCTCAGCTCCAGCTCCGCCGGCGCCAGCAGTTTCAGCGCGGCCGACAGCGGGTTGACGGCGACGAGCTCGCCACTGCTGCGATCGGCGCACTGCAGCAGCTGCAGGTCGCGCAGTTCCGCGAGAGCAGGCTCGATCTCGTCGAGGGAGCTGCCGAGTGCTCCTGCCAGCGAGGGAGCGTCGACCGACGGCCGCTGCGCCGCGAGCGCATAAATCCGTTCAGCCAGGATGCTGGCGAAGGGACCGAGCGGAAGGTTCGGTGTGTCCATTTTCGTCATGGTTCAGCTCCCTCGTATCTCGTAGTGGCGGAAAGACGACCCTACCCCAAGGCCTGAATCATGCCTCTGAACAGGCAAGATAGGCGGAATGCGGGAGACACCACGGAGAGTGGTGGCTGCTGCACCAGAAAGACGCACATGAACGACGGGGAACGAACTATGAAGATGGCCAATACAGTCGCCACGGCCACTGCGGTGCTTCTCGCAACCGGCGCGGCCCTTGCCGCACTACTCCTGCCGAGCACTCCCACCGTGCGAGTCGGACATGACGCCGCGGTCTCGGCCGCTGCCGCAGTCGACGCCGCCACCGTGTCGGCCGACCAGGGCTGGGGCTGACCGCAGGCGCTGACCCGTAGGCCGCCGGGGAGCAGTTGCAACGCTGTGGCCTGGTGTTTCATGACGATACCGGTCCTGGCCCGGGCTGCGGCCAGCGGGACGCCATCGCGGCCCGGCGGGTCCCGGGCCAGGCTTCCGGCGCAACACCGCCACCTCGGACAGCCCCTGGCGGCGACGCCCCCCGAGGCATGCTGACAGCCGGTCCCGGCGCAAGCCCATTCCGATTCGAGCGCCGGGCCGACGGCCCGTGCGGCGTCTGCCCGGTGGTGGCGGAGCCGGAGTCACCCACTCCCGCGAGAGCGGCCAGTCGCGGATCACGACGCATGTCAACGGCAGAAATCAGCCACTCGGGTCCCTCGGGGGAGGACGCCGAAGCCGGGCTGCCGTCTCCCCGCCCGAGAACCCCGACAGGGCTGTATCCCGACCAGAAAGTGGGCTGCTCATGGACCTTCACACCGTCGCCTCCGCGCCTGGCGAGCCGGACGCCCGGCCGAGCGTGCTCGCCCTCGGTTGGCACGCCAAGTCCGTCGAGGCGTTCGAGCGCCATGGGTACCGAGTGGTCAGCGCAATCGGGATCAAGGACTTCGCCCAGGCCCGGCAGCACAGCTCTGACGAGGACCTCGTCGTCGTCACCGATGCGGCCCGACTGGAGTCGGTCCTCGCCGGACTGATTCGGGTCGGTCTCGGGCCCGACCGCTTCGCGGCGGTCTGGAGCCTCCACGAGCTACCGATCATCACGGCCAGCGCCTTGGCCGGACTCTTCGACCTGCCCGCCATTGCGCTGGGCACCGCGGTCGCGCTGCGCGACAAGTCCGTCCAGAAGCGCCTGGCGCGTGCCGCCGGGCTTCGCGTGGCCGACTGCCGTGCGATCAGGTCGCTCGCCGAACTGGAGCAACTGCCCTGGCAGGGGCCAGTGGTGGTGAAGCCGTTCGACGACGCCGCCTCACGCGACACCTTCGCCGTGATGAGCCCGGAAGACCTCGAACGGATTCTGGGAGACACCGGGCCCGGCCGGGACACCGGGCCGTGGCTGGTGGAGGAGTTCATGGAAGGGGCCGAACTCCACGTCGACGGGGTGGTCCGCGAGGGTCAGGTGACCTTCCTGAGCGTGTCCCGCTACCTGCAGAACGTCATCGCCATCAAGTCCGGGGGGCTGGTCGGCTCGGTGGTCCTGGACCCCGGAACCCACCGGGACCAGTACGCCATGGCGAGGGAGGTTGCCGAGACATCTCTCGCTGCCTTCGGCCATCATGACGGCCTGTTCCATCTCGAAGTGTTCCAGGACGAAAGCGGCCTGATCTTCAGTGAGTGCGCCGGCCGCATCGGTGGTGGAATGATTCGGGACGTCAACTCCTACCAGTTCGGCGTGGACCTCATAGACGAGTTCGCCCGCGCCGTCCTGGGGCTCCCCGCAGCCCAGCGGGTGGTGCCCGGGGACCGGCGGGCCTGTGGATTCGTCCAGCTGCCCGCCCCGGCCGGGCGGATCATCCACCTGCCCACCCGGCAGGACATCATGGCCAGGCCCGGTTGCGTGGAGGCGCGACTCGCCGTCACTGAGGGGGCCGAGGCTCCTGACCTCACTGCGGGCTCACATCTCATGGCAGGCAAGGCCATGCTGGTCGCCGCCGACGACGATGAGCTGGAGCACCGGATGGCCGACCTGGTGGCCTGGTTCCAGCAGACCGTGGTCACCAGTTCGGAGGAGTCCCGGTGACCCGGGCCATCCCGGCCGGGAGGCGGCGGCCGCCCTCGGAGTCGATCCCGGAGCGGGGTCCCGGGCGAGTCCTTTACTGGGCAAGTCTGGTCAACGCGATCGGCACGGGGATGTACCTGATCAGCAGCGCGGTCTTCTTCGTGCGCTACGTCGGGCTGCCGGAGACCCAGGTGGGGCTGGGACTGTCCGTCGGCGCTGTCATCGGGCTGGCCAGCGGCATTCCGGCAGGACACCTGGCCGACCGCTACGGGGCTCGCAGGGTCTATGTGATCTCTCTGGTCGCAGAGGCCTTGGTCATGTGCTCGTTCACGCTTGTCCACTCGTTCTGGGTCTTCGCGGCGGCGACCACCTGCGCGTCCCTGGCCGCCTCGGCCAGCTCCGCCGCACGGGGTCCCGTCATCCAGTTCGCCTCCGGAGCGAACCCCGCCCGGCTGAAGGCGCAGATCCGCTCGGTGACCAACGCCGGCCTCTTCGTCGGCGGGGCGGCGGCCGGTGTCGCTCTGGATGCCGACAACCGTGGCTACTACCTGGTTCTGATCCTCGGAAACGCGGCCTCCTTCGCGATCTGCGCCGCCCTGATGGCGGGCTTGCCCAAGGTCCCGGCAAGTGCTGCCAAGGAGTCCGGTAAACGGTCGTTGGCTCTGCGGGACGGTGGCTACCTGCGCGTCTCTGCGATCAACTTCGTGATGAGCCTGCAGTACCCCATCCTCCCGTTTGTGCTGCCGCTCTGGATCATCAGCCGGACCAGCGTGCCTCATTGGGCGATAGCCGTGCTGATTCCCTTGAACACGATTCTTGTCGTACTCCTGCAAATGCGTGCTACTCGCAGGATGAACGGCCTGCGCTCAGCGGCCGGGTTCCTCGCAGGTGGCGGCGCCGTCATGTTCGTGAGCTTCCTGCTCATGGCAGCGGTTCCTTCGGTGCCCGATGTCCTGGGCATTGCCACTCTGTTTGCCGCAGTGACAATCAATGCCCTGGGGGAGATCTTCTGGGCGGCCGGGAGCTACGAGCTCAGTTTCGGGCTTGCCCCGCCCGAGGCGCTGGGCCAGTACCTGGGTCTCTACTCCACCAGCGGTGGACTGGGCCGGGCGGTTTCCCAGGCCCTGGTCACCTTTCTCTGCCTCAGCCTCGGCTTTCCGGGCTGGATCGTCTTCGGTTGCCTGATCCTGGTCGCCGCCATGGCCGCCCCGTACACGGTCAAGCGGGTCCTGGCCGCACGTCCGGAGAGCGCCACGGCACTGGAGACGGCCGACCTCGCCTAGCAGGCAGTCGGAGCAGGGCGACTACGTCACGGCCCGTCAGCCTTCCAGTGTGCGACGTCACCGGTCATTCGCCGAGTACTACAGCAATGAGGAGCATCAGCGTGTCCCTGTTCGGAATTGACGACTCACAGAACCGCGATCGGCGTACTCTGGTGATCAGCTGGAAGAGCGGGGTCATTCCGGCGCTGCAGGCGCTGGGGCAGGACGTCACCTGCGTCGTCGCCGCATCCGATGTCACCGCCGCCCGGGCCAGTGGATTCACTGGGCTGCTGGTCTCGGTACGCGACCCGGGCAGCGTCGAGGACGTTCTCTCGGGGCTTCTTCGAAACGAGATCGACCTGGAGTCCTTCTGGGCTGTGGGGTCCAACATCGAATCGTCAGTGGTGGCCGCAAGCGTACTGGGCCAACTGATCAACGCAAGGTGCATCGACCTTCAGTCGTCCATTCTGCTGCGGGACAAGATCGCGCAGAAGCAGGCGGTCCGCGAGGCAGGAATCCCGGTGGCGGACCACTTCTCGGTGGACTCGCTGGCTGACGTCTCCGGCATGGAAACGCGCTATCCGGTAGTGGTGAAGCCGATCGCCGGGGCGGGAACGGCGGACACCCATCTCGTTCGGTCCGCAGACGCAGCCGACCGGCTTGCCCGGGACATCGGGCCGACGGCAGCCCATGGCCCTTGGGCAGTGGAGGAGTTCGTCGACGGCCCCGAGCTGGCGGTCAACGGGGTCGTCCGGGACGGCCGACTGATCATGCTCTCGGTCTCGCGCTACCTGCAGAACCTACTGGCGATCAAGAAGGGCGGTGCCGTTGGCACCGTGCTGCTGAACGAGCCGGGCAACGAACAGCTGTATGCCCGAGCCCGGAGCCTGACCAGCCAGGCTCTCGCGGCGCTCGGCCACACGGACGGAGTCTTCCACCTGGAGGCATTCGACCAGGGCGACCGCCTGGTCTTCGGCGAGTGCGCGGGGCGCACCGGCGGCGGGATGCTCCAGGAGATGATCCAGCGGAAGTTCGGCGTGGACCTGGTGGGCGAGTGGGCCCGAGCACTGCTGGACGTGCCGGCGCAGATTCCGGCCCAGCCCGCGGACGGCCGCTGCTACGGCATGGCCAACCTGTCCTGCGTGCCCGGCAGGATCACGGCGGTACCCACTGCCGCACAGCTCGCAGCCCTGGACGGCGTGGTGGAGGCCCAGGTCAGTGTCCGGGTCGGCGACACGGCCCCCGATGCCACCACAGCTTCGAACCTCCGGGTGGGTCGGTTCGTCGTCGCTGCGGACTCCGAGGACTCCGTGAGCAAGACCCTGCAGACGGTCATCGCCTGGTTCCGGACACAGACGAGCGTGGCCCCGGGCGACCCGGCCGACGAGTGAGCACAGCACCAGGATGGCGCCGGCACCAGTGGATGCTGCGGCGACATCGGGGCCAGTGGGGACAGGGACCACCCACCGCGATTCCGGCCTGCCCGGCCGGTCAGCGGCGGACAGAACACGAGCAGAAAAGCGAGAGATCGACATGATGAAGCACACGGCCCTGCGGGTGCTGGAGCTTGATGGTACGGAGTCCTTCGACACCGGCGAGCTGGAGATGATCGTGCTCCCGTTGTCCGGATCGTGCCGCGTGACCTGCGACGGCGAGACGTTCGAACTCCAGGGCAGGGAGAGCGTGTTCAGCCGGGTCACCGACTTCGCGTACGTCCCCCGCGATGCCCACGTGACCATAGAGGGGCGGGGCCGGTTCGCGCTTCCGGGCGCGGTGTGCAGCCGACGGCTTCCGTTCCGGTACGGTCCGGCTGAGAACGTCCCGGTGGAACTGCGCGGGGGCGGCCCGGTCAGCCGCCAGGTCAACAACTTCTGCAGCGTCGAAGGCTTCGAGGCGGACCAGCTCATCGCCTGCGAACTGCTGACGCCGGGCGGCTGCTGGTCGTCGTATCCCCCGCACAAGCACGACGAGGACCGTCCCGGAGTGGAGTGCCCCCTCGAAGAGATCTACTACTTCGAGGTCGACCACGGCGGATTCGCCTACCAGCGAGTTTACGGGACGACGACCGTGCTTGCCGAGGTCCGTACCGGCGACGTGGTGAACGTTCCGCACGGCTGGCACGGGCCGGCCATCGCCGCACCGGGATACGACCTCTACTACCTGAATGTGATGGCGGGACCCGGTGACCAGCGCACCTGGATCTTCTGTGAGGACCCGGCCCATGCGTGGACCCAGGACACCTGGAAGGGACAGGAGCTCAATCCCCGGCTGCCGATGACCTCAGCCGCCGGGCGGATCTCGGCACCTCACATCAAGCCCGCCTGAGGATCGGCCGACCGAACCGTGGTTTCACCCATCGCGCCAGAGCAAGGACGAAACGTGCAGCTGACATCAACCACAGACGCGGCCTCTCTGGGAGAAGCCTTCCAGCGGGTGGCACACCGGTATCCCGCCAATGTCGCCGTTGACGATGGCCGGGAGCGCCTGACCTATGCCGAGCTTGATTCCAGGTCGGCGGCGTTGGCCGGGAAGATCTCCGCGCATGGTGCCGGGCCCGGGCAGCTGGTCGGAGTCCTGGTCGACCGTTCGGCGCAGGCGATGATCGCGATTCTCGGCGTACTCAGGGCTGGTGCGGCCTACGTTCCGCTGGACCCGGCCTATCCCGCGGACCGGCTCCAGTACATGGTGTCCGACTCCGGGGTGGATCTCCTGGTGGGTGATCCGAAGGTTGCCGCTGACTGCGGTCTGACCGGCATTCAGGTCATCAGTCCACGGGCCGGGGCAGGTGCGGAGGTGCGGCCGGTACCGCTCCCGAACCCGGTTCAGCGGGATGACTCCGCCTACGTCATCTACACCTCCGGCTCCACCGGGCAGCCCAAGGGCTGTGTGGTGAGCCACGGCAATGCCTTGTCCCTGCTGGAGTCGTCGCTGCCGCTCTTCGAATTCGGGCCGCTGGACCGGTGGTCGGTGTTCCACTCCTTCTGCTTCGACTTCTCTGTCTGGGAGATGTGGGGCGCGCTCGCAACCGGGGCGACGGCGGTGTGCGTCCCACAGGAGCGGGCCCGGTCGACGGAGGACTTCCTGGATTTTGTCCGCGACGAACGGATCACGGTGCTCAACCAGGTGCCGTCGGCCTTCCGGGCACTCGCGGTGCTGCACGGCGATGACGCGGGCCGGCCGCTGAGCCTGCGGTATGTGATCTTCGGCGGCGAGAGCATCGACCTCGATGTGGTGCGGGACTTCTCCTGGAGCGGTCCTGGTCCCGCCCCCGTGATGGTCAACATGTACGGCATCACCGAGATCACTGTGCACGCGACGATCAAGTTCCTGACGGATGAGGACTACCAGGGTTCCTGCACATCCCCTATCGGGGAGGCGTTGCCACACCTGTCCATCGAGGTGCGTGACGACAACCTGGCTCTGGTGCCACCGGGTACCGCGGGCGAGATGTGGGTGTCCGGAGCCGGTGTGGCGACGGGGTACCTCAATCGCCCCGAGCTCACTGCGGAGCGGTTCGTCAGCTTCGACTCCGAGGACGGGCCGCGGCGGGCCTACCGGACGGGCGACCTGGCCAGAACCCTCCCTGACGGACAACTGGAGTATCTCGGCCGCAACGACCAGCAGGTCAAGATCAGGGGCTTCCGCATCGAACTCAACGAGATCGAGTCGGCTCTCAGAAGCCACCCGCTCGTGTCCGATGTCGCCGTCACCGCCGTACTGCGGGAATCAACCGGGCAGATGCTCCTGGCCTGTGTGGTGCCGACCCAGCCGGACATCGCTCTCAAGCCGCTCACTGTCACGCTCCGCGGGCACCTACTGGGACTGCTTCCCCGCCACATGGTGCCGGACCGGTTCCGCGTCATCGCTGAACTGCCGTTCACGCCCTCCGGGAAGCTCGACCGCAGGGCACTGGCGCTCCTGGACACCACGTCCTGATTCATCGGTAGACAGAAGGGAACCGAGCACTATGGCAACTCGATCACCCCAGGAGATCCAGGACTTGTTCCGTGGGATCTGGGCGGAGCTCCTGGCAGTCGAGGTTGATCCGGACGACAGTTTCTTCGAGATCGGCGGGGACTCACTCCTGGTCGTCGAGGTTCTGAGGCGGGCGCGGAAGGAAGGGCTGACGATCCGGGCCGCAGACGTCTTCGCGCATCCGACCCCGTCGGGCCTCGCTGACTTTGTCGTCGGCCCTGGCAGCGGTCCGGCCCCGGCCGGTAAATCGGCCGGGCAGTCAGCACTGCCCGTGGTCACCTCGGAGCAGGTCTGGCAGACCTATCTGAACCCCTGGGACGCGGACGCGCCGCGCTGCATCGTCCCGATCATTCCGGAAGGCGAGGGGACGCCGGTCTTCGTCGTCCACTGGGGCGCAGGGAACGTGAAGTTCGTCGACGAAGTGGCCGCCGAGTGGAGCGCCGGACGCCCCGTCTACGGAATCGAGGCGGCCGGCTACCGTGGCGAGGTCCGACCGTTCCTGTCGATCGGCGACATGGCGGAGCGGTATGTCGCCGAGCTTCTGGAACTCCAGCCGGAGGGCCCCTATCACTTCGTCGGGCTGTGTCATGGCGGGGTCGTCGCGGTCGAGATGGCTCACCGCTTGCGCTCCCTGTCCCATGAGGTCCGCTCGCTGTCGTTGATCAACCTGGACCCTTTGCAGCCCTATGTGGACCACGGCTGGGGTGTCGACGAGATTGTGGCGTACCGGCTGGCGGCGCTGGAGTCCCGATTCAACCTGCGGACCACGGCCGACTTCGACCGGGCCTTCGCCGAAATGCGTGCCGACAAGTGGTACGACGACGACGTGGAGCCGTCGGAGATCATGCGGCTCCAGGTGCTCTGGGCGGCCCATGTCTACGCGTTGCAGCACTACCAGCCGCGGCCGTACGGGGGCCGGGTTGCCGTGTTCCAGCCCACCGGCTACGCGGATCCGGTCCGCAGCAACTGGCTGCCGTCGCTCGGAAACGCTGAGGTCCACTGGTACGACGGGCTGGGCGAGCGGTTGCTGCCCATCATGCGTCATCCGGAAGTGATCGAGCTGATCGCAGCGGAACACCGCCGAAACTGAGCAGCACAACCATTTTATCAATTCCCTTCTGTTTCACGGAGTGAACATGCGCAAGATGACATACCCCAGTTTCCGGTCCTTGGTTGAGAACGGTGGTCTCGTCCGGGTGGCGGGCGCCCACGACGGACTGGGCGGAAAGCTGGCCGAGGAGGCCGGGTTCGACGCGGTCTGGGCCTCCAGCCTGGAGGTGTCGGCGGCGCGCTGCCTCCCCGACGCGAGCCTGCTCACCATGAGCGAGTACCTCGACGCGGCCGCCAACATGCAGAAGGCCATCGGAATCCCGGTCGTCGCGGACTGCGACACCGGCTACGGCGGCAACCTCAATGTGGCCCACATGGTGCACGAGTACGAGGCCGCCGGGATCACGGCGGTCTGCATCGAGGACAAGCTCTTCCCCAAGATGAACAGCTTCGTCGGCAACGGTCAGACGCTGCTCGACGTGACGGACTTCGCTCGAAAGATCGAGGTTGCCAAGAACGCGCAGCATGGCTCCGACTTCTATGTCATCGCCCGCACCGAGGCCCTGATCAGTGGCTTGGGAGTCGACGAGGCGCTTGCCCGGACACACGCGTACGCAGACGCCGGCGCGGATGCGGTTCTCATCCACTCGAAGATCAAGACCAATGAGCAGGTCCTGGAGTTCCTGGCCCGGTGGGAGGGTCGCCTGCCGGTGGTCGTCGTTCCCACGACGTATCCGGACTGGCATGTCGACGAGGTGGCGAAGGCCGGCGTCTCCGTGATCATCTATGCCAACCAGGGGCTGCGGGCCACCATCTCCTCGCTCCGCACCACCTTTGACTCGATCGTCCGGCACGGAGACACCACTGACCTCGAAGACAAGATCGCTTCGGTCACAGAGGTCTTCGCCCTGCAGCAGCTCGACAGCTGGCGCAAGCTCGATGCCTGAGCCGATCGCGGACAGGACAGTGGACTCGCCGGACCGGCCCGATCGTGTGCTCGTCGTCGACCCGATAGCAGCCGGAGCATTGGCAGAGCTGCGCACGCACTATGACGTGACCGTTGCGATGCAACCGGGGCCGGCGGAGCTCGAACGGCTGCTTCAGGACACGGACGCGATCGTGCTCCGCAGCGGGGTGCGGCTCCCGGCCGCGGCCATCGAGGGCGCGCCCCGGCTCCGGGTGATAGCCCGGGCGGGAAACGGGACCGAGAACATCGATCTGGACGCGGCCCGACGGACCGGCGTCCAGGTGTTCAACATACCGAGTGTTTCCAGCGGAGCGGTGGCCGAGTTGGCCCTCGGGGTCACCCTGGCCATCACCAGAAAGATCTGCCAGGCCGACCGGGAGGTACGCCAGAACATCTGGCGGAAGGCGGACCTGGTCGGTGCGGAGCTCTCGGGCAAGACCATGGGCATCGTCGGCCTCGGCAGCATCGGCGGCAGACTCGCCCGGATCGCGCAGGCCTTGGACATGGATGTGGTCGGGTCGGTACGCAACCACACCGCTGAGCGGTCCGCCGAATGGCGGGAGCGCGGTGTCGACCTGGTCCCCGTCCCTGAGGTATTGCGGCGGGCCGATGTGGTGGTACTGGCCTGTCCTCTTGATGACGCCACCCGGAACCTCGTCGCCGCCCCCGAGTTGCAGGCGATGAAGCCGTCCGCCTACCTGGTGAACGTGGCGCGCGGCGGGGTCGTCGACGAGGACGCGCTGTACACGGCACTGGTCGAGGGCTGGATCGCCGGTGCGGCCCTCGACGTCCTTGCCACGGAGCGGGCGGCGACTCCGCTGGCCGCTCTGGACAACGTGGTGCTGACGCCGCACATCGGGGCGATGTCCTGGGACTCCCAGGACCGGATCGGTGAACTGCTGCTCGACGGGCTCCGTTGTGGGCTCGCCGGGCAGGACGCCCCGACGAGAGTGTGCTGAGTCGGTCGCAGACCCTCAGCAGTCAAGTCAAAACTCAGGAGGATTCGCAGTGCCGACGAAGAACGAGCTTACGGTGGCGGTGGTCGGGGCCTCCGGTTACGCCGGCGGAGAACTGTGCCGGCTGCTGCTCAACCATCCTGCCGTCGGGCGGATTCTGCCCACCGCCAGAAGTACGGACGAGTTCGAGCACGTCCACCCCAATCTCCTCGGTTGCGGGCTCTCCTTCGTGACCCTCGACCATGTCCGTGAGCATGCCCGGGAACTGGATGTGGTCTTCTTCTGCACTCCCTCGGGTGAGGCGATGCGCCATGCCCAGTGGTTCCTGGAACAGGGCTGCCGGGTGATCGACCTCAGCGCCGACTTCAGGTTCGCCGACCCGGCGGTGTTCGCCGACGTGTACGGGTTCGAGCACGCGGTTCCCGATCTCCTGCCGGACAGCGTCTACGGGGTCACCGAACTCGACCGCGAGGCGGTCGCGGGAAGCCGCATGGTCGCCAACCCGGGCTGCTACGCCATCACGGCGACCCTCGCCCTGACCCCGGTGCTGCGGTCCGGTCTGGTCGACCCGGAGGTCCCGATCCATATCAGCGCGGTCAACGGGACCACCGGCGCCGGCAACAAGCCCAAGCGTCAGATCATGCATGCGGAGGCGGTCAACTCCATGCTCCCGTACAGCATGGAGGGGCACCGGCACGGCCCGGAGCTGGAGGTGAACCTGTCCCGGACCGCCGGGCGGGAGGTGGTGGTCGACTTCAACACCGCGCATGGCAACTTCTCCCGGGGAATCTATCTCCAGGCCAATCTGGCGGTCCTGCCGAGCCGTCGGGCCGAGGTGAGCCGTGAACGCGTCCTGGACGTGCTCACCGATTTCTACGGTACGGGCTCGGACGGCAGCTTTTTCGTCCGGGTCAACAACTCGCCGAAGTCCGGAAAGATCAACGACAAGGAATACGACGTCTATCCGAGCCTGGCCGGGGTGATCGGCTCGAACTTCTGCCACATCGGCGCCGATGTGGACGAACGCCGAGGCATCGTCAAGCTCATTGCGGTGACGGACAACCTCGTCAAGGGCGCTGCCGGCTCGGCCATCCAGAACATGAACGTCATGCTCGGCCTGGACGAGACCACCGCGCTCCGCAACTACGGAATCCACTGAGGAAACGTGCTTCAGCTCGGAACTGCATCGTCCTTTCCACGAGGGTCGCTATGACGTCGGTCGACGCCGCGGGACCTCCGCCCCCGCCACCTCCGCCGGTGCTCCGGCAGCGGCCGGTCCGGGCCGGCGAGCGATGGATCTATTCGGCCGGGTTCAACGTGCCGCGGGGCCTGCCCGACACATCCCGCATTGACACGGAACTCGCCGACATCGAGTACCTCGCCGCCGCCGGGGCGAGCGTCGCGGTGCTCTCCCACCGGGGCCGCGCCGGTGACGGCTCCGCCGGCGGACTCGAGGACATCGCGGCCCACATGGGAGCCGAACTAGGCCGTCCCGTGGGCTACTTCCCGGAGAACGCATCCGAGGCGGCGGCGGCCGCCGCCTCGGCCCAGCGCCCTGGCGACATCACGGTGTTCGGCAACACCCGGCACCACGACGGTGAGGCGCGGAACGATCCGGCTCTCGCCCGCGCCTTCTCCCGACTGGGCGAGTTCGTCGCAGTCGGCGGCTTCTCGAAGGCACACCGGCGACATGCGTCGAACGTGGGTATCCTCTCCTTCCGGCCGGGATGGGCGGCCGGCAGCCTGTCTGATGAGTGCTCGCTGCTGGCACCGTGGTCCGGCCGTACCCCTGGGCTGCGTTCACTCGCCGTCCTCGGTGGGGTGAAGCCGGAAAAGACCCTGGTGGGACTTCCGTGCTTTGCTGCGGACTACGACATCGTCGTTCCCGGAGGCGTGGTGCTGAACCACCTTCTGCGGGCGATCGGGTACGACGTGGGCGACTCCTTGCTGGGCGAACAGCCGGAGGACTGCGCTGCGATGACACAGCGCGTGCTGAGGGAGAGCAGCAGCCGGGTGCACATTCCACAGCGTGTGGTCGTGGCACGGAGGTGTGCGGGCGCCTATCGGGATGCGCAGGAGATTGACATCGCAGACGGTGTCCCGGCGGGATTCGGCATAGTCGACTTCCACTGTGAGCCGTGGCTCGAGGCCTGCCTCGCGGAGATGGCAGAGGCGGGCGGTCGGCTGGTGGTGGCGGGAACTCCCAGCCTCTACACACAGGGCTTCGGAAGCAGTTGCGTCCCGCTCCTCGAAGCGGCGTCCCAGGCCGGGGTGACCTCCGTCCTCATGGGTGGGGACACCGTCTCCGAACTCCCCTTCGCGGGAGTGACCTCCACCGGAGGAGGCGCCGCGCTCCATTTTCTCCGGTACCAGGATCTCCCGGTGCTGGAGGCCCTCCGACAAGCCCACTCGCCGCTGGCGGACCGCGCCCCGAGCGTGGACGCCTGAGCAGGAGAATCCCCATGGACAACCAACTCGAAGAACACCCCTTCAGCTGGACCACACTCGACCGCCGGGCGGTGGACCTGGCGCGGGTGCTGGTGATGGACGCGGTGGAGGAGGCCGGCTCCGGCCATCCGGGCGCGGCCATGAGCCTGGCGCCTGCCGCGTACCTGCTCTTCCAGCGGATGATGCGGCACGACCCCGGCGATCCGGAGTGGATCGGCCGCGACCGATTCGTGCTGTCCTGCGGGCACGCCAGCCTGGCCCTGTACGTCCAGTTGTACCTTTCCGGCTACGACGTGACGCTGGACGATCTGAAGCAACTGCGCAGTTGGGGAAGCCGGCTGCCCGGACACCCCGAGTACGGGTGTACCCCCGGGGTGGAGACCACCACTGGCCCGCTGGGCCAGGGCCTGGGCAATGCGATCGGAATGGCCATGGCGGCCCGGCGGGAACGGGGGCTCTTCGATCCGGAGGCCGCTCCCGGAACCAGCCCGCTGGACCACATGATCTGGGTGATCGTCTCGGACGGCGACCTGGACGAGGGCATCACCCACGAGGTCAGCTCGCTCGCCGCCCACCAGCAACTCGGCAATGTGGTGGTCCTCTACGACGACAACCACATATCCATCGAGGACGACACCCTGATCGCCCGGTCGGAGGACGTCGCCAAGCGGTACGAAGCCTACGGATGGCATGTCCAGCGGGTGGACTGGACCGCGGGTGACTCCTACTCGGAGGACGTGGAGGCGCTGAACTCCGCTCTGCTCGCAGCCAGGGCCGAGACCGGTCGACCGTCCTTCATCGCACTCCGCACGGTCATCGGGTGGCCGGCACCGAGGAAGCAGAACAGCTGGAAGATCCACGGTGGAGCCCTCGGCGCCGACGAGCTCGCTGACACCAAGCGGCTCCTGGGATACGACCCGACCGCCCGGTTCGCCGTCGACACCGAGGTACTGAACCACGCGCGGGTGGTTTCGCAGCGTGCCGCAGCGACCCGAGCGGAGTGGGACGTGTCCTTCGCGGCCTGGCAGCAGGCCAACCCGGAGCGCGCCGCAGAACTGGAACGCATCTCCGCACGCCGCCTCCCGGACGGTTGGGCGGACCGGATTCCGACGTTCCCGGGCGGGGGCGCCATGGCCACCCGTGCCGCCTCCGGAAAGGTACTGAGCGCGCTCGCGCCGGTGCTCCCGGAACTGTGGGGCGGCTCGGCCGACGTGGCGTCGAGCACCAACACCACGATGGAGGGTGAGCCCTCGTTCGTCCCCGAGGCATTCGCCACCAAGGCGTTCCCCGGTCACTCCTACGGCCGGACGCTGCACTTCGGCGTCCGGGAGCATGGAATGGGAGCTGTCATGTCCGGCATCGCGCTGCACGGCGGGACCCGTCCGTACGGCGGGGCGTTCCTGGCGTTCAGCGACTACATGCGCCCGTCGGTGCGGATGGCCGCGCTGATGCAACTCCCGGTCGTCTATGTATGGACGCACGACTCGATCGGCGTAGGCGGGGACGGCCCCACCCACCAGCCTGTCGAGCACTTGTGGGCCCTGCGGGCGATCCCTGGACTGGATGTGGTCCGACCCGCTGACGCCAACGAGGCGGCTGTCGCCTGGCGCACTGTCCTGGAGCGCGGAAACCGCCCCACCGGCCTGTGTCTTACCCGTCAGGACGTCCCGGTGTTCGACCGCTCGACTGGCCTGGCGTCGGCAGAGGGCGTGGCGCGCGGTGGCTATGTCCTGCAGGAGGCCTCGAACGGGGCACCGGAAGTCATCCTCATAGCCACGGGGAGCGAGGTGCAGTTCGCGCTCGGAGCGTGCACTCTCCTGGAGGCGGAGGGCACACCGACACGGGTCGTATCCATTCCCTGCATAGAGTGGTACCTGGAACAGGACGAGGATTACCGGCGGTCAGTGCTTCCGCCGTCGGTCCGCGCCCGTGTGTCCGTCGAGGCTGGAGTGGCAATGGGCTGGCGGGACCTGGTCGGTGACGCCGGCGTGTGCGTCAGCCTCGAGCACTACGGTGCCTCGGCCGACCCGGAAACGCTGTTCCGGCAGTTCGGCTTCACTCCGGAGAACGTTGCCGCAGCTGCTCGGGCCGCCCTGGGTCGGTCGGTGTCGGAGCAGCTCCGCTGACCGGACGCCGGCCCCGCACACCCTCACGCGCATCAGCCCGCGTGGTGTCCAGCGGCAGCTCCGCTGTCGATATTCCCCCTCCGCGAGCGTCCGCAAGCCCCGCCCATGAAGAGGTCCCAGCCATGCCAACTCCCCCCTTTGTCAAGGAACTGCGCTCACTCGTCGGCCACCGTCCGCTGTGGCTGTCCTGTGCCATCGCCGTTGTCCTGGACGATGCAGGACGGGTCCTTCTCGGTCGTCGCGCAGATACCGGAGGCTGGGCACTTCCCGGCGGCATCATCGATCCGGCGGAGGAGCCAGCAGATGCGGTGGTCCGTGAGTGCTTCGAAGAGACCGGCGTCATTGCCGTCCCCGAGATGATCACCTCGGTCACCGTTTCGTCGATGAACACGTACGAGAACGGTGATCAGACCCAGTACCTCGAACTCACCTTCTGTTGCCGCCCAGTAGCCGGCGAGGCTCGGGTCAACGACGAGGAGTCCCTGGAAGTGGCCTGGCATCCGCTGACGGAGCTGCCGGAGATGGATCCGGGCAACCTGGAGCGGCTTACCAGCGCCCTGCAGAGCCAGGGCAAGGCCGCCTTCTCCTTCTCCGGCATACCCGACTTCCTTGGAATCACCACCCCCACGCGGCCCGACTCTGTCGGTGACCTTGGTCGCTGAAGCTCGGGTGAACCCCATGGCACGGCGTCGTGCACAACGAGGTCCTGCTGGAGTACCAGTAGGTTCGTGTCGTGGCAGACAACGACAGCAACCTGGCCCCGGGACGTCTCGTCCTCCTCCACAGCACCCACCGCGTCGCGGCCGGACTGCTGTCCTGGCCGGCCTGGGAGGCCCTGCGCGGGGCCTCCCAGGTCCTGGCCGGCGACCCGACCCACCCGCAACTGCCGTATGTGCGGCAGGCGGGCGTCGAGGTCGGGATCGTGGACGTGGAGCCCTACGTCCTGGGCCGGACCCTGGTCCAGGCCGCCGTCCCCGGCACCCACGTGGTCTGGATCACCGGGGCGGACGGCGACCCGGGGCTGACCGACTCGCTCGCCCGGCTCGCGGTCGAGGGCGGACCCGACCCGCTGGACCACCCGATGCCGGAGATCGAGACCCTGCCCGGCTCCTACGACCTGCCCGGCGCGCGGCTGCTCGACCTGGTCGCGGTGATGGACCGGCTGCGCTCGCCCGGCGGCTGCCCCTGGGACGCCGCACAGACGCCCCAGTCACTGGTCAAGTACCTGGTCGAGGAGGCGTTCGAGCTGGTCGAGGCGATCGAGGAGGGCGACCGAGAGGCGGTTCTCGAAGAGCTGGGGGACGTCCTGCTCCAGGTCTTCTTCCATGCCCGGATCGCCGAGGAGGACCCGGTCGCGCCGTTCGACATCGACGATGTCGCGGGCGGCATCGTCGAGAAGCTGACCTACCGCCACCCCCATGTCTTCGGCGGCGCCGGCGCTCCCACGGCCGAGCATGTCGAGGCCAACTGGGAGCAGTTGAAGGCGGTGGAGAAGCAGCGCGACTCCGCCGTGGACGGCGTCCCGCTGGCCCAGCCGGCGCTGGCGCTGGCGGCCAAGCTGCACTCCCGGGCGACCAGGGCGGGCGTCGCCCCGGTCCTGCCCGAGGCCGGTCCGGACGACCTCGGCGGGCAGCTGCTGGAGCTGGTCTTCCG
>OVEP011218271.1_pt1 | contig 17708 bp, 12 predicted proteins | sample 1779801 | NCBI WGS metagenome assembly OVEP01 (sample SAMEA3914791, study PRJEB12502) | metagenome | biome: forest; material: soil | place: Canada | collected 2011-07-03 | depth 0.1 m
CGGCATCCGTCCCGCCCCGGGGGCATGCAGCGGGGGCCCGAAGACGCCTGGCCCCGGGTCCACCGGGAAGGCTCCGGGCCCGGTCCTCGCGGTTCTGCCGGGATCACGCACCGGGCCCCCTCGGAGATCCACCGCCCGACGGCGGTACCGGGGGACAACGATGCCCAGGCAGCCTCGACTCCCGCTTGAACGCCGGTCAGAGAACGCAGAGAGGGCGTGGACACCGAAGTGTCCACGCCCTCATCTGAACGGCAATCACGCGCCATCGCCACGGATGTCCGCGCAAGTGCCCCCGGCACGGCGCTCTGCGCATCCATCCACGGCGGCGATGGCGCGGTCTCCGATGCGGACACCCTGATGATCAAGGTCGAGCGGTCCGTAGAACGGGTTTGATGTTGATCCGATCGTTCGGCTGGCGCAACTCGCGCGACCGATCAGAGAAGGGTGATCGTTGCGCGAGTGGGGGCTGGGTCCCGAGATCCCCGTCTGGCCGTAGCGATCCTGGCTATACGGCTCCCCGCCACAGCGTCGGCTCGGCTTCTGCAAAGCGGCGCTCCAACGCATCCAGGTCTGTGAGGATCATACGCATCCGATGCCGGAATGCCGCGCCGTGGGCGGAGACCTTCAGGTGCGTCAACTCATGGACGAGAACCAGATCCACCAGGCTCGGTGGCAACTGCATAAGCGCCCAGTGGAGAACGATTGACCCATCCGGCTCGCAGGAGCCCCAGCGCGCTCCGAGGTCTCTGACCGTCACTTCACTGGGGGCCACTCCTATGCGTTCGGCCAGGGGCAATGCGCGGGCGGCCGTCCAGCGGCAGCCCCGTGCGGCATACCACTCAGCGATCAGCTGAGCGCCCTGTTGCCAGGATCCTGATTCCGGCAGTTCCAGCCAGCCCTGGTGCAGTCGCACCAGGCTGCTCGGATCGGCAGGTACCACCTTGAGCCGATGGCGACGCCCCAGGTAGGCGAAGCTCGCGCCGCCGACGAGTTCCTTGATCGGCTCGCCACCGCCACGCCTACGCCGTTCGACCTCGTCGGCGAGGCGGGGGAGCCGGGAACGGACGGCCTCGGCGACGGCCATGGGGTCTGCGTCCGCCGGGACTGCGAAGAGCACACCGCCATCCTCCTGGACCTCGATCCCCAGGGTCCTGCGCCGTGGACGCACGATGACGTGCCAGGTCCACCCGCTGGGCAGGGGGAGCGATGAAAGGGCGGACTGGACGGTGAGGTGCACTCAGCATTGGTACCACCTGGGACCGACAGGAGTTGACACCGCCATGCACCTCCTCAGCGCCGGTGACGGGCTCCGTAGCTCAGGAAGTCCCTGTGACGCTCCACGGCGAGCTCGAGAAGTCCTGCTGCCATGTCCGCGGTCGCCTCCCACTCCAGATGAAGGTGGTCCACCACCTTGAAGCGAAGCTCCATGCGTACATCGTTCCGTGCATCGGACTGCGCGGGAAAGTGCGGCTGTCTCACGAGGTCCGCAATGTCCATGGTGATTCCACAAGCCGCCTGGAAGAGGTCGACTCCCGCGGGGACTGTGATCGTTCCGGCTCGCTCCAGTTCCCTCAGCAGGGCCCGATATACCGGCCCCTCGGTCAGTGGGTCGAGATCCGGGCCCGTGGCTTGGGTGCCCTCGCTGACATCACTGAACAGCAGTACGAGGTTCGCCGTGGCCTCCTCGAAATCCAGGTGCATCCGCTGGACGATCTGCTCCAGACGGTCGCTGAACCGCTCATAGCGGGCCCGGTCCGTGCCGATCTGCGCCGTGATGTGCGTGCGCAGCCGGCTCACCATGTACTGCGTCCTGGCGCGCGCGTCGTGATTGGCGTCGACGCGTTCCATGAAGTCGGACGCGGTCAGCTCCACAGGCGGGATCCGTAGTTCCACACCGGTGACCCGGATGTGATCGGCGATGAGCCTGCGCACCTTGGCTCCGTAACGGCGCGGGCTGAACTCGTCGCGCCCGTCCAGGAAGCGCTGCCGTGCGAGGTACTGGACCTCGCCGAGGTGTCCCGCAAGCTGCTCATAGGGGAGCGCATACGGCCGAGGCAGAACGGCTCCGAGGGCGGCGAGAAAGTCGCGGGCAAGTTCGTCGAACTCACCGCGTGCCAGCGGGTCGGCAAGTACGTCGAGAAGATCCTCGCGACGCCGGTCATCGGCCAGGGAGACAGTGCCGTGCGCATCGTAGGACGCGAGCCCCCGCCCTTCAAGGAATCGGGCGACGGCCCCGTGTAGGTCTTGGAGGAGCCGGTCGGCAGTGGCGTCCGCCTGAAGGAGGAGCCCGTCGCCGGTTGGCTGGGTGCCGTGGAAGTCCGGGCTGAGGTGGTCGACGGACACGCTCGGGTAACCGTAGAACTCACGTAGGTGGTGTTGCTCGTATGCGTGCAAGGACCGGGCCAGTTCGGCTCCGATGCCGATGAAGTCGACGACCAGGCCCCATCGCTTGCGTGGGTAGGGCCGGTTGGTGCGGGCTACAGCCTGCAGAAGGCCCACTCCGGAGAGGGCACAGTCCAAGTAGAGGACTTGTTCGACGGGTGCATCAAAGCCGGTGAGCAGCATGGACTGGACGACGAGGAATGCCAGTGGTTCGGTGTCCTTCTGGCTGTCGCCGTCAATACTGCCGTGATCTTCATCCTCGTCCTCAGTGGTGTCCCCCGTCATCCACACGTCCGTCACGGGCGCGGTAGAAGAAGACAGCCCCAAGCCCGGCATGCCGTGCGGGTTGACGTCCCAAGAGGGATCGATGGCTGAATCGAGTGGATCGCCGAGCCCCGCCTTGAAACGCTTGATATATGCGTCCTGGTGGGTCTTCAACGTCCAGATTCGCCACGCTTCGGGGTCCTTCTGCGCGTCGCCGTGAATCACCACTGCGGCATCGATGGAGGCGAGGACGTCACGGTGGGGCAGCATGGTGAGGAGTTTGCGGGTCTCCTCGTCGGCATCGAGCATCGCCGCCGGGTCGTGGCGCAGGGCTGGTTCGATCGCGTCGAGCTGCCCGACCAACCGGTCGCGAGCGACAAGCAGGGCTTCCCGGTAGAGGACGGCCGCGCGCCGGGAAACCGAGACGAGTTGGGCCCCGAACCGGTCGGGCAGTGCGTTGACGGCCCAGTGCCGCAGCATGTAGTCGGCCTTGTCGGCGATCACCGAGGGGGCTTCGAGGATTTCCCTCTGGCGTGCGAACTTCCGTAGCACGCGGTTGCGCTGTTCCGGGTCAGTTGGCACCTGCTCGTCGAACTTGGCGTCCAGGGCGGCTTTCTCCACCACCTCCAGTGGCGCTTCATAGGATTCGTAGCGCACTGGGACTACTGATCGGTCCCGTTCCGCATCGTGCAGTGTGTACGTGTCGACGAGCGGTCCGAAGATATCCTCGGTCTTCTTGCGAGAGCCGCTGATGATCGGAGTGCCGGTGAAGCCGACGAGGACGGCGTTCGGCAGCAGCGCGCGCAGCCGCGCGCCCAACCAACTCTCCTGGCCTCGATGGGCTTCGTCGACGAGCACCACGATGTCCGGGCTGGTGTTCACAGGTCGGATCTGGACACGGGCGACGTCGCCGTCTTCGATCCCCAGGCTCTCCTCGCGACCGTCATAAGCGGAGTCGTCGCGCTGTGCCTTCTGGAGCATCACCAGAACGACATCCGGCACGTGCACCGCGAGATGTGCGCGAGCGTCCTCGACTCCGTCGGCTCGGTGGACGGGCTCCCCAGCTGAGGCCATGGACTCATGGATTTGCTTTTCGAGGTCGATACGGTCGGTGACGACGACCACCTTGTACCCCTTCAGCTCCTGGATGCTCCTGAGGTGGCGCACGAGGAAGGCCATGGTCAGGCTCTTACCGGAGCCCTGGGTATGCCAGACGACACCGCCCCGCTGATCGGCGTCGTGCCCCTTTGCGATCGCCGTCCTGCGCTCCAGCAGCGCACGGGTGAGTCTCTTCACGGCTCTGAACTGCTGGTAACGGCCGACGACCTTGAGAGTGCGGCCGGCCTGTCCGCGCTCGGTGGTGAAATCCCTCACCAGGGTGAGGAGGTGGGCGGGGGTCAGCGCCCCGGCGACGAGGACGGCCATGTCCGAGTCGCAGTCGTCAACGGGCGCGGGCTCGGTCGTACGCCACGGCGTGAAGTACTCAGGGGTAGACGTGACGGTGCCGAGTTCGGCGTACGTGCGGTCAGTGCCGATCAGGAGCTGCGCATAGCGGGTGAACTCGGGTACTGGGGCAGGGGACTCCAGGCTCGCGTAACGGCAGACCTGTCCGACGGCGTCGTCTAGGGCGGCCCTGCTGTCGCTCCCGGACGTGAGCGGAGCCTTGCACTCGATGACGACCCAGGGCAACCCGTTGACGAAGAGGACCAGGTCCGGGGTGGCGCGAGGCAGGTCCTTGCGGTCCACCCGGAACTGGCTGACAGCCAGTAGATCGTTACGCCCGCCACTTTCACCGTCCCAGTCGACGAGACGAACGTGCTGAGGGTCGCCCTTGCTCCACCCCGGCAGGGTGCGCGCGTTGACGCCGTCGCGCAGCAACTTGGTAACCGCGAGGTTGGCTGCCACTCCACGCGCGGCCGGTCCCTGCCCCGGGGCGGTGCCGAGCACGAGGGCGAGGAGTCGGTCGAGCTGGGCGGAGGACAGCCAGGTGCCGCCGCCTCGGGGAGCTGGGTTGATCCTCGCGACGGCTTCCCGGAAACGGTCCTCGTAGACGACCTGCGAATACGTGGCCCGTCCGGATGCCGCAGCGCTACTGACCGGAGTTCCTGGCGGGGCACCTTCCAGGTGCTCCCAGCCAAGATCGATCAGCTGTTCGAGCAATAGCTTCTCGGTCTTCGCGTACTCCGGCCCGGGGTGACTTGATGCCGCTTGCTCCTGGTGCTGCTGCCGCGCACTCACTGCTGAACTCCCCGTCCTCGCTGTGCGCTCCAGTGCGGTCCTGGGGCGTAGGGGCAACCTTACGTCTGGGTGGACGGTTGGCCAGTGGAACTTTGGCCTCTGGGTGAGACATGAGGACGGGTGGGGGCGGCGGAGCGGGCAGGCCCGCTCAGGTGGCTGACTGCTCCGTCCGACCGGTGAGCAGGCCCTCGACGACCGCCTGCTGCACTGTGCGCAGCTTGGCGATCTGCGTATCCAGCGCTTCGGCCCGCTTCCGGGCAGCACGGATCGGCTCGAGTAGCAGTTGCTGCTCCTCCAGCGGCGGTACGGGAACCGGCATCTTCTTTACCTGGGTCGAGTTGATTGATGCGAGATTTGTGGTCTGCTTGCCGACTCTCTGGAAGTAGGCACGGCCAGCGGGCGAAGCCGTATATAGCGCGAGGAAGTCCGGAATCATGCGCTCTCTGCAACGCACGCGGAACACGTGGTTCTGATGCAGGCAGGGTTCGTTGCGACCGTCCCAGACCGCGCCGCGGCCGAGCTTGTCGAGGTCGCCGCCCTCTGTGAGGAGAAGGTCCCCTCGCTTGAGGGCGTAGCGCGAGATCTGCGTACTGAGGATTCGGACGCGCTTCACATCAGCCGTGTCGATGCGCCCGTCCAGGACGTTGGCGACGCGCAGGTACGGCAGCTCGACTGTGCCGTCGCCCACGGGCTCGGAGCCGAGCGTGACGCCGGCAGCGACAGTAGCGACAGACTCCAGCGGGACTTGGTCCCATGCATCACGCTGCACTGGCGCCAATGCCTCTGCGGACAGGGCCTGATCGACCGTTCGCACTTTGCCAAGCGCCGCCTCCAGTGCGTAGATCCGTCGCTCGAAGGCGGTGTGTACGGCGACGATCTGACGCTGATCGGCTACAGATGGCATCGGGATTTCAAGTCCCGTAACCAACGCTGAACTGATCTTGGCCATGCTTTCGCTTGTGCCCTGCGCGCCCGCCCGCACTGCCTTACGTACCGAGTTGGAACGAAGCACGAGCTCCAGATATTCAGGAAGGCATTGCGATTCATTCGGGCGCAACCGCATCATCAGGTCCGGGTAGATGCACGGGTGCCCAGTGGGTCTGTACCGGCCAACGAGCCCAACCAGTTCCCTGGTGTTCGCCCGACTGATGAGTACGTCTCCGTCGGTCAATGTGCAACGCCGGGCCACCGCTGTGTCCGGAATGTTCTTGATCTGCACTGGTGCAAATCCGCTGACTGTCAGGCAGCCTAGCCCGAGCGCCTGCAATCCCGTCCACTCCGGTACTTCTTTCGGTGAGTATCCGTTCCTTGGCTTCATCGAGAGGACAGACCCGAGTCGGACAATAGGAATATTTCCAATGTCAGTGCCCATAGCCCAACTCCTCCAGCCAGCCCTTCAGCTCCACCTGGGCTGCCCCACCCGCCGCCTCCAGCTCGCTCAGCGGCACCCCGTACTTCTCCCTCCACCGACGGAACGCCGCCACCAGCTCGCGCCGCCCCATCGCGACCGCCGCGTCGAGCCGGCCCGTCAGGTCCTCGTCCAGCACGGCCAGGATGACCTCCTGCGTTCGCTGCTCGTCCGCGAGGACCAGGTCCGCTTCCGCCATAAGGTCCTTCAAGAAGCGCTCATCCAGCGCCTTACGCTTCTTCGTAGCAGCCGCCTTCGCCTTCCGGCAGAGCGCCAACTCAGCCTCCAGACGAGCCAGTTCCTCGGGCGAGACCGGCTCTGCGGTCTCCTCCGCATCGCCGTCGTCCTCGCCGTCCTCCGATGACGGCTTCGCTGCGGCCAGCGCGTCCGCCGCCTCCTTGTACGCCACGTCAGCGTTCGCGACCTCTGTCTCCGCGATCGCGTACTGCTTGAGGAAGTCCGGGATGAGGTGGCGTACGACCGGCTGGTCCATCGCACGACGACGGTCGGCGGCCGTGACGGTCACCCTCCCGGCGGAGCCGGCGCCGCTCACCGATCCCGCCGCCGGCATCACGATCGCCTCGGTCGAGTCGACCCAGCCTTCGAGGACACGCCCGAAGCCGCCCGCTGCCAGGGCCTTCATGTCGTAGCGCACATGCATCCACCAGTCGGCGATGATGCCTGCGGTGCGGTATTCGCCGAGGACTCCCACACCTCCGACGGACTCGATAAAGCCCGCGAGCATCCTGGCCCGCAGTTCCATCAGCTTTCTGTCTTCGGCCAGCTTGACGAAGAGCGTCGAGCCCGTCGTCCACCACTTGGCGTATGCAGCACGCAGCGTGGCTTCCTTCGTTGCGGCCTGTTCCCCGATCCGGCCGACCGTGACCTCCGGCCCCTCGGCCAGGAAGTCGTAGTAGTCAGCGTCGTCCACGCGGGGTGCGAAGAGAGTCGACGCGTCGACCCCGTATGCCCCGAACAACTCGGCTCGCGCTGCGACTTCCGCAACCGGTACGCCGCCGTACAGGTGCGCCCGCACGTCCTGAGGCTCAGCAGGCGGGGAATTGTCCACCCAGCGCCGGATGTTGAGATTGGCGCCCGCTGCGAGGAGGTCCTCCACCTCCACCCAGTGCGAGTACCCCGTGAGCTGCCGTCCTTGCTGGAAGACCGTGACGATCTTCTCGACGTGCTCAGGTCCCAGTTCGTTCTGATTGCGGCCGACCGTGAACTCCCGGTCCGCATTGATGAAGAGGACCTTCTTCCTGCGGTCGGGACGCTTCCGGCGCGGGCGGCGCAGGATGAGGAGGCAGGCCGGGATTCCGACGCCGTAGAAGAGATTCGGACCGAGGCCGATTACGGCCTCCAGGCAGTCGTCGCGAAGGAGTTCCTCGCGAATCTCCTTCTCCTTGCCGCCCCGGAAGAGCACGCCGTGCGGCATGACGACGGCAGCCATGCCCTTCTCTTCCTTCAAAACGGACACCATGTGCTGGACGAACATCAGGTCGGCCTTCTTGCCCTTTTCAGGCGCCCAGCCCCACTTCATGCGCGTGCCGTGAGCCGCGTCGGCGGCAGCGACCAGGGGCTGGTCGTACGGCTGGGAGAACGGCGGATTGGAGAGCACCTTGGTAAAGGTGCTCAGCCGCCCGTTCCCGTCGAGATGCAGTGGCTCGGTGAGAGTGTCGCCGTGCTGTAGGTCGAACTTGCGGATGCCGTGGAGCACCATGTTCATGCTTGCCATGGACCAGGACGCCGGGTTGCGGTCCTGACCGTTGATGCCGAGCTCGTCAGCTTTGCCGCCGTGTTCCTCGACGTATTCGCGGGCAGCGATGAGCATGCCACCGGAGCCCATGCAGGGGTCGTAGACGCTTTCCAGGGGCTTCGGGTCAAGAAGTCGTACCATCATTCGCACCACCGAGCGCGGCGTGTAGAACTCCCCGCCGCTCTGGCCGGCGGAGTCCGCGAACCGGCCGAGGAGGTATTCGTAGGCTGCGCCCAGCATGTCGGGGAACTCGAAGTCCTCGTTGCGGAGACTGTAGAGGCTGAAGTGCCGGATCAGGGCAAGTAGCTCGCTGGGGGTGAAGCGGGATTTGTTGCCGACGACCGCATTGAACTCGATATGTGAGGCGACGCCCGACAGTCTGCTATTGCCCTCTTGAAGGGCAATGAGTGCCTTGTCCAGGTATTCCCCGACCTTCATCAGATGGCCGTCTGGCCCCCGCGTCTCCGCAGTCAGACCCTGAATACCCGGGACGGTGGTGCCCGGCTGCTCGGGGCGGAGCACGTGTGGCCCTGTCCACCAGCGCGCGCGGGGCGGGACGAAGAAAACACGAGGGTAGAAGTCAGGGTCGTCCGCTCGCTGCAGCGCCTGTGTCTCGCTGCCGGTCTCTGCCAGGCGCTCTTCGTAGACACGCTTCCACTCGGGCTGGAACTCGTCCGATGCGCGCTTGAGGAACAGCATCCCGAAGATGTAGTCCCGGTAGTCGGAGGGCTCCATGCGTCCGCGCAGGATGTCAGCGGCGGCGAAGAGATGTCGCTCCAGCTGGGGGAGGGTGATACGGGCCACGCGCCAGTCCTTCGTCGGAAAGTGAGTGGGGGTGTCAGGGCAGCGTAGACGGCAGGCGGCGGCGGGCAGAAATCGTGTGAAATGCCTGATCCCGCCAGTCACTGTCAGTCGTCGTCCTCGATGCCAAGACTGACTAGCAGACGCCAGACATCGGTGGACGGATCACGGTCCAGGACCTTGCAGTCCAAGGCGTGTCCGGACCGAGCGGCCCATTTGCGGGGCGACTGAGGCAGGTGGTCCGGGTTGTCGGGGTGGTTACGTTCGACAGGAGCGGCCCTATGCTGACTGCTTTTGCAGGATCCGTGCTCACACTGGGTGACAAGGCTCTTGGCGTGCGCGATGGCGTCCTTGGCCTTGCCCTTCAGGGCATCGCTGCGCGGCCCCCGGACGCTCTTGTCGTTCCTCTTGTCGAAACGCTGGAAGGCTGGACTGGCCTTGCGGAGCTTCTCCACCACGTTGGTGGCCACGCCGCTCTGTTGCCCGCTGAACGCCTGGAAGTGCAGGAGCAGCCACAGGTCGAAGGACGGATGGGAGAAGCAGATCTCTGTGGCGTCGGCGGCGGCCTCCTCCACGGCCTGCGGGATCCGCGTGTGCTGGTCGCGGTCAAACAGAGCCCAGGTCTCGTCTTTCCGAGCGTACTGGCGCACGATCGCTACTACCTGCTCGGGCGGCAGACCGTTCGCCTTGTAAACGGGGACGATCCGGAATGGTTGCCCCGTGCGCTCACCGGAGCCGAACCGCTTGACCAGGTAATCCAGATAGTCCGGTTCGGTCGACTCGCCTTCGCAACCCACGTAGAGGACCCGCTCCTGCTTGTACTGGGCCCGCTGAATGGGCACCAGCGGTCGCTCGGTAGGGCCACTCCCACTACGCCGCTTCGGCTTCTTCGATACATGGGGCCCGCGGTCGCCCGATGCCTGCTCCTGCTCATCCCGCCTGCTCACGCTGACGCCTTCGCCTCCCGCTCGCGTTCCCGTTCATTCTCCCGCCAGATCAGAGAACGGGCGATCTCGCCCACGCTGACCCGGGGTGAACCGCCGTATCGCCCACGCAGGTATCCGCGTTCCAGGTCCTCGTCGTCGCTCGGCCCGGCGGCAGCGAGCGGATACAGCTCGGTCTCACCCGAACTCTTCTTAGAGGTGATCCACACTTGCTCCCGCGCCAGCGGGCGGTCCAGGACTGCGCTGCCGAGCAACGTCGCGTCATGTGTGGTGAAGAGCAATTGCGCACCGTGTGGATTGGACTTGGGGTCCTGGAAGAGCCTTACGACTTCGGCGGCCAGAGTGGGGTGGAGGCTGGAGTCGAGTTCATCCACGAGGAGTACCGTGCCGGCGTCGAGTACGGAGAGCATCGGACCGAGGAAAGCGAACCATGAATGGGTACCCAGGGACTCCTCATCGACGAAGTCAAGCGCAATGTCACTGCCGTCCGCTCGACGATGGCGCAGACCGATCTCGCCGGTCTTCCGGTCAATGTCGATGCCGCTGATGCCTAGGTCAGCGATGGAGAGAAGTTCTACCAGCCACTTCTGGTGGTCCTTGCCGCGCCTCGGGTCGGCCAGCAGTCGCCGCGTCCAGTCGCTTCTGGCCTTGACGTCCTGCCCTGGGGTCATGAGCCAGAGATTGTCGAGGAACCACCTGTGCAGAGCGGCTAGTTGAGGGTCATTCAGGGTGGCGCCAGTGGACAGGAAGAGGGAGTTCGGACGGGTGACAGGCACGAGTAGGTCTGGATTTCCTTGGAATCCGGCTCCGGTGCCGCGTCCGGCGTCGGGGAAGAGGAACTCTCCGCCCTCGTCTTCTGGTCGGTCGGCCTCGCGGTCGAACCAGATCACGCGCTCACCCCTGGGATACGCGTGCAGCCACTCTGCCTCAACGCGCTCGTCCGAGAGCTCGAAGCCATAGGTATAGCGGATCGGGTTCGACCCCAGCATGAGGTCGACTTCGTAGAGTGTCGTTTCGTCGGCGGCCGTCGGATCCAGCTTGAACGGCTGACGTGGCACCCCTGGCTTGGTCGCCCACTGTGCGAAAGACGTGCGCACGGCGTCTCGCATATCGAACAGGGCCCGAAGGAGGTTCGTCTTCCCGGATGCGTTCGCGCCGAAGACGCCGATTACGGGGAGGACCGACACCTCTTGGTCTTGGTCACGCAGCGCCGTCGCGCGCGCTACGCCATCGCCTGCTAGGGAGCCGATCAGCGATAGCTCGCACTCGTCACGAATCGAGCGGTGATTGGCCACTCGAAAGCGGAGGAGCACTCTCGACCTCCCGGAGAACGGGGTGACCCCGTTTCGTGACTGCAGCTCTGCGGACTGTCCGCACGCGCAGCCTATGACGGCGACCGGTCGGTGACCAGTCCGGGCTGGCTGCCTGAAGCCGATCTCCAGGTCCACGTCAATGGAACCTTGGGATGACTGGCAACTATATGGTGGACATGGCTGCTCGCCATCGATCTGGGGCACATCAGTGGGCAACGGCCCCAAGTGTCGACACCGGGAGGCCGGCGAAGCCCGTCGCCCACGATCCGCCGACGCCGCCTCGGTGCTGAACTGCGCCAGCTGCGGGAGGGGGCAGGCCAGACGTTGGAGAGCGCGGGGCAGGTGCTGGAGTGCCACTTCACGAAGATCAGTCGGCTGGAGAACGGCCGTAGCACAGTTCGCCGCCGGGACCTGGACGAGCTCCTGGACTTCTATGAGGTCGCGGATATCCGAAAGCGTGAGTCACTGCATGCCCTGTCGCGCGATGGTGGCAAGCAGGGCTGGTGGCTCACCTACGGGGACGTGCTCTCGCCGCCCTACGTGGACTTCATCAGCCTGGAGGCCGAAGCGCTGTCGCTGAACGTCTTCCAGGGGCAGCTGGTGCCGGGCCTGTTGCAGACGTTGGACTACGCGCGGGCCGTGGTGGCGGCCGATCCGTCGTGGAGCAGCGCCCTGGAGGTGGAGCGGTTCGCGCAGGTGCGCATCGAGCGGCAGGCGGTGCTGGCGCGGGAGCGGCCGTTGCAAGTGTGGGCGGTGCTGGGGGAGGGGGTGCTGCGGCAGCGGGTCGGCGGGGCGGTGGTGATGCGCGAGCAGCTCGGACGTCTGGTGGAGGTGGCCGGGCTGCCGCATGTGGTAGTGCAGGTGCTGCCGTTCACGGCCGGGGCGCACGCGGGGATGCAGGGGGCGTTCACTGTCCTGGAGTTCGCGGAGCGCTCGGAGCTGACGGTGGTGGCGGTCGAGAATCTGACGGCCAGTCTGTATCTGGAGGCTCCCGCCGAGATCGACCGCCATAGACTGGTGTTCGACCATCTGCGGGCTGCCGCGCTGTCGCCGGCCGAGTCAGTCGCGCGGATCCAGGACATCGCTCGGGAGGTGACGTGAGGGACGGGGACGGACGGCCCAGTGGGCTGATCTGGCGCATGAGCTCGTACAGCGGCGGGAACGGCGAGTGCGTGGAATGCGCCGTGGCGGCTGAGGGGCAGGTGTGGGTGCGGGACTCCAAGGATCCCGAGGGGGCATGGCTCTCCTTCTCCTCGTCGTCCTGGCTGGGCTTCGTCCGCCAGGTGCAGGAGGACCCCACACCGAAGGGCTGACCGTTGGCGGTCTTCCGGTGGCGGGTCGTCTGTGTCAGGGTGCGGTGCGAGTGTCAGACTGATCGTCACTTCGCTTGCCACGACTGCATGGGGGCTTGGTCGGCATGTCGCCCGTCACCGCACTGTGGACCGAACTGGAGCAGCGGCTGCTGCCGGTCTTCGCTGACTACCGTGGCCGCCTGGCCGAGCTGCCGATCGAGGTGAAGGCCGACCGCACCCTGCTGACCGAAGCGGACATCGCAGTCCAGGCCCTGATCGTCGATGCGATCCGAGCGGTCGACCCCGATGCAGTCGTGATCGCGGAGGAGGACGAGCGCACCGGACCCCGCGAGGAGGTGCGCACTTCCCAGGGCCGGATCTGGGTAGTAGACCCGATCGACGGGACAGCGGAGTTCGTCCAGTCCGGACACGTCGAGTTCTGCTCGGTCGTCTGTCTGCTGGAGGACTGGCAGCCCGCCGCCGCCTTTGTCCTCGCGCCCGAACTGGGCAGCGGCGGGACCCCGATCCTGGTAACCGCCGACGCCCGAACCGGTGACCTACACCTGAACGGTCAGCGAGTCCAGTCGCCCGCAGAGGCCAGCGGCTGGCTCTCGGCCACGCGCAGCGCCGGGGCGGACCCAGAGGACTTCGATGAAGCCGCGCGCAAGGCCGGATTCACCCTGAAGACCAGGACGACCTCGCAAACCGTCGACATGCTGCGTACTGCTGTGGACATCGAGGCCAGGACCGGGCCGCCGTTGCCCCGGTTCGACCTGTTCTGGCGGCGCGAACAGAAGCTGTGGGACGGTGCCGCCGGGCTGTGCCTGAGCACGGCGGCGGGACTGCGCAGCTGCGACGAGCACGGGGACGCGCTTCCGCTCGGACCTGAGTTCCTCAGCGCACCCACCCCGACCTTCGCCTCCACCGTGACCGGGCGCCCGGAGACCGTGGTCTGGTTCCTGGAAGCGGTGCAGGCATGAGGCAGGCCAACACCGACGTCCTCATCGACGTCACCTCGCTGATAAGCGCCGAGGAGTTCCTGCTCTCCCAGAACCGGGGCAGTGCGCCCAGCGACCCGTTCGCACGCCAGTGCTTCGTCGAGGCCGTCCAGTCGTTGATCTTCATGTCGCAGGTCTTCGTCGCCCATCCGGTCCTGCACACGCCGCAACCTGGCGATTTCGGCGACCGGCCACTGCTCTTACGCGCCCTGATGCAGGCCGGTCTGCTGCGCCCACTCCACCTTGACCCGGGCCAGCAGCAGGCGGCGGCCAGGCTGGAGGCGGCCTCCGTCCATGACCTGGAGAGCATCAAGGGAATCACCAGCATGGCGCGCTTCGTCGAGCAGGCGTTCGTCTGCGACGAGGCTAGTGCCGGTCGACAGACTGCCCTGTCAGTCCGGATCAAGGACTGGAGCGCCTTCCAGGAACTGCAGGTCCGCTCTACCGCAGGACACCACGGCGACCGCATACCCACGCGCGACGGCGTGGAGGAAGACGCATTCGGAGAGTGGGCCAGGGCGGCAGCGGTGGTCCTCAGCGGCCCGCTGGGGGAGATCGCCGCGCCTGGCCAGGGCAAGTATCTGATGGCGACCCTCGCCCGAGGGATGAAGTACCGCGCCCGCGCTGAGGCTGTCGGCGTGTCGTATCAGTCCCATCCGATGCGCCGGGACTTCTCGCTCACCTTCGATATGACCCGCCAGGGTGCGGGCGAGGATCAGGTCCTGGACCTGATCCAGTCGGTGCGCGGCATCCACACCACCTTGAGCCAGACGGCCGGCCAGGACGAGATGCACCGCCTGCAACTTCTCCAGATGGAACTCCCCCTGCTGGGTGGGCGCCTCTGGGCGCCGGGCGACGTCGGCAGCCGCAGCGACGCCGCCTGGATCGCGCTGATCGTCAATCGCATCCAGCACTACCGCACTCGTGCCGCCAACCTGCGTAGTGCGGTGGAGCGCTGCGTAACGGACGAGGACTACGTTCGCCTGGCGCGGGACATCGACGGCGTCAAGCGCCAACTGCTGGAGCGCCTGGGCCTGCGCAAGGTCGAGCTGTCCGCGATGGAGCGGGAACTGGTGGGCACGGTCGCCTCAGTGGCGGAGGCCGCACCGGGGGTGCCCAAGGTCAGCGGCATCTGGTTCGGAGCGCGGACCCTGGGCAAGCAGCTCTCGTTCACCGGGGCCCAGCCGTTCCAGCGGTTCCTGTACCGAGAGTTCGTCGACGCCTGGAAGCGAGCCGGGCGATAGAAGCCGAATTGCCCAGAGTCGACCATATGACTTGCCGGGCAGGAGGTTTGAGAATGGCCTTCGATGGGCCTTTCTGCTGGTGAGGGGCAGATCACCGCTGCTCCTCGCCTGAGCGGAGGGGGCGGTGACGGAGGCTGTTCCAGATCGCATCCAGATGTCGTTTGGGTCGGACTGTGCGTCGGCCTGCGAGGTGGACTGCGGCTCGGACGCCCACGCAGTCCGCCCTGCAGTGGGGCAAAGGTGCAGGTCGGCGGGCGATCCGGTCGCGTACGGGCACTGGCGCGAAGGCGGGCACGAGGCGGCGTTCTTCCTGGAGTACGACCGCGGTACCGAGCAGTTGGCGCGGCTGGTTGCCAAGGTGGAGGAGTTCCGACGCTTCTTCGAGGATGAGACGGGCAGGTGGTGGATGCGGCAGCGCGGGCCGCTGCCGTGGGTCCTGTTCTGCTTCCTGAGCGAGCAGCGCGAGCGAAACGCCCGGCGCGCGCTGGCCGCAGCGGCATCTGGTCACTCCGACCTGCGTGTGGCTACCGCCGTCGTGCCGGTGGGAGCCGATCCAGGGGCGCGAGTGTGGCTGCCGCTGGATTCGGACGGCGCCCGGCTGGACCTGGCGTCCTTGCCGTCACTCACGCCGGCGGCGGTGCCAACACCGCCAGCACCGCGCGGTGGCGGGTACCAGGCGCGCTACGTGGATCCGGAGATCGAGGCTGAGGACCGGGCCGTTGTTCAGGCCCGGGTGGCGGAGGCGGATGAGCGACGCGGATGGGGGAGCGAATCGTGGTGACCGATGAGCCGGAGGACTTCACGGAACCGCTTGAAGTGGTTGCGGATCCACGGGTCAATGGACGGGGATCCCGTTCCGTGCCTGGTCAAGTGATGCGTCACCGAAGGGTGAGTGTGCCGGTTGAGCGGCCGTTGCGGGTGACCGTTGAGTACCTCGTCGTGGACGGTCCGGAGGGTGAAGCCCTCCAGCGGTGTCAGGACGCGGCGATCCGAGAGGCGTTGGAGTGGCTGCATGCGCACCCGGAGGGCGGGAGTCCCGAGGGAGGCAGCTGAGCTGAACCACCGCCCGTGCGAAAGGCAGCACTGATGACCGATAGGCCGTCCCGTCACACCCCCTGGGCGCAGCCCGTCCCCGGCCGCCCGTGGGCGGATGCGGTGCTACCCGACCCGGCGCAGATCCCGGTCGCGGTCCCGGTGGCCTGGCTGGGTCGCACCTCCACCGAGGACAGCCAGGACCCGACCCTCTCCCTGCCCCGTCAGCTGCGCAACGCGCGGGCTGCGCTGCCGCCGGGGTGGGTGATCGTGGCGCACTTCTACGATGTCGAGTCGGGCCGCAAGGACCTGGCGGACCGTGGTAACTCCCAAGCCTTCAGCAGGTTCGAGATCCCGATCCCGCGTGACGGCAGCATCAAGGACCTCCTTGCGGAGGCCCAGCGCCCAGACCGTAGGTTCGCGGCCGTGATCTGCGAGTCGATCGAACGGGTGGCCCGGCGGACGTACTTCGGGACGAAGATTGAGTACGAGCTGGAGCAGGCCGGGGTCGCGCTGTGCGCGGCGGACGAGCCGATCGTCACGGGCACGCGGGCGAAGAAGGCCACCCCCACGCTGACCCGTAGGGTCAAGCAGGCTGTGGCCGAGTGGTACGTGCTGCAGATGCTGGAACTGTCGTGGGACGGCTTCGTCGAGCACACCCAGCAGGGCTGGAACACCGGCAAGCCCCCGTACGGATACATGGCGGAGAAGGTCGCCCACCCGGTTCCGGCCCGCCGTGCCGAGGGCGGCACCAAGCACCGGCTTATTCCCGACCCTGACCGGACTCCAGCGGTGACCCGGATCTACCAACTCCGGGCGATGGAGAAGCTCGGCTACGACTCGATCGCCGAGCGGTTGAACGCCGATCCGGCCGCGAACCCACCGCCGCAGCCGACCCGGCAGGGCGCGGCGCTTGGGTGCTGGACCGGGGGAGCGGTCAGGGAGATCCTCCGGAATCCGAAGTACACCGGCTACCAAGTCTGGAACCGGCGCTCGACGAAGAAGGGCGGCAAGAACGTCGACCCCTCCGAGTGGGTCTGGTCGCCCCAGCCGACCCATGAGCCACTGGTGACGAAGGAGCTGTTCGACGCCGTCGCGCAGATCCTCGGCACCAGGAACGGCAGCCGGGCCGGTTCGGGGAAGAACGCTCACAAGCTGACCAAGCACTCCTACGTGCTGCGCTCGTACGTGTTCTGCGATCTGTGCGGGCGGCGGATGTGGGGCGTGAACCACCACGGCGTCAACTACTACGCCTGCACCAAGAACAAGCGCGTGCACGTCGACCGAGACTGGTTCGACATTCACCCAGCCATGATCATGGTCCGCGAGGAACGCCTGCTTCCGCACATCCAGAACCTGTTCACCGATCAGGTTTTCGGACCCGACCGCCGCTTCCACCTCGCCGACCGCCTCAAGGCAGGCCCCACCGAGGCGGAGCAGCAGGAACGCGACGAGGAACAGTCGCGGCTCGCCAAGACGGTTGAGGACCTTTCGAGTCGTCAGCGACGCCTGATCCAGTCCTTGGCCGGCGGGAGCGGCGGCACGGATGACGACGAGGACAGCGAGAAGGACTTCCGCGACGCCATCCGGGCCGAGCACGCCGCCCTCGGTAAGCAGGTCAAGCAACGCCGAGCCCGGCTGGCGGAGCTCGCCGTCACCCCGGCCACGACCCTGCAGGCCAATGAGGCGTTGCTGGACGTGCTGCCGCAGATGAAGCTCGACCTGGAGCGGCTGCCCGACGAAGTTCAGCGCCGTCTCTACGATGCTTTCAACCTGGAGCTTCGCTACCACCGTCACCGCGAGGACCTGGCGCTCAAGGTCACCCTGCGCGGCGAGGTCATCGAGGGGCAGCGCACTGTCGCGCTGGAGGTAGCGCAGGAAGCAGGCGTGTACCCCGCCACCGACAACGGGCGGAAATGCGAAACGGGCGCGAACACTAAGGTGTTCACGCCCGCTCTAAGCACTGCTGGCGTCCATCGCGGCAATGGTTCGCCACGGATGTCCGCGCAAGTGCCCCCGGTAGGATTCGAACCTAC
>OVEP010000744.1_pt3 | contig 17669 bp, 19 predicted proteins | sample 1779801 | NCBI WGS metagenome assembly OVEP01 (sample SAMEA3914791, study PRJEB12502) | metagenome | biome: forest; material: soil | place: Canada | collected 2011-07-03 | depth 0.1 m
CACCGACGCACTCCCCCTCGAACAACGCGCCCTAGCCATCACCGAAGCAACCCTCGGCCCCCACCACCCCGACACCGTCACCCGCATTGGCAACCTCGCAGCCACCTACAGCCACCTCGGCCAACGCACCGACGCACTCGCTCTCAACCAACGAGCCCTGGCCATATCCGAAGCCGGACTCGGAGCTGACCACCCGACAACTCGTTCCTACGCTCGTCTAGTCAAGTTGCTTGAGGACGATGATCATTAGTATCTGCATGCCCCGAAGTGAAACTGTGGTGCGGCGGCGGTATACATGGATGAAGAGGCTACGGCGTTGACGGTGCTGCTTCAGGATCCGGTCGCATTGATGCTCGCTGGACTTATCCACGCAAGACTTCATCGAGACGTACGCGGCGACCATGCTCGCCGATGCGTTCGATTCCCTGGTCGAGGCCGTGGCTCTGCTGGTCTCGGGAGTGCAGAGCGCCACAGCGATGTGTACAAGGAACCCAGCGGGGTATTCCTGGACTTCGCCGAGATGGTGCCAGAGCGTGTGGGCCTGGTGGCGCATGCGATGGCCGACGAGGACTGGATCACCGGCGGAGCCATCACTGACGTGCCGTGGTTTCCCGAGCGCGGCCCTGCGCCGCGGAGGCTGCTGCAGCCCTGCCAGGACATCTTGAGCGCGTTTGCCGAGCCCTTCAGGGCGGTGTACGTGGAAACAATGAGAATCCTCACCCGGGTGCCTAACTCGCTCGTCACGAAGACCCTGCGAAGACGTGCTCCCATCTAGGAAATCGAGATTGGCGGCGCCAGACTGCGGCCTGGCTTCCCAGCCACCGAGATGTCACTTCGACCGGCCATCGGGCAGACGCCGCCAGGCGGAGACGTCCGGGGTAGCCGCTGTCGCCGGGCGGGGACGGTGCCGTAGGAAACAACGTGGCACAGCAGCCTCCGTTCAGCCGAAGACGAGTTCGCGGAAGCTGTTGCGGATCGTGGTGAGCGGTTCGCGGTCGCGGGTGATACGGATCTTGTTGGTCAGCAGGACGGCCCAGGTTCCTTGTTTGGGCGAGAGCCACATGCCGGTTCCGGTGAAGCCGTAGTGGACCCAGGTCTGGTCGGCGGGGTCAGTGCCGGGTGCGGGGTGCCAGAACAGGCCGCGTGCGGGCTCCATGTCGCCGGTGTGCACGGCTAGGGACTCTTGCACCCAGTCGGCGCCGAAGCCCGGCTGCCAGGAGGCGGTAGTCGGGTCCAGGAGGTAGCGCAGGAAGACGGCGAGGTCGTCCAGGACGGAGAAGACGCCGGCGATGCCGCAGACTCCGCCCAGCAGGCGCGCGGAGAAGTCGTGGGCAGTGCCCTGCAGGTGGGTGCCGGTGTCCTGGTCGAGTTCGGTGGGGGCGCATCGGTGGACCAGGTCGGCCGGCATCGGGCCGAAGCGGGTGCCGGTCATGGTCAGCGGTTCCCAGATCCGCCTCTGGGCGAGTTGGTCGAGTGGTTGGCCCCCGAGGTATTCGGCGAGGTAGCCGAGGATCAGTGCGGCGCGGTCGGTGTACTCGACGGCCTCGCCGGGCGGCCGGTGCAGGGCCTCGTGCAGCACGCCGGTGCGGATGGCCTGCGGGTCGGTGCCGTACAGGTTCTTCAGCTGGGCCCGCAGCGGGACGCCGGCGGTGTGGGTGAGCAGTTGGCGGGCGGTGACCTGCCCCAGCGGATGTCCGGTGACCTCGGGCCAGATCCCGCCTAGGGGCTGGTCCAGTGGCAGGCGGTCCTCCTGCCACAGGGTGCCGATGGTCGACCAGACGGCGAGGATCTTGGTCAGGCTGGCGACGTCGAAGACGGTGTCCGTACGCATGGGCTCGGCGGTCCGGTCCGGGTCGAGCAGACCGACGCTGCCGCTGACGCGGGTGCCGCTGGTGTCGCCGACGGCCCAGACCGCGCCGGGGTACGCCTGGCCCTGGACGCCGTCAGACAGCAGCTGGCGGATGGCGTCGGTGCTGGAAGTCATCGTCTCCCCGGAGTCCTTGGTGGCGGCCTGCCCTGCCAGGGTAGTGAGGCCGGAGGGCTGGGGCAGGCTTCGGCGCGATCCGGCACGGTCAGCCGAGTTGCTTGCCCAGGCCGGCCAGGGCAGCGCCGGTGGTGCTGAGCGGGTAGCGGGCTGCATTGGTACGGCCAGCGGTTTGCAGCGACGGCAGGAGACCCGGGGACGTCCGGAGCCGGTCGAGGTCGCAGGCGAGGAGCGGGCCGTTGGTGAAGTCGGTGGCCAGCCCGGAGGCGCCGAGGGCTTCGGTGAGGCCGGGTACGGGCTGGTAGAGCACTGGCAGGTTGCATGCCTGGGCTTCCAGTGCGACCAGGCCCATGGCTTCCAGGGTGGTGGAGGGCATCACCAGGACGTCGTGATCGGCGAACGCCTGCCACAGTTGCGGCCGACGGAGCCAGCCCAGGTAGTGGGCGTGCATGCCGTAACGGTGCAGGACCGGGGCCAGGGCCTGGAACTCGTGGCGGGGCGCGGCGATGCTCAGTTCGATGCCGCTGGCGGCGGACAGGGCCCGGACCAGCTGGGCTCCGCCCTTCTCAGCCGTCAGCCGTCCCGCGTACAGCAGTTGCAGGGTCTGGCCGGGCTGGCGCGGTGGCCGGGCTGGTGGCGGGCTGATCAGCAACTGCTCGGGAATGCCCCAGGGGATCTGGGTGATCTTGCGGCGGTCGGTGCTGGGTGCGAGGTCCAGGAGGCGGTCGGCCATCGCTCCGGTGGGTACGACGATGGCGTCAGCCAGGCGGGTGCTTTCGCGCAGGACCCGTAGTTGGTCCCGGTGGGCCTTGGCGAAGATCAGGTCGGTGCCGTGGACCAGGGCGATGCTCGGGTGATCGGGCAGGGCCTTCAGGAGTGCGGGAGTGGCCCCGAAGGCGAGGTGTTGCAGGTGCAGGACGCTGATGCCGGACGGATCCAGGGCAGCGGCCAGGGCCCTTCGCAGGGCGGCGATGTAGCGGCCGAAGGCTGGGCCGTCCAGGCACTTGCCGCCGACCGCGAGCAGGTCCAGCCCGGCTGGGACCGGTGGCCGGCGACCGGGCGGCTGGAGCATGAACGCTCGGGCGGGGATCAACGGGGCGGGGCCGGTGTAGAGGTCGAGGAAGAGTTCGACGCTGCCGCCGGGGCTGCCTGCGGGAAGGTCGAGGAAGGTCGCCACCAGCGGGGTGTTCATGCGGCGCCTCCGGGGGTCTCTTCGTACAGGCGTGAGGTGTCGATGCCGTCGGTGGCGGTGTATTTCAGTCCGTGCTGCTGGTAGCTGGCGGCGGCGCCGAAGGTCTGTAGGAAGACGAGCTTGCCGAACGTCATGCCGCGGTAGACGCGCACGGGGCGGGCGGCGCGGATCTCCAGGGTCCAGCGGATCGCGTGGCCGGCGTGGCCGAGCGGCGCGGAGACGTGGACCCAGATGCCCAGGGCCCCGGTGGTGCGGTCGCCGTTGAGGAGTTGGGCGTATCGCTCGGAGCCCGTGCGCTCCAGTGTGACGCCGAGGTAGAGGCTTCCGGGTCGCAGCACCAGGCCGTCGTCGGGGATGGGGATCTGGGTGAACGAGGTGGGGACGGCGGCGTCCAGGTCGCTCTCGCAGACCAGCAGGATCTCCCCCAGACGCCAGTCGTAGGCGTTGGGAGACAGTCGGGCGGGGTCGTAGGGGTCGATGGCGATCTCGCCGCAGGCCACGGCTGCGGCGATGGCCGGTCCGGTCAGGATCATCAGGCCACCGCCCCGGCACCGGCCTGGTCGCGCCAGTAGCGGGAGGGTTGCGGGCCCAGTGCCGCCTGGTACTTGCCGCAGTACAGGTCGACCGGGCCCACGGACAGGAAGAACATGATCTGGCCGATCTTCATGCCACGGTAGACCCGCAGCGGGCGTACGGGGCTGAGCATCAGGGTCCACTGGCCGTGGAAGCCGATGTCGCCGATGGGAGCGGTGATCTCGACGAACAGGCCCAGCCGTCCCACGCTGGAGCGACCGAACAGCAGCGGCACCAGGGAGTCCGAGCCGACCTCCTCCAGGGTGTGGCCCAGGTAAAGCTCGCCGGGCTGGAGGACGAAGCCCTCGTCCCCGATCCGTGTCGCGGTAGTGGGGTTGAGGCGGTGCGCATCGATGACGGGCTCGGTGTAGGTCATCAGGGTCTCGCCCAGGCGGACGTTGTAGCTGTTGGGGTTGACCTGGTCGGGCTCGAACGGGCTGATCCGCAAGCGGCCGTCGCGGACGGCGGCGGTGATCTCGGGGCCGGTCAGGATCACAGCGGCCCTCCTTCCTCGGTGGAGAGCACGGGGTCAGCCAGCACGTGGGCGACGGCTTGGTCCAGCTCCAGGCCCAGACCCGGGGCCACGCTGCGGATACGGCTGTCGGGGATCGTCTGGGCGAGGTAGTCGGTCGTCAGGATGCTGGCCAGCTCCCGTGGGAGCGGATCGGGATAGAGCAGCAGGGGTCCGGCGCGGTCGGTCAGCCGGGCCAGCAGGCCGGCCAGGTCGGCGGTGAGGTCCGTAGGCAGGTCGGCGTGGACAAGGCGGTTACCGAACGGCTCGATGTCCAGGACATCCTGCCAGCGCAGCACCGTGCCCAGCCGGGGCGGTCGAAGGGCGGTCTCGTTGAGGACCACAGCGGCGCCCGTTCCGTGGTGCAGACGACGGGCGACCTCGGCCAGCACCTCGCGCCGGTCGGGCACCTGGTCCTGCCAGCGCCCCAGGAGAGGGCCGAGCGGGGCGGCCAACTGCTCGCGCAGGGCCTCGATTCGACTGCCGAGCGACTCCAGGGCTGGGGGAAGTGTGGCAACGGAGGGGAAGCGATGGGTGTGGGCGGCCCAGCCGTGGGCAACCGGATCGCCCACCGCGTATCCGGCGGCCAGCTCGGGGCCCTTGACGACCAGGGTGTTGTCGACCGACTCGGGCGCGTAGTGGTCACTGTGGCAGTGGCCTGCGAAGACGACATCCAGGAAGGGACAGGTGTCAGCCAGTTGGAGGTCCTGCTCGAAGCCTGAGTGCGACAGCAGGATCCAGGAATCGACCTCGTGGTGGTGTTCCAGCAGCAGGTCGACCAGTGCGCGGGCGGGATCGGTGACGCGGTGCCCCTGCCGGTCGGTGGTGGGGATCGCGTCGAACGCCTGCAGGCCGATGATCGCGGTGACCGCGACGGTTCGACCGGCGACCTGGGCCAGGTGCAGGCGGCGGAACAGCGGCTTACCGCTGGCGTCGTCGACCACGTTGGCGCACACGGTCAGCTCGTACAGGTCCGGGTCGAAGTGGTGGGCCCAGCCGTGGTTGCCCGGCGCGACCACGTCATACAGGCCGGTCAGGATGTCCTTCTCAATTCCGCCGCCGCCCAGGCGGTAGTAGCCGGTGCCCTCGAAGAAGTCCCCGCAGTCCACGACCAGCGACGTGGCGCGAACCTGGTGGAGGTGGGCGAGGAGCCCGGCCGCGTCGCCGAGGTGGGAGTGGACGTCGGTGGTGGCGGTGATCCGCCCCAGGATCCGCGTCACCGGCTGGCCTCGTTGATGTCGGCACCCAGGGCACGGAGCTTGCCGGGCAGGTCGGGGTGCCCGCGCCGGAGCTGGCCCAGCCCGGTGACCGTGGTAGCGCCGCGCGCGGTCAGTGCGGCGATCAACAGTGCGGTGCCGGTGCGGATGTCGGTGGCCTCCACAGCAGCGCCGGTCAGCCGCTGCGGACCGGTCAGACGGCATTGGGTGGGGGTCAGTTCCTCGATCACCGCTCCCAGCCTGGCGAGCTGGGGTAGCAGGTTGCCGTGTCGGCCGGGGTTGATGGAGTCGGCGAACAGGTGGGTGCCGGGCAGGCCCAGGGCCAAGGACATGAGCGCGGGTTCGAAGTCCGCGTCGAGCCCGCCCGGGTCCAGTGAGGCGACAGCCCGAAGCGGAGCGCCGCTGGGCTGTCCACCGCCGTGCACCACCACAGCGGCGGGTTCGAACGAGGAGCTGATGCCCAGAAGGTTCAGGGCCTCGACCACCAGGGCGACCTCCTGACCGCGCACACCCTCGATCCGCCCCGCCCCACCTGTGGCGGCCAGCGCGCAAGCCAGGGTGCCGGCCTCGATCTTGTCGCCGGGGACGGTCCACGCCACCGGTGCCTCCTGCTCGCTGAGCGGGGGTGCCACGGTCAGCGTCTCGGTGCCCAGGTCGACCTGCCACCCGAGCTGGCGCAGGACAGCCAGCATGCCGGTGAACTCCGGGGAGTGGTTGGGGTTGCCCAGCAGCAGGCGGCGTCCGCTGATGACGGCCCGCAGCACGGCGACCACGCTCGTGCCCCGAGACCGGAACGGCAGGTCGACCATCACCTCCCCCGGTCCGTGCTCGGCTGCGGTCACCCGGTATCCGGCGTCGTCGACCTCGACCTTGTCACCGAAGGCCGCATAGACCTTGAAGTGCTGGTCCATCCCCCGGTCCCCGATCCGACAGCCCCCAGGCCAGGGCAGGACAGCCTGACCGCAGGCAGCCAGCAGCGCGGGCACCAGGTAGTAGGAGGCACGGATGTGAGCGGCCTCGGGCAGCTCAGGCACCGGCCCTCGGTCCGAGGCCGGCATCACGACCAGGGCGCGCGGGTCGGCAACCGGCCAGGCCAGGTGGTAGCCGGATCTCTGGAGCAGAGCGAGCATGGCGTCCACATCGGCGATGGACGGGACGTTCGCCAGGTGGACCGTGCGACCGGTAGCCGCAGCGGCGGCCAGCAACGGAAGGGCGGCGTTCTTCGAGCCGTCCACACGCACAGTGCCCTGCAGTGGCCGACCGGGACGGACTGTGAGCATGGAACTGGTCGACTGGGCGAGAGTGTGCGGCATAGGAGTCCTCCAAGCGGACTTCGGGCACAGGGAGCGAAGGGGGTGGCGGCTCTGTCCCTTGCAGGGCCGCCATGTCCGCCCGGGTCGCCGAACGGAGACTGGTACCGGTCCGGCCCGCGCCGGCTCAGGGGATGCGCGGGCCGGGCCGGGGTCATAGGGCGTCCGACGGCGGATGGTCGGCGACGGACACCGGGGCGCGCCCGGCCAGTGGGGCCGGTTCGCATGAACATGGGTCACTGGACACGGACGCGAGGATCACGACGACCAGGGCGCTGCCGGCGGCCCAGACCGCGCCGAGCGCTATGCCTACCCGATCGGGCTTGGCGTGCCGGGGCTTCACCGGTGTGACCCTCCGCCGGGCAAGCCGCCCCAGGTCCCACGCCGGGCCAGGACAGTCAGCGTCCCGGGATCCTGGACGGGCCAGTCACGCCCGCTGTGGATCCGGCGTACGACCAGGCGTCCGTCCCGAATATCGGTGACGACCAGCTCCGGTCCGTCCTCGCGTTCCTTCACGAGGTCACCGATCTGCGGCCCCTCCGGCGTGCCTGTCATGCCGCCCCCTGTAACTGGCTCTCGGCCGGGGACAGGTCAGCGAGAGTCGCCTCCCACTCGCGACCTCCGTGGCAGGGACGGAGCCAGACCGTCTCGCGGTCCTTCTTCGCAGCCGGGCCAGTGGCGTAAGGCGGGCCGACGTGCTGAACCTCGCCCACCTGACCGGTCGCCGCATCCAGCACTACGGCACCGCGTTTGATCCAGGCCGGCCGTGGTCCGGTGCTCAGCCCTCGCCGCGGCGAGGGCGTCGCTCGCCTGGCGCGAGAGGACCCACCTGTCGGCGGTGGGATGGCGGAGGGGTCTGGCATGGTGCCTCTCCTGGCGTGAAGACGTGTCGGGACGGGCCTCGTCCGGGCCTGCAGGGGGATCACAGACCCGGACGAGGAGTTCAGCGGCTACTCGCCGTCGTGCTCGTTGCCGTGGGCATTGCCGTGGGCGTTACCCGCGTGCTGGTTGCCGCTGGCGTGCTGGTTGCCGTTGTCCTCGCCCTGCTCAGTGGTTTCGGTGGCGTCGCTCATGGCGGATCCGTCCTTCCTGGTGGCTCCGGCGGGCCGACTGCCCGACGGGCGTGGCGGTGGTGCGCAGGCAGCCCGGGGAGGGAATCTCCACCGTGTCGCCGCTACTACTAGTCAACGGGTGAACACGCAAAGAGGGGTAGGACGATTCACTGCGGGCCCGCTCCGGGAGGTAGGACATTCCCAAGGTCATGACGCAACGTCACATCACAGGGAGTACGGTCGATCCACCAGAGGTGAGGAGCGGCGCATGGGACGCCCGAACACGGCCTTACGCGACCTGATGAGCGAGCACGGACTGTCCGCGAGACGCCTGGCCGACGAGGTCAACTCGGCCGAGGAGCGGCTGTTCGGCCAGCCTGGCAACGCCACCGACCGGCAGGTCCGGCGCTGGCTGAACGGGGAGACCGAGAAGCCCCACCTGCACTACATCGCAGCCCTGACCGAGGTGTTCCACGTCCCCGGCAACCGCCTCGGCTTTGCCCTGACCGACCCCGGGCCGATGAAGCTGGCGACCCTGCACGGCCGATCTACGCTTCTGGCAGGCCACCCCCTCGATCTCCAGGAGACCGATCCAGTGCTCCGCCGACAGTTCATGATCGCCGCCACCGGCAGCCTGCTCAGCTTCGCCTTCGCCCCGCTCCCGGCCAACGGCCGCATAGGGATGAGCGACGTCGGACGCATTAGCGACAGCATCACCCAGCTCCACGCCGTCGACGACGCCTTCGGCGGCGACCAGCTCGCCGACGTCGCCGAGGAGTACGTCGCCCAGATCGAACGTGCCATGGCCGACTGCCTGTACGGCCCGAACGTCGAGAAGGCCCTGTACCGGGTCCTGGGCGAGCTGCACGCATCAGCGGGCTGGTTCGCCTTCGACAGCGGCGACCACCCCCGCGCCGGTCGCAACTTCGACGCTGGCCTGCGCGGCGCACTGCTGTCCGGGGACCGCATGCTCCAGGCACGGATCTGGTCCTACATGTCCCGCCAGTCCTGGGAACTGGGCCGCGCGATGGAGACCGTCACCATCGCCCGCGCCGCCCTGGAGACCACCCGCGCCGGCCGCGACCCGCGCCTGAGCGCCCTCCTCCACGGCCGCATGGCCCTCGGGTACGCCGCCTCCGGGGAATCCAGCCGGTGCGCCAACTCCCTCCTGCGCGCCGACACCTACCTGGATCAAGCCACCAGCGACCCACCCGCCCCATGGCTGGCGTTCGTGGGCCCCGGCGAACTCCTCGGTGCCGCCGCCATGGCCCACATGGACCTCGGCCGACCCGAGAAGGCCGTCCAGCAGGAGGAGCAGGGCATGGCCCTGCTCGACCCCAAGTTCCGCCGCAACCGCTTCGCCAAGCTCGTCCACCTCAGCGAAGCCCACCTCGCCGCCCACCGCCCCGACCAGGCCGTCCACACCGCCGCCCAGGCACTGGAGCTCTACCCGTCCGTGAACTGCCCCCGCTGGGCCGTCCGCCTGGGCCGCTTCCGCGACGAGGTGACCACAACCGGCCTTCCCGAGACCACCGCCTTCGTAGAACGCTATGACGCACTGACCGCCACCTGACAGGGAGAACCCGACCGTGGACGCCGCCACGCTCACCGTGACCTACTACACCGCCGCCGACCTGCCCACCGTCGAGGACAAACTGGTCGCCGTGTACGCCGAGGTCTACCGCAGCGAGGCGGCCACGGACCCCTTCTTCACCGTCGACCGCTACACCGAGCGCCTGCGCGCCCACGCCTCCGCACCCCGTTGGGGCTGCGCGTTCGGCGACGTCGAAGGCCAGCCGGTCGGCTACGCCTACGGCTTCGCCCGCACCGCCGCCTACCAGTGGCACGGCCTGATCACCGACGTGCCGGCCGACCAGCTCACCGAGACCGACACCCGCACCTTCGCCCTGTGCGAGGTCATGGTCCGCGACCCCTGGCGCGGCACCGGCATCGCCCGGCTCCTCCACGACGAACTCCTGTCCCACCGCATCGAGGAACGCTCCCACCTCCTGGTCGAACAGGACCACCCGAAGGTCCGAGCCCTGTACGAGCAGTGGGGCTACCAGTGGATGGGAGCCATGCAGCCCTACGAGGACGCACCGCGCTACGACTCCCTGATCAAGCTCATCGTGTAGCGCCTGACCCGCCGACGTCGCCTGGCGCGGCACCGAGACCATCTTGCCGCAGCGCTGCAGCAACTCGCCGAACAGGAACCGAAGACCGGCCAATCCTGCTCTTCGGTCCCCACTTGCTTGCACGCGCATCAAAATGCCGGAGTCTCCGGCCTCCTGGGGGTCCAGCCGGCGGCGTCGTCGAGGGAAGCTGACTCCAGCCGCGCCCGGGAGCCGCCGGAGGCTCGTGCCTTCGGGGTAGTGGGGATGTGGGCGCCATCTGGTACACCGTCAGGCAGTTGGGCAGTTGGGCAGTTGGGCAGTTGGGCAGTTGGGCAGTTGGGCAGTTGGGCAGTTGGGCAGTTGGGCCGTCATCCCAGCCGGGGACCGGAGCGGTGGCTCAGATACGGGTTCGCCCCCGAAGGTGGGGGCGGGTGGGTTGCCGCGGTGGGCGGACGGGGCGACTGTTAGGCCGTAGCGAGAGCGGGTGTGATGGGGACAAAGATCGTATTGGCCGCCGCGTGATCACTGCTTGCCGCTGGCGTGCAATGGATGGCGAACCGTAGCGATAGTCTCGTTCTTCGACTGCGGGCGTGGCCTCGCAGACGGCAATCATGGGCCAGGGCGGGTGGAACATGTCGGGCAAGCGCAAGTTCTTGTGGGTCGTTACGGCGCTGGGGGCCATCGCGATCATTGTCGTGGTGGTGCTGGCATTTTTCGTCAGTGAGAGTACGACCGGGGTCGTGACCGAGGTCGTCATCGCCGTCACGGCCATCATCGCCGATGTGCTCGCCGTCATAGGCCTGCTCCGCGATGCCACGACCGCCGAGTCGAAGGACACCGGCGACGGTGCTGTCGAGGCGCTTGGTCGCCGTGCCGTAGCTGTCGGCCGGGACAGCAAGGGCAACGCCATCGGCAAGCGTTCCAGGGTGACGGGCAGGAAATCCGTCGTGCCGCCGCCGGCGCCCGTCCCGGAAGGCGAGCAGGAGAAGGCTGCGGGGGTACGGGCGCGCGGTCGTGACACGCTGGCCGTCGGCCGTGACAGCGAAGACAACGCCATCGGCAATGACAGCGAAGTGAGCTGACCCGGTGCGATCCCTAGGGTCATGGCTGCGCAGGCGTCCTCCGGTCCCCACGGGACCGACCTCGTCCGCCGACAATGCGACCGGGGTAGCACCGAAGGTTGCGCAGCCCGGACCACTCACTGCAGTTGGTGAGCCGCCCCACCAGCATGACGCTCCCCCGCCGCACGCCAAGGGGAGACACGCTGTCGCGGCAACCCGAGACATCCTGTACAGCGCCATCGGGAAGAAGTCTCGTGTCTACGTAAATCGGCCGCCGTTGCTGGATGTGAGCGTGCTGGTCGGCGAAACCGAAATCGAGGCAGCTCCCAGTGCTGAGGACGAGATCGATCGCTGGCTGGCCACGGAGCGTTCCCGGTTGGCACGGCCGGCACCAGAGCCCCCCCGATCCGACATCGACGCGGAAATCATTGCGAACTTCCAGGACCTGTTCCGCCTTCAACAAGCCGCCGTCGATGCCTTCACATTGTTTTCTGCCCGATCGGGACTCATAGAGGCCGAGGATCAACGGACCGAAGAAGAGTTCGACTCCGATCTGGAGGGCTACCTCGCCCACTGTCGTGATGTTCTGCAGCAACAGACTGCCTACCTTTTGTGCCGTCATCCCGCGAACACAGTGAACCTGTCGCTGGTCAACAACACGGAGACGGTCTTCCGCGACGTCAAGGTCGTCGCCACGATCTGTGCCGCAGAGGTTCTCGAGCACGTCGAACAGTGGCCCAAGATACCTTCGGAACCTCGCCCGTGGCGCTCGCGCAGGGCGATCGACTGGCAAGCAAACCTGACGGCTGGCTCCATGTACCACGGCTTCGGGCTCGGCACTTTGGGCCTCGTCCGACGGGCACGGCCCCTCGCGGAGGTGGAGATCGAAGCCATCGGCGACAACGTCGAGGCGGTGTTCGACCCGGTGGATCTGCGTCCTGGTGATCAACTGCCGCTTCCCGACCTCCGCGTGCTGCCCCGTGGTGCCGACGGCCACGCTCTGCGCATCACGTGGAAGGCCACGGCACTGAACGCGGATGGCAGAAACCAGGGGACGCTATCCGTCATGACGACGGCTTCGAAACTGTCTCTGGCCGCGCTGGGTGAATCCGATCCAGGTGTGATCGACCCGCTCGACGGCGCACAGACCGCGGTGCAGAGTGAGCTGGCCGACACACGGACCGCCGCAGAGCGCGAGCGCGACGCCCTGAGGGCGGATCTGGCGGCGGCCAAGCATGTTCCGACCGAGCGTGACATCAGGCTCTTCAAGCAGTTCGAGAGCGATTTCCCGGCCGCTGGGGACGGCGTGGTGAGGTATCTGCGCAATAACTTCTTCGGCAAGCAGTGGACCGTCAAGTCTCTCGAGACGCTGGATGATCTGCAGGAGACCTGGAGCTACGGGCGTACTTTCGATGATCCGGCGGTCGAGGCTGCGCGAGTGCTCTTCTGGACTCGGTTGGACGAGTTCACCACGTTGCTGGGGAATGAGGGCGAGGTGACCGACGCGAACCCCAACGTTGTCCGTCTCATAGAGTCGCGCAACCGCCCGGGCGGTCAGGAGGAGTGGGAGGCCGCCCGAACGCGGATGCGAGCAGGCGCTGCCGCGTTGGTGACTGCCCATGAGGAACTAGTCCGGGTCGCTCGCAAGAGACACCTGTGACCGTCGTGCTTGTCCAACTGATCCGGTAGGGAGATCGTCGTGTCGCGGGGAGTCAGCCGAGCCAGACAATGTCATCGCCCTGGTGGACGCCACGACGGAGCCGCCGACGCGCCAACGCCGCCAGGCCGAAGCCTTGCGATTGTTGCAGGAGAAGACGCCTGCTGACTGAAATCACCGGCAGCGCCGTCCGCGCTCTCAGGGCACTTCCAGGGCACACAGCAGCCAAAAGTGGCGCTGATCAGCGATGACCATGAAAGGTCATTTTCGCTGATCAGCGGCACTTTCGCCGCATCACCGCAGGTCAGCGCAGTGCCCGCGCAAATAGCTCCACGAGTGGCAGGACTTCGCCAGCCGACTGCACGACGCGGGCCACCAGCTCTACTGCCTGATGTGGCCCTGACCTGTGGGTTTACCGCTTTCCGGTGATCACCGGCGGGCCCTCAGTGGACCCTCTGAGCGTGGCCTCTCAGGCCGCCAGTGCACATCGCGTGCACACGCCGGAGCTTTTCTCCTCGACGGCGACCGGCGCGGCGTCCGTCTTGCCGCTCTCGGCGAGAGCCGGAACAAGGACCGGCTTCGAGACCGAGTCGGGCGCGAAGACAAGATCAATCGCCCGCCGGGTCCGCGATTCGCTGGACGGCATGAGGTGCGTGTAGGTGCGGAGCGTGAAGCCGGGGTCGGAATGACCCAGGTACTCGGCCAGTGCCTTGATCGTCTCCCCCGCGTCGAGCAGCACCGAGGCGTAGGCGTGACGCAGGGCGTGCATGCCGTCGTCGGGAGCTGCCTCGAAGTACTGCGAGCCGGTCGTGCGCGGCGGGATCACCCCGGCCGCCACCAGTGCGCGCTTCCAGTCGCCCTGGTTGAAGACGCTCCGGTTGTACGCCTTGCCCTTGGCATCGGTGAAGAGGAGGCGGTGGGTGCGGGGATCACCGGTCGGCAGCCGCCAGGGCAGCGTGATCTCCTTCGGCGGGTGCTTCTCGATGTGCGCCTTGAGCGCCTTCGCCAGCTCGTCCGGCAGCGGGACGCTGCGGACTTTGTCGCCCTTGGGCAGAGCGAAGACCATCTTGCTCTTCACCAGCCGCACCTGTCGGTTGATGTGGAGGACGCGACGCTCGAAGTCGATGTCCCCGACCGCGATGCCGAAGACCTCGCCCTGACGCAGGCCGCAGCCGAAGGCCAGCGACCCACCAGCCTGGAAGCGCTCAGGCAGGCCCTCGATGACCGCGCGCACGCGCTCCAGCGGCCAGGGGACGACCTTCTTCTGCGGCAGCTTCGGCAGCTTGACCGACCCGGCTCGGCAGGGGTTGCGCGGCAGCAGACCGTCATCAACCGCCGCATCGAGTATTCCTGACAGCACGTCGGATATGCCGCCGATGGTGGACGGCTCCAACCCGGTGTCCTGCAGCTTCCTGATCCACTTCTGGATCGAGGAAGGACGGCCCATCGAGCGGAGCTGGTGCTTCCCGAGGTGGGGCGTGATGTGGTTCCGAACCACGCCCTCGTAGCGATCGACGGTCGTCGGGCCCGCCGTCACGGCCTCCAACCACTGCTGCGCGTAGGTGGCCAGGGTGATCTTCCCCGCGCTCGGGTCGACGTAGGTGCCGCGAAGAAGGTCACCCTCGATCGTTGCCGCCAACGCGTCTGCCTCAGCTCGGCGTTCGCAGTTCTGCGCGCGCTGCTCGCCCGCAGGGTCTCGGTACCGGACCTGCCAGCGCTTCCCGACGCCGTGGCCGGCAGCAGGCACCTTGCCCTTGTGGTCGGGGCATTCCTTGTCGGTCTTGCGAGGGCGGGTCTTGTGCCAGCGGTCGATGACGTTAGCCACCAAGGGCCTCCTTGAGTTGGTCGAGGAGCTGGATCAGCTCCGGATTGGTCAACCGCCCCAGCAGGGCGGCGGGTTGGTCCTGGCCGTCGGGTACGGCCAGGAGGTGGTCGGTGCGTCTGCCCTCGGGGCGGGTACGGGCCGCATGGGCCAGGACGCCGGTGTCGGTCTCGCCGGGGAAGCCGACGAGCGGTGCAGAGCCGTCGGCCCAGTCCCACGCCTGCCGCGTGGTGACGGTGCCCGCGCCGGTGACGGCGGTGGGGGTGTCGTCGGCGACGGGCGGCAGGAGCAGGGTTGCGGGGCTGACGCCCAGGGCGACGGCGAACGCGACGAGGTCGTCCACGTCCACGCGGCGCTCCCCGCGCTCGATCTTGCTGAGCGCGGTGCCGGGAGTGGGGCGACCGAGGTCGGTCAGCCGGGCGGCGAGGTCGCGTTGGCTGAGGCCGAGCGCGACGCGGAGTCGTTCGATGTTGGCCGCGGTCTGTCGGCCGGTCGGGCCGATCTCCACGGGTCGGGTAGCCATGACGGAGATAGTGATCCCCGATGCCGGTGAAGTCAAACATTCGCTGATTCTGGAGCCGACTGCACGGAAATGCGGTCGGCGAACGCGGGGAAGCCGAATGAATGGGACTGGACGGCATGCGGTGGGATTTCCGGGACTGTGCGGGACGGAAGCAGTGCTTTTCCGCCTTAGTCGAGGTCTCGCCGACCCCTCGGTGAGGGCTCCGCGAGGGTTCGGGGAAGGTTCCTCGAGGGGTCGGGGAGGGTTGAGGTAGGGCTCCCCGAGGGTTCGGGGAGCCCTCGGCGAGGCTTCGCGGGGCCCGCCAGAGCCCTCGCCGAGCCCTCGGGGAGGGCTCCGGAAAGAATCCGTAGGTCGCTTATTCAGCGTGCAGGAACAGGAATAACGTGCGGCATGGCATTTAACGTGCGGGAAGGTTCAGCACTATTTGGCGCTGCCGGGATCCTGTGGCAATCTTTCGGTCACCGCTCAGGGGGGCGACGCACAGGCCGACCCCTCGGGCTTGCCCCTGCCGATCCATCTTGGAGATTCTGTGGCCCGATCGATCCACCCGATACCCGGCTCCACCGCGCGTCGTCCGCTCGCCAGCGCGGAGGAGGTCGCCGACTTCCTGGGCGTCCCGCTGAACACGGTCTACGTGTGGAACCACCGCCGCACCGGCCCCACCGCGCACAAGGTCGGCCGGCACCTGCGCTACCGGTGGACGGAGGTGGAGGCATGGCTCGACGCCCAGGCCGTAGAGCGCGACCGCGCCGCCTGAAGGGCGCGGACATGGGAAAGGCCATCGGCGCTACCAACGCCGACGGCCCGATGAACTCCCAGCAACCGACTCGTCACTGACACCGCTACGGCGTCGGGCCTGCCAGCCCGGCGCCACGGAGGGATGCTCGTGTACCACCCTACGTCCCCGCCGGACCACCACGCCACCACCACTGCGGCTGCCGAAGCGCAGCCCTGGGGCGAGCCCGCGCCGGAGTACTGCGCCGAGCAGGCCGTGCTCGCCGCCTGCATGCACCAGCCCGCGGCGATCGACACCGCCCGGGGCCTGTTGACCGGCACGGACTTCGCCCGGCCCGCCCACCGGATCGTCTGGCAGGCCCTGCTGGACCTGCGTGACACCAGTGCGCCGACCACCGACCCGATCGCAGTCGAGCACGCCCTGCACCGGACCGGACTGCTCCGCCAGGCGGGCGACCGCCCCTACCTGGCCAAGCTCGCGGGCGCTGCGCACTCCACGGCAGCAGTGGACTACTACGCCCACCTGGTGGTCGAGACCGCGTGGAACCGCCGCCTGCACACCCTGGGCACCTGGCTCGCCCAGCAGACCGCCCACCACTGCGACCCGGCCGCCCTGCACGCCGAGGCCCGGTCCCGCCTGGACCAGGCCCAACCGCAACCGGCGGGCCACCGACCGCAGCCGGGATCCGGACCACCGGACCGAAACCCGGTCAGTCCACCGTCCGCCACGGTCCGAGCCCTTCCGGACCGGACCGCCGCCTGACCACAACGGCCCCAGGTCCCCATCTCTTCCGGAGCGGTCCGCAACCTCCCGCCACGGCACGGTTCCGGACCACCGGATGCCCCACCCCGGTCCACCGGCGCTACCAACGCCCCTGGACCGGCCACACCACGCACCACCAGCAGCCGACACTCCACCGACACCCCCCAGGGGCCACGCGCCTGCCAGCGCGAACCCCCTGGCCTGCATGGGAGCCCCTTCCTTGTCCGAGCCCGCCAACCACCAGCCCGACCTCGCCTCGCCCCGCGAACCGATCCCCGGCCAGCTCGAACCGACCGCGCCCCCGACACACGACAGTCCACAGACCCCCACACCTACCGCCGACCCGAACCACGCGGACCACAGCCCGGGGGCCATGGCACTGAACGCGTTGCGGTCCGCGATCAGGACGTACGTGGTCCTGCCCGACGAACACAGCCTGGACGCGGTCACGCTGTGGACCGCCGCGACCCACCTACAGCCACAGTTCCAGCACGCCCCACGTCTGGCGATCACCGGCCCCCAGAAGCGCTGCGGCAAGTCCCGCCTCCTGGACGTGGTCGAGGCCACCTGCCACCGCCCGATCATGACCGTCAACGCCTCGGTCGCAGCCGTCTACCGCTCGATCGGCGAGAACCCGCCCACCCTGCTGGTCGACGAGGCCGACACCATCTTCAACCCCAAGGCCGCAGGCGACGCCGAGGCCCTGCGCGGCATCCTCAACGGCGGCCACCAGCGCAAGCGCGACACCCTACGCATCAACGGCAAGAGCATGGAGGTCGAGACCTACAAGACCTTCGCCATGGCCGCCCTGGCCGGCATCGGCGACCTGCCCGACACCCTGATGGACCGCTCCGTCGTCGTCCGCATGCGCCGCCGCACCGCTACCGAGTACGCCGCCCCCTTCCGCACCCGCGACGCCGACGCCCTACAGCCGCTGCGTGAACGCCTCGCCGCCTGGGCCGCCACCGTCGCCGAGCAGGCCGCCGTCATGGACCCGGCCATGCCCGTCCAGGACCGCGCCGCCGACACCTGGGAACCCCTGGTCATCGTCGCCGACCTGGCCGGCGGCCCCTGGCCGGACCTGGCCCGCGCCGCCTGCCGGGCCATCACTGCCCGCGAGAGCGACCGTCCTGGCCTGGACGACTACCCGCTCCA
>OVEP010343847.1_pt1 | contig 17669 bp, 18 predicted proteins | sample 1779801 | NCBI WGS metagenome assembly OVEP01 (sample SAMEA3914791, study PRJEB12502) | metagenome | biome: forest; material: soil | place: Canada | collected 2011-07-03 | depth 0.1 m
GCGACGAAGCCGGTGCCGGAGACCAGTCCGGCGTGCCGGGCCAGCCGCTCGCGCAGCGCCGGGCCCAGCCGGGCCAGGTCGGCGGTGACCGGTCGCCGCCCCAGCGAGCGGAGTTCGGCGAGCAGCGCGGCGGACTGCCCGGCGGTCTCGGCGACGGTGGCGAAGACGCCCTCCAGCGTCTCGCCGACCCGGGTCACCGCGACGGCTGCGGCGTCGGCGGCCGGTCGACCTGCGGTGCCTGCGGATCCGTCTGCCATGTGCCGTCCAGTCGCCGTTCGATGAGGTGCCGCAGCCCGTCCCGGACGTGCTGCTCGGCCAGGGCTCTGGCGCGTTCGCCGTCGCCGTCGGCGATGGCGTCGAGCAGGGCCCGGTGCTGCGTGTCGGCGGTGCGGTGGGCCTGCTCCGCCGCGAACGGGAGACACAGTAGTGGTCCGAGCTCGGTCTGGAAACGGATCTCCTCGCGGGTGAGCCGGGCGGACTGGGCGGCGGCGGCGATCTCGACGTGGAAGCGGCCGTCCACCCGGGCCCTGGCGGCGGCGTCCGCGGCGGCGGCGAACTCCCGCAGCGAGCGGCGCGGGGCGTCCAGGTCGCAGGTGTCGGCGCGTTCGGCGGCGAGCCTGGCGGTGCCTCCGGCGACGGTCGCGTAGTGGTCGGCCAGGTCCCCCAGCTCCTCCAGGGTGTATCCGAACAGCCGCTGCCGCAGGCGCTCCTGACGGGTGTCGGCGGGGGCCCGGACGAAGGTCCCGCCGCCCCGGCCGCGCCTGGTGGCGACCAGCCCCTGCTGCCGCAGGGCCATCAGCGCCTCGCGCAGGGTCACCGTGGACACGCTGAGGCGGCCGGCCAGGTCGCTCTCGCCGGGCAGTTGCTCGCCGTCGGCGAGCAGCCCGAGGGCGATGGCGTCGCCGAGGCGGCGGACCACGGCCTCGACCCTGGCCTCGGTGTCGAGCGGCGCGAAGATCGCCCGGCGGGCGGCGCTGGAGAGCTGGTGCACCGGTGCCCGCCCTCCCCCCGGCGTTCGGTTGTCAGCGTTCGGTTGTCGGCGTTCGGTTGTCGGCGTTCGGTTGTCGGCGTTCGGTTGTCGGCGTCCTGGTGTGAACGCGCTGCCGGCGACCCCATCCCATCACAGATCGATCTCACGGAGAGTCAACCATTGCCATATGACCTATGGATTCATATGTTTCCTTCACGCTCCCCCGGCTCCGCGGAAGGCTCACCGATGTCACTCGCACCCCCCGACGACGCCGCCGGCGTCGAGGACGCCCAGGACGCGGCGGACGCAGCCCAGTTGGCCGCACTCGGCTACAGCCAGCGGCTGACCCGGGCGCTCGGCCTGTGGTCCAACTTCGCTGTCGGCTTCACCTACCTCTCCCCGCTGGTCGGCGTGTACTCCGTGTTCGACTACGGGCTGTCCACCGGCGGGCCCGCCTTCTTCTGGACCATCCCGCTGGTCCTGGTCGGGCAGGGGCTGGTGCTGCTGGCCTTCGCCGAGGTGTCCTCGCAGTTCCCGCTGGCGGGCGGCATCTACCAGTGGGCGAAGCGCCTGGTCGGCCCGAAGTACGCCTGGATGTCGGGCTGGATGTACACCTGGGCGCTGCTGGTCACCATCGCCTCGGTGGCGTACCCGATCTCCACCTACGCGGGCCCGCTGTTCGGCTACCCGGTGGACCACGCCAGCACCGTGGCCACCACCGTGGTGGTGATCCTGCTGTGCGCGGGGGTGAACCTGCTCGGCGTGCGGCGGCTGGCCTTCGTCGCCAACATCGGGGTCGCCGCCGAGGTCCTCGGCACCCTGGGGCTCGGCCTCTACCTGCTGTTCTTCCACCGGCACCACGGCCTGGGCGTGGTGCTGCACACCTCCGGCGCGGGCGCGTCCGGCGGCTACCTCGGCGCCTTCCTGGCCTCCTGCCTGTTCGCGGTGTGGATCTTCTACGGCTTCGAGGCCTGCGGTGACATCGCCGAGGAGGTCAAGGACCCGTCCCGGAAGGTGCCGCGGGCGATGGGGATGACCCTCGCCGTCGGCGCGGTGGCCACGGTGGTGCTGACCCTGGGTCTGATCCTGGCGGTGCCCGACTTCGGCGCGGTGATCAGCGGCAAGGTCGCCGATCCGCTGGGGGCGGTGCTCGCGGCCTCGCTGGGCAGCGTCGGCAGCAAGTTCGCGCTGGCCCTGATCGTCATCGGCTTCGTCTCCTGCACCCTGGCGATCCAGGCGGCGGCGACCCGGCTGGTGTACTCCTACGCCCGTGACGGCGTCATCGTCGGCCACCGGACGCTGTCCAGGCTGCACCCGACCTTCCACATGCCCCCGGCCGCCATAGCGGTCACCGCGATCATCCCGGCCGGTCTGGCGTTCCTGCCCTCGGCCACGGTGACCCGCATCATCACCTTCTCGGTGGTGGGCATCTACGTCGGCTTCCAGTCGGTGGTGCTGGCCTCCATCATCGGCCGGACCAAGGGCTGGAAGCCCGCCGGCGCGTTCCGGCTCGGGCGCTGGGGCTGGCCGGTGAACATCGCCGGGCTGGTCTACGGGGTGACCGCGATCGTCGTCCTCTCGGTGAAGACCCCGCCCAACGGGTCCAGCTTCTTCGACCGCTGGCTGGTGCCGCTGTCGGTCGGCATCGTCGCCGCCGTCGGCCTGGCCTACCTGGCGGTCTTCCGTCCCAAGGAGCAGGTGGCCGAGATCGACCAGGCCGCCTGAGGGACCAGTGCCGGCCCGCCGACCGCACCCCCGGGCGGTCGGCGGGCCTTCCCTTGCGGGCGCCGCGCGTTGGCGCGGGGTTCGCCCAGGTTTCCCCGCCCGTCCACGGGGCGTTCCCGGAGGCTGACCACACTGTGGCTCCACCCTCGCTCCGCCTCGGACGACCCAGGAGGCACCCGTTCCATGACTGCCATCAACCGTCGGCGCTTCATCCAGCTGACCGGCGGCACCGCCGCCTTCTCGATGCTCTCCACCAGCATCGCCAAGGCCGCCTCGATACCGGCCGCTCGCCGCACGGGCACCCTCGAAGACGTCGAGCACATCGTCGTACTGATGCAGGAGAACCGCTCCTTCGACCACTACTTCGGCACCCTGCGCGGCGTCCGGGGCTTCGGCGACCCGCGCCCGGTGGTCCTGCCCAGCGGCAAGCCGGTCTGGTACCAGTCGGACGGCACCAAGGACGTGCTGCCCTTCCACCCTGACGCCGAGAACCTCGGCCTGCAGTTCCTGGAGGACCTGGCGCACGACTGGGACAGCGGCCACCAGGCGTGGAACAACGGCGCGTACGACAAGTGGGTCCCGGCCAAGACCGCCACCACCATGGCGCACCTCAACCGCGCGGACATCCCCTTCCACTACGCCCTGGCCGACGCCTTCACCATCTGCGACGCCTACCACTGCTCGCTGCTGACCTGCACCGACCCCAACCGGTACTACATGTGGACCGGTTACACCGGCAACGACGGCAAGGGCGGCGGCCCGGTGCTGGACAACGCCGAGGCCGGGTACTCCTGGAGCACCTACCCCGAGCGGCTGGAGTCGGCCGGGGTCTCCTGGAAGATCTACCAGGACATCGGCACCGGCCTGAACGCCGCCGGGTACTGGGGCTGGACCGAGGACGCCTACATCGGCAACTACGGCGACAACTCGCTGCAATACATTGTCGAATGTAGTTTTGGCAAAGCTTTCGGGGCAAAGATCGTTCACTGCTGGCTTGGCCGCTTGACCACCTTCGCGCACTCCCCACCAGCGGTCACCCACTGCTGCCGTCCCGTCCGCCGTCGCCCCACACGTTGTGGAGCGGGCTTGCCCCCGGGTGTCCAGGTGGCGCCGCCACTGTCCAACGACCTGGACACCCGGGGGCAAGTCTGCTCGGCTTGCCTGGGGCGACGGTGGACGGGACGGCAGCACCTCAGCCACGCACCTCCCGCAGCCGCACGCGTGGCTCGCCGCTCCCGGTGCCGGGGCGCTCCCCGCCGGAGGCACTGATATGACGGGCAGGTGCCTCTCGACGTAGCCACAAGTAGGACAAGTACCTGCTGACTGCGTTCCTTGGTTACTCGGCTGGGGGCGCCACGAAACAGAAAGCCTCGGCCCGTTGCCCGACGCCAAATGGATGTACTGCTGAGCCAATGTTCCTCCAGCCCAGTCGGGTATACAGGCGGATGGCCGCCTCATCCTTCGCCAGGACGTCGAGAACGAGGCGAATCCCCCGTAGGCGAGCGTAATCAGCCGCAGCACCCATGAGGCTTTCCCCGGCAGCCATATTGCGGGCCTCTGGGACTACGAAGAGTCGCGCTAGCACGGCGATTTTATCCGCACTCTCCCCACTCTGCTCGATCCAGAGTGAAACTGCCTGCTCGCCAGCAGGGCGACTGATCGCCACATGGCCGATAAAAATTCCAGACCTTATTGCAATCCAGGAATTGATCATCCCGCAGGGAGTCAGCCAGGCGTCTGGTTGGCTGACGCCTTCCACGGGGTAGCCGTCTCTGGCGTGAACCCTGATCAAGCCTTTGGACGCTTCGGCTATGTCGCTATCCAGGCGCTCGCGGACAAGAATTCTCTCATGCTCCATTGGGTCTCCTGAGATTATTCGACAGGTACGTTGTAGTGCAGTCCGTTCATGTCGGCACGCATCACGAACCGCGTGACCTCGTACGTTACTCCGTGCTGGTCAAGGCTGGAATGAAGTACCTCCAGCACTGGCACTCCCATGGGGAGCATAAGGTAGTGACATTCATCCTCCGTCGGCATCCTGGCGGACACTTCATCATTGATGCGAGACATCACATGTCCCTGCTCCTCAAGAATTCCGTGGATGCCAAAAGGATGTCCGGACCGTTTTTCGAGAAGCGTGGTTCCTCTGGCAATGCTCCATGGGATCCAAGTTGTCACCCGATAGACAGGATCATCATCTGCGTAGAATACGTTCTCCCGACAGAGAACTGACTTACTGCTGACTGAGACGCCTAGCCGGTTAGCCAGCTCTTGGCCTGGCTTAATCCGCTCAACCCCGAGAACCTCGAACCGCCCGCGCTTTCCCTGCTTGGCGCACTCCAGGAGGAACGGAGACAGTCCAGCCTCCCGATGCTTTGGTGAGTACCTGTCATTACCGAGGCGAATGAGCGGTTTCTTCTCGCGGACGAATACACCCCGCCCCCATTCCGACGTAATGAGGCCTTGCCGCCCCAGAATCTTCAACGCCTCGTCAATGGTGTTACGCGCGACCCCGTATTCCCGTGCGAGATCACGCTGGGATGGCAGCTTCGATCCTGGCGGGTAGCTTCCGCCTTCAATCGCCTCTCGCAGCTCGGCGGCAATCCGCCGGCTGAGGGTGAGCCGGTCGTCTGACCCTTCATGCATGTGCATCCTCCTGGCGGACTGACGGACAGTCTATTGCTGGACCCGGGGGTGCTCTGAGGTGGGTTGACAGCACTGGCCTGAGCCAGTCTACTGGTTCAGGCCAGTGCTGCTACTGGCTCAGTCCAGAACTGAAACCGGCGGCGTCCCTCCTGTGCAACCAGGTGAGTGACGAGAGCCGATCAATCGGAGGTGACTGCATGCTGGGCGATCACGGCTTACCCCCCACTGGCGATGCTGCGGGGGAGGCCCCTGAAGGCTCATCTGCTCAGCTGGATGCGGCGGCGGTGCAGGTGCCTGCCGTTGGAGAGCTGGCCTACGACAGTAGGTCTGACCGAGTGGGACGGGTCATGGAGGTGAAGGTCGCGTACGTGCTGCTCCGCCCGCCGGAGGGCGGCCGGGAGTGGGGCGTGCCCTTGGGCCATGTGCACTCACCGGATCAGGCCGACGAACTGCGAGCCCGGGTAGCCGAGTTGAATGCGGCAAGCAGGTGGGGCTTGTGAGTACACGGAAGGCTAAGCCGAGGGTGGAGCCGTTCAATCCGGGGTTCCCGCCGTCCACGCCGGTCGCGGTGCCTGGCTGCAACGTCTGTGCTTCCTTCGCGCGGTCGATCCGCCTCAGGCGGCAGGCCAGCGATGAGAGCGGGGCGGCGGACTACCGAGTGCTGATGCGTCGTCACTTGGACCAGGTACATCGGGAGGGCCGGTGATCCGCCCCTGGCAGCGAAGCGGCCCTGATGTATGGCTTGAGCGCCCCGTCACTGGTAGGTGGGTGGGGTGAGTTGGCTGGAGACGGCGAATGGCGACCGCCGGTTCGCCTCGGTGCGTGGGGCCTGCGCCGAATGCGAGCGTCTGCAACTTGCTTGGGATGCCTCACTGTTCAGTACCAGTCGGCGTGACCGGCGTATTGCTCGGGGTGAGCTGATCGATCACATGCGGGACGTCGTTCATTTGGACGCGCCACCCGCCCGTGAGCCGGGCGTTGATCTCGCGTGGTGGCCGGACCAGGCCGACGGGCGTATTCCGCTGCTTAGTTGGGCGCTCAGGAGGATCGCATGATGCCGATTCACGGCGGTAGAAGGTCCGTGCCGAAGGCCGGGGCAAAGCGTGCCCGGCTGGCGGAGTCGCTGGCGAAGGAGTACAGGTCCGGTGCCAGCATCACGTCGCTGATGCTGGCCGGGAATTGCGACTATGCGGACCTGATGAAGATGCTCGCGGAGGCGGGCGTGAACCTGGATGAAGGGGAGAGTTGAAGTGTCTCACTGCGGACAGTCGATGATGCGTTTCATGACCTCGGACGGGGTTGTGTACGTCTGCGGGACCTGCGGATACCGGCAGGGCGGCTGAGTCTGCCCGTGCCCCGTAGCCCCCGCCCCGGGTGCGTGAATCCCCCGACCGTGCCCGGGGCGGGTTCCATCACTATTACCAAAGGGAGTAGCGTGCGGAACGATCTGACGGTTATCAGCGTCAATTTCGAGAACCATGGCAAGGGTGACGAGAACGTCAGGCGAACGTTTTACGGAATCCTTCGCGAGGAAGGGCCAGGCGTCGTGTTAGTGCAGGAGGAGTGGCGGCCCGAGGTCCACGAGAGCACCGAGAAGACCCTGGGCATGGTCAGGGTCTCGCCGCCGGAGTCGCCCTGCGGTATCTATGTGGACTCGCAGGTCTTCGAGGTGGGGCCGGATTGGTCTCCGACTCCGGGTGTGTGGGCGCTGCAACCGGCCTTCCGGACGCTGCGGCTGGTTGGCACGTCGCGTGAAGCTGCGCCCTTGATCGTCGGGAGTTTCCACAACAACTACAGCTCTCCGAGCAGCCGTCTCGCGGAGACGGAGGACCTGGGGCGCTATATCGACAAGAAATGGGGCGTTGGAGGCAAGGAGTACCGAGTCCCTTCTGTTCTGGGTGGTGACACGAATTCCCCGGCGCTGTATGTTGATGGTGGCCCGCCGGAAATGGATTCGGGCTCGATCACGGACACGCCCCATGCGGTCCACCGGTCCTATTTGGACTGTGTCGAGGGGTTCTTTCCGGACACGCGCCCCGACCGCTGGATGCACTGTCTTGGGTACCACGACGTTGCTGTCGAGGCTGCGCGGATCACGGGCCACTCCGCCCCCGTTCAGGCCACGGTCCGCGACAGCCCGACCCAAGGTCCCGGCCAGCGCCCAGACCGGGTCTACCACACGGCGGTTCTGTCGTCAGCACTGTTGGACGTGGGTGTGCTGCCGATGGTGCACCCGCTCACCGGCGGCGCGTTGACCGATCATAATGCGTTGGTCGTGACCTACGCGCTGCCCGCGCTGACGGGCATCCTCAACGATGTCTCGCTGCATCTGATCGGCGCGTAGCGCCCCCATGATCGGCCCCGGCTGCCTGCCCCCGTCGGGTGGCCGGGGCTCCCAAGACTTTCACCCCTTCTCAGGGTGGGTACGAAGGAATTGATCTGATGGTATGTGAGTCTGGGAGGGCGGTCGGCACGCGCCGGGCGCGACGGGCAAGTCCGACAGGGGGTGCGGAGTGAGGATCGGAAGTAGTGGGCGTGGCCCTGCCGTGGTGCGGTGTGCGGTATGCCGCCGGGAGGTGGCGGTGATTCGGACCCGGCAAATGGTGTTGCGTGGCGTATCGGTCTGGGTCTGCAAGCATCACCGCGACCCAAAGTAGTAAGTAGCCGTCCTGGGGACCCAGTTGTGCCAATGACGTGACTGGGGCCTTTGGCCTGCCTTGGGGCGGGCGGGGCTGAAATGAACCGGTGCGTATGTTTTCGGGTGGACAGTGATGTGTCCGTGCCATGTGCGACGCTGGTCTGGAGATCACGTCCGGCATATGCCGGTGGTGATGGGCTGGCGTGGAATGGGGAAGCACGGTGGACGACTTCACGGGGGCGGAGAGCGACGACGAGGACGGGCGGGGCCGGTTCCTGCTGGGCGGGGGTCCGGCCCTGCCCGGCGTGGACTACTCCGGCAACTGGTTGGCGGCGCGGGGGCTGACGGAGCGGTTGAACTGCACTCTTCACCGGCTGGGGCTGCGGGGCGATTCCGTGGTCTTCGCTCAGCCGAGCTTGACTGACGCCGGGGATGCGGCGGTGGTGATCAGGGGCACGCTGGAGGGCGGTCTCGTGGTGCTGGCGGCTCTGGAGCGGATGCTGACGGCTGAGTCATGATCCCGGGGTCGCGGGCGGCTGGCTGGTGGGTCGGCGGGTGCTGGGTGCCGCTGGTTGTGGCGTCGGGCTGATCACGTGGTGGTGGCGTGCGTGTCCGGGGCGGCCTGCCGTCGGCCGGGACCGGCCGGAGGCCGCAGCCCGGCCGGGCGGCGGGGCCGCCCGGCGGCGCGCATGCGCCGCCCTTGAGTAAGTGAAGATAGTTTTCGACGCCTCGACGGGCGCTCGACGGGCGCTTGATCCGTTGTCGACGTGGGCCATGATCATTTAGTGGTCGCCGCGGGCTTTTCCATGATCGTTTATGGGGGCAGCCGGCCCGGGTCATGATCATCCTCAAGCCCCGCGGGGCCTTTGATGATCATGGTCCAGGCCGGCTGCCCCCATGATCATTTGCGGGGTGCTGGTCGGGTCGGCCGGATGGTGTACGCCAGTTCGGCTGTGTCGGCGGCCATGGTGATGGTCTCCAGCATGAGTGGTCGGTGCTGGTCCTGGGTGCGGGTGACCCGGCGCGAGATCAGCAGGGGTGCCACGTCGGCGTGGAGTGCGGCCCGCTCGTCGGGGGTGGGCTGGCGGGCGGTGACGCTCTCGGTCCACTCGACTGGGCCGTGTGCGGCGGCGAGTGCGGTGTAGGCGTCGGCGGCGGTGATCTTGGCATTCGGGTCAGCCAGTGGGGTACCGGCCGCGTGCTCCATGGGGATCAGCAGAGTCTGCCGGATGCGGGCTCCGGATTCGGCGTGGACCAGGAGTCGGGTGACGAAGATCCCGATCTCCTCGGCGGGTAGCTCCAGCGCGGCGGCTGGCTCGGGGTCGAGTTGGACCATGGCGACGCCGGGTGCCTCTACGTCGTCCCACTGGGCGGAGTTGGTGCCGTAGCGGCTCGACGTGCGGCTTACGGTGCGGTCGATGGCGGTGTGTGGTGGGGTGGCGGCGGCGTCGCGGACGTAGGTGCCTCGGCCCTGCTGCACGCTGAGCAGTCCCTCGGCGCGCAAGGCGGCGATGGCCTGACGCACAGTGGGCTTGGACACGCCGTACTGCTCTCGGAGCTGGGTCTCGGTGGGGATCTGGGCCCCTGCGGGCCACTGCCCCTTGGCGATCTTGGCTCGCATCTCGTCGGCCACCTGGACATGGAGGGCTCGGCGCTCGATTGCCATGGGTGCATCGTCCTTAATGCGCCGGTTTGCCCGGTCGCCGCCGTCGGTAGTCGAACATTTTTTCGAGCCGCATCGCCGCTGCTCAGCGGCGTTACCTGTTCTTTTGTGGACTGTCGTCATGATGAATGGCCTTGCCTGGCGGGTCAAGAGAGCGCATGCTCATGCCTCCAGATTCATTAGGATGACTGCCCAATTGGGCGGTCGTTGTGCCTGGGAGGGTGCTGTATGACGCTCAAGAACATCCCGGTGGACGCGTCCCAGTTGGGGCGGCTGATGTGTGTGATGGTCGCTCCGAAGACGGACCTCGACGGGGTTCAGCGGGTGGACAGGGACGGGTCGGCGACGTGGACGGTGTCGGTGGCGGTGGCTCCGGAGGAGGGGCGGGCGGCGCTGATCGAGGTGGCGGTGCCGGGTGAGCCGCAGGGCCTGATGCCGGGGATGCCGGTGGATTTCGTCGGCTTGGTGGGCTTCCACTGGGAGATGGCGGGGAGGTCCGGAATTTCGTTCCGTGCGGACAAGGTGGCCCCGTCGCTGGCTCCGCCGGTGGCGGCTGCGGCCAAGTCGGCGGGGGGTGCGAAGTGAGCGCGCCGTCGTGGCGGGATCGGGATTGGCGTGACTTGCGTGAGCGGCTGATCGACCTGGGTTCGATCGGCGAGGAACTGGTCGCGGGGCTGGACATCACGTCCACGCGGTTCCTGTATGCGGTGGTCGCGCCGATGGCTGAGGATGCGGCGCGGTTGGCTCGGTCGCTGGAGACGGTGATCGTGAATTCGTCCTTGGAGGATGGGGTGGAGTTGCCGCCGCTTCCGCCGGTGCCGCCGGTGTCGGAGGGTGGTGGGGGTTGTGAGTGGTGAGTGGTGGGTGCCGGGGGCGCGGGTTCCGGAGCGTCGTGAGCGTGGTCGGGGTCCGGGGCGTGGGTCGGCGCGGGTGCCGGTTCCGGGTCTGGCGGACTGGTCGGCGCGTGCGTCGGCGTCGTTGCTGGAGCTGAGCATCGCGGGTGGGATCGCCACGACGTACAGCATTCTCCTGTACGTGGCGCGGCCGGTTTTCGCGCTGGTGGAGGCGGTGGCGCTGATCGGCGGCGTGCACATGCAGCCCGTCTTCCCTTTCCTGTACTGGGCGCTGGGTGGCGTCTTCCTGCTGTGGCAGGCGGGGCTGCGGGGTCTGACGGGTCAGTCGGTGGGTCAGCGTCTGCTGCGGATCGTCGTGGTGGATGAGGACACGGGGGCTCCGGTCGGGGTCGCGCGCTCGATCGTGCGGAGCGTGCTGCATGTGCTCGATATCGGGTCGGTCTTCTTCGGCTACATCAGGCCGATCTTTCAGTACCGGGGCCAGACGTTCGCGGATCAGATCTGCCGGACGGTCGTGGTGACGATGGACACGATCAACAAGATTGCAATCTCGGAGGTGGAGTGATGGTCCGGGGTTCGTGTGGGGCTCTGGTGGGGATGGCGTGCGCGCTGCGCGAGCATCCTGCCGTGCGGCGGTCGGCATCGGCCTCGGGGTGGGAGCACGTCCCGTACGGGGTGTGGGTGGTCCTGGTGGTGCTGGGCGTGGTGGCCGTGTTGGCGTTGTCGTCGCGGGTGTTGTTCGCGCGGGTGCCGCGTGTGTGGTGGCGGGTGTGGGGGTATCCGGTGGCGGCGGTGCGGGTGCGTCGGACCTGGCACCGTCTGACGGATCTTCAGGATCTGTCGGTCGCCCGCCGTAGCCCGCTTCGGGTGCTGGCGGGTGTGGTGGTGAAGGGCAGGGCGGTGCGGACGGTCGCTCCTCGGCTGGGGGTACCTCGGATGCTGTCGGGTGGCCTGGTAGTGCGGGTGCGATTGCATCCGGGTCAGACGCCGGAGATGTATGGCCCGGTGGGTGGGGCGATGGCGCATGCGTGGCGGGTGCATGCGGTGCGGGTGACGTCCCGCGAGCGCGGGTGGGTGACGCTGACGGCTACTGCCTGGGATCCGCTCTCGATTCCGTGGGTGCCCAGGGCGCTGGGTCCGGCGACGCTGTTGCGGGCGGTCGTGGGTCAGTGGGAGGACGGTGCGGCGTGGGTGGTGGACCTGCGCCGGAATCCGCACTGGCTGATCGTGGGCGCGACCCGTTCGGGCAAGTCGACGCTGATGACGGCGTTGGTGTCGCAGTGGGCGCCGCAGCGGTTGGCGTTGGTCGGCATCGACCTGAAGGGCGGCATGGAGCTGTCTTTAGTCGAGGCGCGGTTGTCGGCGTTGGCGACGACTCGTGATCAGGCGGCCGACTTGCTGTCGCGGGTGGTGGAGATCGCGCTGGATCGGATGGCGCTGTGCCGTTCGGGTGGGGCGCGTTCTATCTGGGAGCTGCCGGAGAAGGGGCGGCCGGTGCCGGTGATCGTGCTGGTGGATGAGGTGGCGGAGTTGTATCTGATGGGGTCGAGTGCGGACAAGGCGGTGGTGGCGCAGGTCTCCACCGCCTTGTTGCGGCTCGGTCAGTTGGGTGCGGCGGTGGGTGTGTACCTGGTGATCGCGGGGCAGCGTGTCGGCTCGGACCTGGGGACCGGGGTGACGGCGCTTCGGGCTCAGCTCGGGGGTCGGGTGTGCCACCGGGTCTTGGACAAGGGCACGGCTGAGATGGCTCTGGGTGACCTGTCTCCGGATGCGGTGGCGGCGGCACAGATGATCACGGAGGCGGAGCCGGGTGTCGCGATCTCGGTGGCCAACGGCGGGGTGTGGATGCGGGCTCGGTCGGTGCCGGTGACGGCTGATCAGGCGCGCCAGACCGCCGAGACGCACGCCGTGCTGACGCCTGCTCTGTCGTCGCTGGGCTGGGCTGGCCACAGGGATGGGGTGAGTGGTGATGAGTGAGTCCACGGTGGTTGAGCTGTTCCTTGGCGTGGTGGTGGTGATGCTGCTGCGGGCCCGCGAGGTGGGCGTGTGGCAGGCGCTGGTGGTGGGCCTGTTCGGCTACTACCTGGCGCGGTCGACCTTCTTCGCGCCAGTGCTGTCCGACATTGGTCTGATCATCGGCGTCCTGACGAATCGTCACTGAAGCCGCTCTCTCTAATCGAACTGGAGTTCCCATGCGACCGCGACCAACCGCTTCTGCCCCCGTCCTTGTCCGTTGCGTTGGCCTCGGCCGTGCTGGGTTGTGCCTGGTGTGGCCGGGGCGGCGTACGCCCCCGGTTTGGAGTCATCCGCCATGACTGGCACGTCTGACAGGAACAGCAAGAGCAGTGGTCCGTGTGAGAGTTCGGCCGCTACCGCGCGTCGCTCGTACTTGGTGGGGCTTGATCGCCTGCGGGGTCTGGGTGAGGTGGATCGGGACATGGTGCGGCTCGGTGGGATGCCGGGGCTGGGGCGCTGGGTGGAGCAGGTCACCGCGACTGGTGGTTGTACTCATCCGGTGCGCCTGTCGGGCCGTACTGTGGCGGTGGAAGGTGCCACGGGTGAGGTGGTGTGGGAGTACTCCACGCGTGGTGAGCCCGGTGAGGGCCTGCTGGTCCGGTGTCGCAACCGGCGGGCGTCGCGCTGCGCGTCGTGTGCGCATCAGTACGCCGGGGACACGTACCACTTGGTCCGGTCGGGCCTGGTGGGTGGGAAGGGTCTGCCCGCGTCGGTGGTGGGGCGTCCTCGGGTGTTCGCCACCTTGACGGCTCCCTCGTTCGGTCGGGTGCATCGTGAGGGGGTGTGCCTGAGGGTGGGTGCGGGGGTGTGTGCGCACGGGCTGCCGACCGGGTGCGGGCGGGCGCACGGTGCCGATGACCCGCTGGTGGGGCAGCCCGTGTGCGCGGCTTGTTACGACTACGTGGGGCATGTGCTGTGGCACGCGCACGCGGGCAGGCTCTGGTCCCGGGTTGGGGACAGCTTGTATCACCGGCTGGCGCGTGCTGGTGGTGTGCGTCGGTCGGTGGTGCGGCGGCTGCTGAGGGTGTCGGCGGTGAAGGTCGCGGAGTATCAGCGTCGGGGTGCGGTGCACTTCCACGCGGTGATCCGGCTGGATGGGCCGGAGGGGCCTGGTGATGAGGCCCCTGGGTGGGCGACGGTGGGAGTCCTGGTGGAGGCGGTGCGGTCGGCTGTGGCTGTGGTGTCGCTGGCGGTGCCGGAGTCTGCGGCCTACGGGGAGCGCGTGTTGAGGTTCGGCTCGCAGCTGGACGTTCATGCCGTGGGCGATGGGATGCCCGATGATCGGGTGGCTGCGTACCTGGCGAAGTACGTCACGAAGTCGGTGAGCACGAGTGCTTCGGGGGCGGGGTCGCTGGATCGTCGGATCGTGGCTGCGGGCCAGGTGCGGGCGCTGCGCGCCTCCGATCATGTCCGGGCGCTCGTTGGTACGTGCTGGCGGCTTGGCGGCCTGGCGGAGTTGGGGCACCTGCGTCTGAGGGCGTGGGCCCACGCTCTGGGCTATCGGGGTCATTGCGTGACCAAGACCAGGGCCTACTCGACGACTTATGGGGCTTTGCGGGCTGAGCGCGCGGAGCTGACGGGGGCGCGGCCGGCGGCTGGGGTCGGGGTCGTGGTGGAGCGGCGGTGGCGCTACGTGGGGTCCGGGCACTCGCCTGCGGAGGCCCTGGTGGCTGCGGGGATCGCGGCGGACCTGGAGCGGACCCGCGAGATCGGCCACGAGCTGAGGCGCGGGTGGGCGGGTGGGGCGCGGCGGGATCCGTCGCGGGCTAGTGGATCTTGGTCGCCCCGCGGGGAGCCAAAAGATGATCTTGAGCCCGGTGGGGGTGACCTCGCGGCCCGGCGGGTGGGCGGGATACGGGGCGGCGGCCCCTCGCCTGCGGATGATCATGCGGGGTCGGGCCATGGCGACTGAGGACGAGGCTGAGGCGATGAGCCCGGAAGAAGCTGCCGACTGGGCTTGGGCTCGGGACTATGCCCGGCGCGCCCCTGAGTGGTCGGACGAGAAGTGGCGGCGCATGAATGCGCTACTGGGCATGGTGGTCAGGGGTGCGGATGGCGGCAGTGCTGCCCGCCGCGATCCGCGCACTCCCTGATCATGACCGGCTGACTCCCTACGCCTCTGCGGGGATGGGGAGCAGCCGGTCGCGCAGCGGCACCCTGCGCCCCTTGCCGACGGGCAACACCACGATGGAGCTGAAGGCGTTCTCCACGTAAGTCCGCTGGAGAGCAAGATCAGCTTTGTCCCACATCCGCTCCGCGTCGATGGGTGCCGCAAGCAGGGCGCTGGTCTTGCGCTGCCAGGCACTGCGGCTCTTGAGCAGTTCCTGCTTGCGAGCCTCGTACTGGCCGAGGTCCTGGTAGTACCTCTGGGCGCTGATGATGCCGGATCGGCGTGCGGCCTGCGCTGCGTCCATGTCCTCCTGAAGAGCCGTCAACTCATGCTGCTGCGGCCACTGCGCGTCCATGGCGGCCCGTGCCTCCTCGTGCTGGCTCGCGCGCTCCTGGTGCTCGGCGATGACCAGCTTGCGGACCAGCTTGTCAGTCTCCGGTCCCGGGATCCGCACCCCTCCGCACCCGGGCCCCTTGGTGCTGGACGGGCACTGGTAGACGTAGTACCCGGGCGGCTTCTTCTGGGACGGGGACGTGGGCATGACGCGCAGCTTCGTGCCGCACTCGTTCTTCCCGCACCGCAGGGTGCCGCTGCTCAGGTACTTGCGGGTGTTGGTCCCGTGCCCCCTGAACGGTGAGAGCTCGATCAGCAGGCAGATCCCCTGCCACTGCTCCACGGTCAAGATCGCCTCGTGCTGCCCTATAACGGGGTTCCCGTCCTGGTCGATCACGGGCACGATGCGGCGGGTCTCCTTCCCTGTCTCGGGATCCCAGTCGACCTGCGTCGTGGCCCGGTAGCCACAGATGCGCGGGCTGCTGAGAACCATCTGGAGGGCCTGGGTGGTCCACTTGTGCCCGCGTGCCGTGCGCTGCCCGGCACGGTTCCAAGCGGCCACGACGGTGGACCACACCGCCGATCCCTCCAGCAGCGCGATAGCGGCCCTGCGCAGGTGCCCGGCCTCGGACTCGCGGAGCGTGCGGCGGTCCTCTTCCCAGCCATATGGGCGCGGCCCCCCGGCAGGGATCCCCTCCCGCTGCATCGCCCGGTGCTTGCGCTTGACGCGCCGTGAGGTGTCGCTCGACTGCTTGTTGCTGACCGCCGTCATGACGCGCGCCATGGTGCGGCCGTTCTCGGTCAGCAAGTCCAGACTGCCTGTGGTGTCCACGATGGGGCGGTGGAACTGGACCACGGTGTCTATGGCGTCCTCAAGGTGGCGGGCGTCACGCGTCAGCCGGTCCAGGTCATAAACGATCAAGCCATCCAGGCGCGCCCCGTTCGGGGCTAACCCGGCCTGAAGATCCTTGAGCGCACCCTCGTAGATTGGCCGGATCACCCGGTAGACCACCTGCCCGTCGGGCAGACGCGTCCGCCTGCGCTTCCACGCAGACGTGTCGGGCTCCATGTAGGTGTAGACGTAGTTCCCGCCACGGGCCTCGACGTGCGTCCGGGCGTCTAGCTCCTGCTCATCCGTGGACTTGATGTCCTTGCCGGTCATGTAGTGCGGCTCGCCTGACGGGGTGCCATCACCCAACTCACCCTCCACCTCCTCGGTGGAGAGACGGCAGAGGCCTGCCCAGTTCTGCCCCTCGAAATTGCCCCAGTGTGCCCTCTGAACTGCGTCTTCGCTCATGAGTCAAAACTACATTCGGAGTAGTACTGACTGCTCTACTTCGACCAGTACCGCAACGCCCAGCCCGGCGACGCCCTCTACGAGAAGGCCCGCACCGGCACCAACGCCGCCGCGGGCGAGGGCTTCTTCGACCAGCTCAAGGCCGACGTGCTCACCGGCAAGCTGCCGCAGGTGTCCTGGGTGGTCGCCCCCGAGGCGTTCACCGAGCACCCCAACTGGCCTGCCAACTACGGCGCCTGGTACATCTCGCAGATGCTGGAGGCGCTCACCGCCAACCCGGCGGTGTGGAGCAGGACCGCGCTGTTCATCACCTTCGACGAGAACGACGGCTTCTTCGACCACGTCGTGCCGCCGTTCCCGCCGGGCTCGGCCGCGCAGGGGCAGTCGACCGCGGACGTCTCGGCCGACCTGCTCGCCACCGACTCCGACGGCTTCACCGCCGGGCCCTACGGCCTCGGCCAGCGGGTGCCGATGCTGGTGGTCTCGCCCTGGAGCAAGGGCGGCTGGGTCAACTCCCAGGTCTTCGACCACACCTCGATCATCCAGTTCATCGAGCAGCGCTTCGGCGTCCGCGAGCCCAACATCTCGCCCTGGCGGCGCGCCATCTGCGGCGACCTCACCTCCGCCTTCGACTTCTCCCTGGCCGACCGCTCGGTGCCCGAGCTGCCCTCCACCAGCGGCTACCAGCCGCCGGACCAGAACCGGCACCCCGACTACGTGCCGACCCTCCCGACCGACCCGGCGCTCCCCCAGCAGGAGCCGGGCACCCGTCCGGCCCGCGCGCTGCCGTACAACCTGGCGGTGGACGGCCGGGTGGACGCGGCCAAGGGCAGCCTGGCCCTGGACTTCGCCAACCACGGCCGGGCCGGGGCCAGTTGGCTGGTCACCTCGGCCGGCCACGCGGGCGGCCCGTGGAGCTACACCGTCGGCTCCGGCCAGCAGCTGTCCGGCAGTTGGGACGTCGCCGACGACCCGCAGGGCGCATACGACTTCACCGTGCACGGCCCCAACGGCTTCCTGCGGCAGCTCAAGGGCGACCTCGCGCACGCCGGTCCCGAGGTGAGCGCCACCCACTCCGGCAGCGCCGCCGAGATCCGGTTGCGGCTGAGCAACCACGGCACCGGTACCGTCCAGCTCACCCTGGCCGACGGCTACGGCAACACCCGCCCGCAGACGTTCCGGCTGCGCCCCGGCGCCAGCACCGAGCACACGCTGGAGCTGCGGCACAGCCACGGCTGGTACGACCTGACCGTGGTCTCCGCCGAGGACGGCGGCTTCCTCCGCCGCCTGGCCGGACACGTCGAGACCGGCGCCCCCAGCGTCAGCGACCCGGCCATCGGCGCGAGCTGACCCGGACACCCGCGGACCGGCCCCCCTGCGGCGGCCGGTCCGCGGGTGTCGCCGCGTCGGCCGGGAA
>OVEP010001853.1_pt2 | contig 17624 bp, 16 predicted proteins | sample 1779801 | NCBI WGS metagenome assembly OVEP01 (sample SAMEA3914791, study PRJEB12502) | metagenome | biome: forest; material: soil | place: Canada | collected 2011-07-03 | depth 0.1 m
TTCCATTGCTGGCCGTCCCATTGCTGGAAACGTACGGCGCCGCCGCCCTCGTGATCAGAGCACGACAGTTTCAACGGTTGAACCAGACCATACGCGCCCAGTTGCTTGAGACGCGCGTCGTCGAGATTCAAATGCTCGAAACCCCAGCGCACCTGTTCGCCCGTCAGCGGTTTGTTGCCATACTTGGCCTGAGCCACGCGCAACGCTTCGACATTGAGAATGCCGTTGACGACGCCCAGGTTGTAGTACACCGTGCCGAAGCGCGCGGGGTCTTTCAGGTTGCCGTTGCCGGGTTGGATCACATACTGGTTGATCGCCTGAAGCACCGGGAAGTCGGTACCCGACGGATGCGTGGTGATCGAAATGAAGCCCTTCGCGGCATCGCCTGCCGGACGCGCATCTTCTTCCGAATTGCTCCAGATATTGCCGATGATGTGATTCGCCGGAAAGCCCACCTTCTGCGCCGACTTCAACGCGACGGGATTCATCACGCCCCAGCCACGCAGAATCACCCAGTCCGGATTGATTCGGTGGATGGTGAGCCACTGCGAGCCTTGCTCGTTACCCGGGTGCGGCACTTCGATCTGCGTGAGTTCGAAGCCGTACTTCTTGGAGAGTGCATCGAGCACGGGAATCGTCTCGCGGCCATAAGGAGAACCGTGGTAGAGCACCACGATCTTCTTGCCTTTGAGCTGATTCAACCCGCCTGACTGCTGACCGATGTAATTGATGATGGCCGAGACTTCGCTATACGGGTTGAGTTGAAGCGGAAACACGTACGGAAACACCGCGCCGTCGGTGGAATCCGTGCGACCGTGATTGATCGTGACTAGCGGAATCTTGTCAGCAGTCGAGCGGTCGAGCGTGGCATAGGCGATTCCGACCGAGAGTGGATTGGTCGCTGCGGCCGGCGCGCCGTTCAAACCGCCCTTGAGCCGCTCGTAGCACTCCACGCCTTTTTCCACGACGTATTCGGTTTCGCATTCGCTCCACGTGAGCTTGACTCCATTGACGCCCCCATCGCGCTTATTGATGAGGTTCATATAGTCGATAAAGCCGCCGAAGAAGCCACTGCCGCCTGCCGCATACGGACCGACGCGGTAGCTTTGCAGCGGGAAGTACTCTTCGCCCGCGGCCTGTGCAGTGGACGTAAAGCCGGCTGTGAGCGCAAGCATCAGGCTCGCAGCAGCGGCGGCGCGCGAAAGCGGTCCGCGTCTTTTAAAAGAGTCGATGAAATTCATACTTGATAGACCTTGAGTAGATAAGCGATGGTTTAAGGAGCGATGGATAAAACCGAAGTCATGCGCGCAGCGGCCAGTCGCGCAAACGGTTCCGCGCGGTCTGGACCAGTCTGGCGAGGCCGTCCGGTTCCTTAATGAGAAAAACAATGATCAATGTGCCGAAGAGGATCTTCTGCAGGTTCTGCAACTGACCGGCTTCGATGCCCACGCTGGCAAACGCGCCAGCCGCATTCGAGAGAAGAATCGGCAACAGCACGATGAACGCCGCGCCCAGAAAATTCCCGCCGATACTGCCCATGCCGCCGATGATGATGATGAACAACACCTGAAACGACAGATTCAGATCGAAACCATGCGGCTCGACCGTACCGAGGTAGGCAAAGGCCCACAACGCGCCCGCAATGCCGATCACGAATGAACTCAGTGCGAATGCCAGCAACTTGGTGCGGCCGATCGGAATACCGATCACGCGCGCGGCGGTGTCCATGTCGCGCACGGCCATCCAGCGGCGACCGAGTTCGCTGCGTACGAGCCGGGTCGCAAGAATGAACAGGACGGTGGTAACGGCGAGTACGAGTAGATAGCGTGCGGGCGGCGTATCGATTTTCCAGCCGAACGCCGTGAGGCGCGGCGCGCTGAGTACGCCCGAGGTGTCGTCGTTGGAGAACCAGCTGACCCGCGTAAAGATCCATTCGACAAAGAACTGTGCGGCCAGTGTCGAGACGATCAGGTAGAAACCTTTAATGCGCAGACTCGGTAAACCGAACACGGCGCCGACCGCGGCAGCGATCAATCCCCCAAGCAACAGATCGACGACCAGCGGCAAGCCTGGCACCCGCACCATCAGGTTATAGGTGGCATAGGCGCCGACCGACATGAACGCGGCGGAGCCGAGCGAGAGCTGGCCCGCGTAGCCGGTGACCAGGTTCAGCCCGAGTCCCGCGAGAGACAGCACGAGGAAGGGAATCAGGATCGCGTTGAGCCAATAGTCGTTGCCGAGGAGCGGCACGGCGATGAACGCGATCAGCGTGAGAATCGCCGTGAGCCATAGCTTAAGCTGCGGCACGCGCCGCGGGTATGGTTTGAACGTGCGTGGTGCATTCAGGGTGGCGCGTTGCGTTGACATGGGCAGCCTCACACGCGTTCAACGGCAGGTTCGCCAAATAAACCCACAGGTCGCGCGAGTAGAAATAGCATCGCGAGCAGATAGGGAAACCAGTTTTCGATCCCGCCGCCGAGCAGGCTGCCGATATAGACCTCGGCAAGCTTCTCCGATGCGCCGATTAACAAGCCGCCGACAATCGCGCCGCCGATCGACGAGAATCCACCGATGATCAGCACCGGTAGCGCCTTCAGCACAACCAGCGACAGCGAGAACTGCACGCCGAGCCGCGCGCCCCACAGCAGCCCCGCCACCAGACTGACAAAGCCGGCCAGCGCCCACACGATCGCCCACACGCGCGGCAGCCGTATACCGATGGCAAGCGCCGCGAGCGGATCGTCGGCGACGGCACGCAACGACAACCCAAGGCGCGTGCGATTGGTCAGGAGTGACAGGCCGACCACCAGCACGCCGGCGGTCGCTGCGGCAAAAACGTCGAACTGGCTGATCATGACGCCGGCCACGTTCAGCGGTTTGTCGTCGATACCCAGATCCAGACCGTGCACCTGGGCGCCCCAGAACAATTGCGCCGCGCCTTCGAGAATGAAGCTCAAGCCGAGCGTTGCCATGAACAGGACAATCGGCGGGCGGTTCACCAGAGGCCGCAGTACGAGCCGGCCGATCAACAACGCAATCAGCACCAGCGCCGCCAGGGTTATGCCGAACGCGAGCACGGGGTTCACATGCCGTTCGACGAGGCTGACGTACGTGAGCGCACCGAACAGCACCATCGAACCCTGCGCGAAATTGAATACGCCTGACGCTTTGTAAATCAGCACGAAGCCGATGGCGACCATCGAATACATCACGCCTGCCAGCAAACCGCCGACGAGTACTTCGAGGAAAAATCCCATGTTGTTCAGTCTCTCAGTGACGGGTGCCGAGATAAGCGGCCAGCACATCCGGGTTGGTGCGAACGTCGGCGGGGGCGCCGTCGGCGATCTTCTTGCCGTAATCGAGCACCACCACGTGATCCGACAGGTCCATCACCACGCCGATGTCGTGCTCGATGAGTACGACCGTCACGCCGAATTGCGTGTTGGCGTCGAGCACATAGCCGGCCATCGCGCGCTTCTCGTCCGCATTCATGCCGGCCATCGGTTCGTCGAGCAGTAAGAGACGCGGCTCGGTAGCGAGGGCGCGGGCCAGTTCGACGCGCTTCTGCACGCCGTACGGCAAGATGCCGACGGCGGTATGCCGATAGCGCTGCAAGTCAAGGGCTTCGATCACGACCTCCGCATAGCGGCGTTGTACCGTTTCGTCGCTGCGCGCGCGGCCGATGTTCAACGTCTGTTCGAACCATGTGCTGCGCCGATGCAGATTGCGGCCGGTGAGCACGTTGTCCAGCACGCTCATCCGGCGAAACAGGGCGATGTTCTGAAACGTGCGGGCAATGCCGCCGTGCGCCGCGTGATACGGATTCATGCGCCGATAGGCGTGGCCGTCGAAATGCACGCTGCCTTGCTGCGGTTGATAGACGCCGTTGATCACGTTGAGCAGCGAGCTTTTGCCCGCGCCGTTCGGGCCAATCAGCGCGCAGATTTCACCCGAGCGCACAGCGAAGCTGATATCGGTGATCGCTTTCACGCCTTTGAACGACAGCGAGATATGGTCGAGCGAGAGCAAAGCGTTTGAGGAGGAGGTCATTGAGCGTTCTGTCATGCATCAATAAGCCGGTTGTTCCGACGCGCCGTCCGCCACATAGCGTTGCAGTGCCACGGTCTGACGTGGGTGTTCTACGCGTCGCCAGTCGCCCGTATCGGGCCACGCTCGTACATCGACACGCAATGCTTCGAATAGCGCAGCGGTTCCTTCGTCGAGCGGCGGCCCGATGACGAGCGCAGCATGGGTGCGCGAAAAACCGATCACTTCGCGTAAAGGACGGGTGATGAACCACCAGGTCAACGCACGGACAAGTGGGCCGCCCTGTCTGCGCTGTGCACGGTTGATCAAGCGGCGTCGCCATGAGCGCACGCCGGGCAAACGGTCGTCGACGAGCTGTGCTACCCGGGCGTAGGTTTCGCGCGTGCCCGCTACGAGCGTCGGCGCGAGTTCGCGTCGATCGTTGTCGCGGGTCGCGAGCGACTCCGGGAAATTCAGGCGAAAGCCGCTCAGTACCCAGGGCGTAATGAGGTAACGCGCCTGGGAGGCGGCGGCGAATGCGCGTGCGGCAAATGCTTCGTCGTCCGCGCTCAGATTCTCGGTAGTGACGAGTTGCTGTGCTTCACGTACCAGCGTCGCATGCGGTAAGCGCTGTTCGACGAGTTGCCCATCGGCATCGTGGCGCACGAACGCGAATGCATCATCGAGGGGGCGGGCCGCGGATGCAAAACCGCCTTCAATCTGGACTGCCAGCGTGCGATAGTCGGTTACGGTGGGATGCGGATGCGGTGTCAGATTGCGCGGGTTGGCGTCAATGACGTGTAATCCTTCATGCGTCAGCAGGCGATCCACCTGACTGTCGTCTTCGGCAAATGCGAAGCGCGGAGCGAGATGCGTGAGCACCGAGTGCAACGCGTCACCGGCGAGTTGCGGGTCGAGCGGTATCGCGACACCACCGTTCCACTGCGCCGCCAGCGACAGGAGCAGCGCCTCCTCGCGCGGATGACTGACGAGCAGCAGCGCGTCGCCTGCCGCGAAGCCGCGCTGTGCGAGACCCGCGGCCAGTTGCTCGACCGCCGTGGCGACGTCTTGCCACGACAGCGCGTGCCATGCGCCCAGCCGCTTGTGCCGCAATGCGATAGCGTGTGGCCGGTGCTGCGCCTGATGGCGCAGCCAGTCCGGTAGCGTCGACGGCTGTGCGTTTGTCATGACTAGGCGGCCTTAGCCTGCTGCTTGAGTTCGAGTTCGCGCACCAACGGCAGGACCCGCTTGCCGAAATACTCCACCTCTTCGATGAAATGGAGAAAGCCGGTCAGGACAAGATCCACGCCAACCGATTTCAGTTCGACGATGCGCTCGGCGATCTGCTGCGGTGTACCGATGAGATTGGTGCGGAAGCCGTCGTTGTATTGCACGAGGTCTTCGAAGCTCGATTTGGCCCAGTTGCCTTCACCTTCCGGCGAAGCCTTGCCGGCCTGTTTGACGGCGTCGCCGAAGGCATGCACGGCTTCGACGTGCGCATGCTTGATGATGTCGGCGAGCACCGCTTTGGCCTCTTCTTCGGTATCACGGGCGATCACGAAGGCATTCACGCCGATGCGTACCTTGTGATTGTTTTTTGCCGCCTTGACCTGAATATCGTCGATTTGGGCTTTCAGGTTCTCCGGCGTATTGCCGTTGGTGAAGTACCAGTCTGAGACACTGGCGGCGTTGTCGCGCGCGGCGCGTGAACTGCCGCCCTGGAAGATCTCCGGATGCGGCTTTTGCACCGGCTTGGGACTCAGCGTGTAATCGTTAAAGCGGTAGAAGTCGCCCTTGAAGGTGAAGTTGTCCTGCGTCCAGATGCCCTTGAGCGCCTGAATGAATTCGTTCGAGCGGCGATAGCGCTCGTCGTGTTCGAGCCAAGGCTCGCCGATCGCGGTGAATTCACCTTTGAACCAGCCACTCACAACGTTGATCGCAATGCGGCCATTCGAAATATGGTCGATCGTGGCCAGTTGTTTGGCAACCACAGCGGGGTGCCATGGGCCAGGCAGAATCGCGGCCAGCACCTTGAGTTTGGTGGTCGCGTGCAACAGGGCCTGACTGAACGAAACCGATTCGTGCTGATATTCCGCACCGTATCCGGCGGTGAAGCGGATCTGGCTCAGCGCGTATTCGAAGCCCGCTTTCTCCGCGGTTTGGGCGAGCTTCTGGTTGTACTCGAGACTCCAGTCCGTGCGCTGTTCGATTGTACTGACGACCAAGCCACCGCTGACGTTGGGCACCCAGTAGGCGAACTTGACGGCGTCGTCGTGAGAGGGGTTCTGGCTCATGATGTTCCTGATGATTGGATGAAGAGGTCTAGGCAACCAGCGTTGCGGCTTGCGGGAAAGAAGCAGGGAGTCGGCCGGCATGCAGCCAGGGAAGCGCGCGTGTCACCGCGAGGGCAATGCGCTCGTCCAGCGCCGGGTTGGAGATCGCATAGCCGCTGAAGTCTGCTTCCGACGCGTACACGCCGATGGGCAGGGTGCGAGCCTGAAAGAAGCTGAATAGCGGGCGCAGTTGATGATCGATGACAAGCGCGTGACGATCGCTGCCGCCCGTTGCGGCGAGTAGAACTGGCACGTCGACCAGCGCCTCGTGATGCACGAGATCGAACAGGTGCTTGAAGAGTCCCGTATACGACGCGCGATAAACCGGGCTGCCAACGATCAGCAGGTCGGCCGATTCAATAGCCTTGATGTGCGCCTCCAAGTCAACAGGGACCTGCGCGCGATGAACCGCACCTGCGAGGCGTGTGGCAATCTGCCCCAACTCGACGAGATGCGTGTCAATCGGCAGCGAGTCGCCGAGCACGGCAAGCAGGCGTTCGACCACGACGAGGGTGCGCGACGGCCGTTGCAATCCACCGGAGACGGCGACCACTTTCAATTTGTTGCTCATTCGAACGATCCTTTCAGGCGAAAGCGAATTAATCTGGAGTGCAGCTTATTTAGCGAATACCGTGCCATCCGGTTTCGCGCGGACAAGACGGCCTTGGCGCGAATGTGCCGACCAACGTCGATCGCGCGCCAAGTCAAATGGCATAACCGTTTGCGGTTGTTCCTCACGCGCATATCGCGGTGGCATAGAACCATTGCAGACTGACGTATGAAGCTGACGAAGCAAGATGGCCTCAACGCTGCTGCTGGAGAAGCAGTGTTGCGTTCCGGCGATAGGTGTGCGGGCTTTCAGTATTCCGACAGGTCTGCTGCGTGGGAGGCGGAGAGTGAGGGTAGTGCTGACGCAGAGGCAGAATTTCTAGCGATGCTGCTGCGTAAGCAGCAATTCGACTTTGGTTACCACAACAAATTGCATCGAAAGTCACGGTACATGGTCAGAATACGTTTCTCAGGAAGCAGTGCTGATCGACGCAGTTCAACCTCCCTCAGCCGTCAGATGACGGTCCACGTCCGCACGCAGCGGAGTGAGTGTCCTTTTGTCCATATGAATTCGACCTACGTACTGCCGGACACGCCGGCTGCCGTGCTACCGGCTGCGGAGACAGTCTCGGTAACTGAAACGCCTTTGCAGATCGCGCAGCGGCTCGCCACTACCTTTGCGGTAACCGCTGCCGAACGCGACGCGCGGGGCGGAACGCCAAAAGCGGAGCGGGACGCATTGCGCGCCAGCGGTCTTCTTGCGATGAGTATCCCTGAGACGCACGGCGGCCTCGGGGCCACCTGGCGGCAAACGTTGGATGTGGTGCGTACGCTCGGCCGGGCCGACAGCTCGCTCGGACACGTATTCGGCTTCCACCATCTGATGCTGGCGACCGTGCGTCTGTTCGGGGCACCGGTGCAGTGGCGCGCCTGGTTCGAACAGACTGCCCGCCGCCAATGGTTCTGGGGCAATGCGCTCAATCCGCTTGATGAGCGGGCCGTGAGTCATTCGTATGCGGACTGGCGGGAGTTCAGCGGGCAGAAGAGCTTTTGTTCCGGGGCACTCGATTCCGAAATGCTGATTGCTTCCGCGCGGGACGCCTGCACCGGAACGCTGCTGGTCGCGGCAATACCAACCGGGCGTACGGGCATCTCCGTTGCGGAGGATTGGAATAACATCGGCCAGCGGCAAACGGACAGCGGCACGGTGACGCTGGAAAAGGTGCGGGTGGAGAACCACGAGATTCTGACTGAGCCCGGGCCGTTGTCGACGCCTTTTGCCTGTCTGCGCCCCTTGCTCGCGCAGTTGATCCTGACGAATGTCTATCTCAGCATCGGCGAAAGCGCGTTCAACGACGCCCGTCATTACACGCTTCATGAGGCGCGTCCGTGGCACACGTCCGGCGTGCAAACCACCGCGGCGGACCCCTATATCCTCGGTCAGTATGGCGAGTTCTGGGCGGGCCTCGAGGCAGCGAGGCTGTTGACCGACCGCGCGGCAGATCGTTTCGATGCGGCGTGGACCCGAGCGGATGCGCTGACCGACGCTGAGCGCGGCGAGGTGGCGTTGGCGGTCGCCACGGCCAAAGTTGCCGCCACGGAAATCGGGCTCACCATCTGTACCCGCATGTTCGATGTGGCGGGCGCGCGCGCGACGCATGGCGCACTGAGGCTGGACCGTCACTGGCGAAATCTGCGCACCCATACGCTTCACGATCCGCTTGCCTATAAGCTTCGAGAAATCGGCGAATGGGCTCTGACGCAACGATATCCGACGCCGAGCTTCTACTCATGAACTATTCACTCAATCACGTGTTACCGGAACGGTCCGTCATCGCGCAAACGGAAGCGCTGCCTGTGTTGACGATGCCCGACAAGCGCACGCTAACCACCTCCATTCGCGCCACTGCACAGGTCTTCTCCGACCCGCAATCGCTGGCCTTGCTCGAACGTATTCGCATGGTGGCGCCGAGCGACGCGAACGTGCTCGTGATCGGCGAGACAGGGACGGGTAAAGAGCTGGTCGCACGCCATGTACACAACCTGAGTGCTCGCAAGAACGGCCCGTTTGTGGCGGTCAATTGCGGGGCGTTCTCCGAGTCACTGGTGGAGAGCGAGTTGTTCGGCCACGAGAAAGGCGCGTTCACCGGCGCGTTCTGCGCCAAACCCGGCTGGTTCGAAGCAGCCAATGGCGGCACGCTGTTTCTCGACGAGATTGGCGATCTGCCGCTGTCAATGCAGGTCAAGCTGCTGCGCGTGCTGCAGGAACGGGAGATCGTGCGGCTCGGCTCGCGCAGGAGCATTCCGATTGATGTACGCGTTCTGGCGGCCACCAATGTGCATTTGCAGGATGCGGTGGCGGCAGGCCATTTCCGCGAGGACCTGTTTTATCGCCTGAACGTCGTGCATCTGGCTGTGCCGACGCTGCGCGATCGGCCCGGCGATATCCTGCCGCTGGCTCGCTACTTCATTGAAGAGTACCGGAACCGGCTGGGCTACGGCCCTGTCGTCATCGAGCCGCGCGCGGAGCGAAAGCTGCTGGAACATAGTTGGCCCGGCAACATCCGTGAACTTGAGAACGTCATCCACTACGCGTTGCTGGTGTGCCGCAGCGATTCACTAGGCGAGGGCGATCTGCAGATGTCGTCGTTCGGGATGCACGCCGCGCGGCGTGCGGCGACTGAACCTGTTCCATCTACACCGTTGGAAGGTCTGGAGGGGGCGCTGCGTCATCTTTTCGATCATGCGGAAGGCAACCTGTTCGAGCAGATCGAAGATACGGTGATGCGCGTGGCGTTCGACTTCTGCTACCGGAATCAGATTCAGGCGGCGAGGCTGCTGGGTATTAGCCGTAATGTGTTGCGGGCGCGGTTGATCCGGGCCAAGCAGATTTCCGCGCAGAAGTAGGCTCGACCCGGTAATGCTGGACGCGCTATATCCCTCCGCATGCGGTTAGGTGTAAGTGTGGACCGGCTGCGAGACCGGTCCACTCGATGCAACATACCGCCGCGCGAGCGGATTATTCGGCCGATCTACTGTTGCCGATCTGCCAGACAAAGGGTGGTTGAGTGCCGTTGATTTCCCAGTCGCCCACGATCCGCTCCTTGTAGATCAGCGGGTTGTGTGACGCAGCGGTGCGCGCATTTCGCCAGTGACGGTCCAATAGTTTGTTTTCGCTAATGCCCGAAGCGCCGAGCGCATTGAACAGGTCGGTGGTCGCCTGCAGAATCAAACCGGCGACGGCGACCTGTGCCTTTGCCGATTCAATTTCTGCCGCCACGTTCGCGGCCTGTTCGGCATCGCGGTCCGTGCCGAAGCGCGTTTCGTACGCTCTTTGTGAGGGCTCCGCGGCACGCACGGCGGCCGCTTCTGCAGCGTACACGCGAGCCGCTATTTGCCCCACCACCTGCTGCACCTGGGCGTCTTCGCTGACGCGAGGCGCGTTGCCGTGGCTGTAGACGCGGGTACGTTTGCGTACTTCATGCGAGATGTCACGCAATGCGGCGCGTCCCGTCCCCGCGATCACGGCAATCAATACGAGTTGATAGAACGCCGTTTGGTATTTGAAGCGCGTGGAGAAGTCGATAATGTTCTCTTCGTCGACCACGGCGTTTTCGAATACAGACGTCCCACTTCCCGTGGTGCGTTGACCGAAACCATCCCAGTCGTCGCTTTGTTTGACGCCTGACTGGCGCGTGCTCACCGCCGCGATGACGTCGGCGCCGTTGTCGTCGCGCTGTGCGTAGACGTCGATCCAGTCGGCGAAGATGCTGCCCGTGCTGTAGTACTTCGTTCCGTTGATGACCCACTGGTTGTCGCTGCGCGAGACACGCGTGATCACATCGCCTATCTTCACCGCGCCGACTTCGGTCCATGCATTGCCGACGATTTCGCCCGCCACGAAGCGTTGCAGCCATTTTTCCCGTGCAGCGCCGGGCAGCGCATTGATCCTGTCTTCGACGAACGCGAAGTGGCCGCGCAACGCTTGCGGCAAGCTCGAGTCGGCCTCGGCCAGTTCGATCAGGAGCTGCACGAGTTGCGGAAGTGATGCGCCGGCGCCGCCGTATTCGCGCGGCACTCTGATAGCGCCGAACCCGGCTTCCTTCAACCAGACGATCTGCTCGTACGGCAGTGCACGAGTGCGTTCGCGTTCGAGCGCGCCTTCTGCGATCCGGTTGAAGATCGGCCTGAACCTGGTGGCCAACTGGTCATAGTCGGTGCCGTATGAAAGTGGCAATGTTTCAAGCTGGTTTTGTGATGTCATGCGCCTGCTCTCGAGTCGATAGGGGGAGTAAGGCAGAGCAAATGGAGCTCTTGACCGTATGGACTACAGAGCAGGAGTCATGCCATCGAAGCAGGGGTCCTGCTCTACTGCACGATAGGTGGAAAGGGGATGTCAAGCCTGCTGGACTGAGAGCATTGTGCTGATGCGCTGCTTGCCTGAAAGCAGCTTGAAGACGATGCGTTGTCAACTAACGCGAGCAATGTCGTTGATCAACTTTTGCATTGAAAGCTAATCGTAATTATATGGTGCGACAAGCATTGGCGAGTTGATTCAGAATTAACCGGTCTATGGTCGGCCATTTGATGGCGGCCAATAGCGCCGACTTATCTCCACTAGCGCATGCACACGATGCGACACCGAGGTCGACATGGAACTCACATGGCAATTCCAGCTAAGGATCACCGTCTCGCCCAAGCTTGCCGGCGATCTGCGCGCAGACCCGCAGGGTGTTTCGCATGCCGCGCTTCATGATGTGCTACGCCGGCACAACGCGACCTTGAAGTGTCAGTTCGACGCTTTCGCCGATTACGTGAACGAAGCGGAACAGCAGGGAACGGAGAACTATCCGCTTTATCAGTGGACCCGGCAGACAATCGAGAACCCGGAGAAGAAAGCGAAGTACTTGCAGTCGTTCACGGTCTATGCGAATGGCGACGAGGTATACGGCAAGGAAATCGCCGACGTGATGGAAGCTGAATTGCAGGCACTCGTCAGTGACGATGGCATTAAAAACGTCGCCAGGTTCGATACCAATCCGGCGAATAATCCGCAGCCGCCCAAGCCCTAACCCTTATCCGTAGTCCGCCTGTTTTTCTCCACGACACTCGCATGTAATAAACGGTAATTATCGTCTCGGCACCGCTTGCGCTTAAGCGCGGTGGTCGCCGACGCGCGATCGCGTCCGTCATTCATTTCCACGGAGACACTCATGCCGACTTCGGCATTCCGGCTTTTTGCGCTCGTCGGCGCGATTGCAGTGACAGCGCTGCTTGGCGCGTGCGGCGACGGTCTGTCGTCGCCTTCGCCGGTGCCCGCTGCAGCGGTCAAGGCAGCATGCGGCAACGCCACTGTCGCCAATGCGCGCATGAGTTGCCCGCCGGGTTTCGTCCCGCCCGCTTCCTGAGCTCGGAATTCAAACTAGGTCCATCGCATGGTCACCAAAACGCGTCGAGATTTTCTGAAGCTGTCCGCCGGACTGGCGGGCGCGACAGCCGCCACCACCCTGTTTCCCGAATCGATTCGCAAAGCGCTGGCAATCGAGCCGACTTCGGTGACGGGTACGATTCAGGACGTGCAGCACATTGTTGTCTTCATGCAGGAGAACCGCTCGTTCGACCACTATCTCGGTCACCTGAGCGGCGTGCGCGGTTATAACGACCGCTTTCCCGTGACGCTGCCGAACGGCCAGCCGGTGTGGTTCCAACCGCGTCAGGAGGATCAGACGAAGGTGATCGCGCCGTTCCGCTACGACACGACCAATCCGAGCGTCAACGCGCAATGTATCGGCGGTCTGCCGCACACGTGGGCCACCACGCACGGTGCGATCGACAGCGGCCGCGCGGACAAGTGGGCCGTGCAGAAGAGCAATATGACGATGGGCTATCACATGCGTGAGGACATTCCGTTCCATTACGCGCTCGCGGATGCCTTCACCGTATGCGACAACTACTTCTGTTCGATCCCGGGCAACACGCACCCGAACCGCATGTATCTGATGACGGGCATGGTTGACCCGCTTGCCACCGGTGGTGGCCCGCTACTCGACAACACCGATTACATCGACAACCAGTTCGACACCATCAAGCTGCAGCCCTTCAACTGGACCACGTATCCCGAGCGGCTCGAGACGGCCGGCATCTCGTGGCAGATCTATCAGCAGGGCACCGGCTTCGACAATTTCAGCGGCAACTACGGCACGAACATGCTGGCCTCGTTCCAGAACTTTGTGAATGCACCGGCTGGTTCGTCGCTGCAGAACCGGGGTATGAGTACACGCACGCTGACGCAGTTGAAGACTGACGTACAGGCCAATGCATTGCCGCAAGTGTCGTGGTTGCTGCCGCCTGCCGCGTATTCGGAGCATCCGAAGTTCACGCCGCTCTACGGCGCCAATTACATCTCGACGATTCTCGATGCGCTGACGTCGAATCCCGATGTGTGGAGCAAGACGGTCCTGTTCATCATGTATGACGAGAACGACGGCTTCTTCGACCACGTGGTGCCGCCGCAAGCGCCCACGGTGCCGGGCTCGGGCATGAGTACCGTGGACATCTCGCTCGAGCGGCATAACGTGGTGACCGCGACGCAAGCCGGTACCTATACCGCCGACAATCTGCCGTACGGTCTCGGCCCGCGTGTGCCGATGACCGTGGTGTCGCCGTGGTCGAAGGGCGGCTTCGTCTGCTCGCAGGTGTTCGATCACACGTCGGTGCTGCAATTCATCGAGAAGCGTTTCGGCGTGATGGAAACCAATATCTCGCCATGGCGCCGTGCGATCTGCGGCGATCTGACTTCAGCGCTCGACTTTTCGAAGTCGGACGCCACCGTGCCGTCGCTGCCGAGTACGCAAACCTACGTTGCGCAGGCCGATATGCAATGCGCGCGGTCCACGGCGCAGGCCGCGCCGGCCAGTACCGCGCAGCAACTGGTGACGGCGCAGGAGCCCGGCACGCGGCCCGCGCGTGCGTTGCCGTACGAGTTGCATGTGAACGGGCAGGTGCAGTCGCAAGGCTATGCGCTGACGTTCGCGAACACCGGCACGCAGGGCGCGCATTTCTGGGTGTACACCGGTGACCCGACCGCGATGCCGCGCCGCTACACCGTCGAGGCCGGCAAGCAATTGACCGATACGTGGGCGTTCGACGCGAACGGCAATTACATGGTGAACGTCTACGGCCCGAACGGTTATTTCCGGCGCTTCGCGGGTTCGTCCACGGCGGATGCCGCCGCCAAGCCGGATGTCGTGACCTGTTACGACGTGGCCAACGGCAACGTCTACGTCACGCTGTCCAACGCGGGGAGCACGCCGCTCACGGTCACCGCGGCCGACGTCGCGTATGGTCAGGCGCCGCTCACGGTGACGGTGCCGGCGGGCAAGAGCGTCGAGGCGCATTGGGACCTGTCGTGCAGCAGTCAGTGGTATGACTTTCAATTGACTGTCGCGGGCAATGCGAGCTGGTTAAGGCGCATTGCGGGTCATGTGGAAACGGGGCAAACCAGCATGACCGATCCGGCGGCCACTGCGCCGGTGACGAAGGCGATTTAAGCGTGCGGATTCGACGTTTCTTTCAAATTCATTTCGGCGTCCGTGCTAACTGGTAAATCAATTTTACATTTGGCGACAACGCGCCGAGTTCGTGAGAGGATGGCAGTTCACTTTTTCTCGCGGAGGGCGAAATGGGACTCTTGGACGAAGTAGGCAAGATCGCTGGCGCAGTAGCTGCCGTTGAGGCGGCAGAAAAAGTCGATCCGGACGCAGGTCTGCTAACGAAGGGTGTTGCCGCGGTGGCGGGCTTTGAAGGGGCCGGTGCATTGGAGGGGTTGGTCGAGAAGAAAGACGGCGAGAAGCAGGACGACGCCGACAATACTCAAGCCACCGACGATACGAATCCTCAGACGTGATTTCGCGCTGTTAGCGAACCAGTCCAGAACGGGCCAACCCTTAGCGGGGTTGGCCCGTTTTGTTATGGTGAGCCGGCATTGGAGCCCGCAACAATTCGCGCGGCTCTGCAGCTTCATCACCGCGACATGTGAACATCTGAAATTGAGGACGATTCTGTGACCATTTCTGCAACGCGCCGGCGCTTGGCCCTTGGGTTGCCCATGCTCTTTAGTCTTGGCGGTACACCCGCACTGGCCGCAAATGCATCCCCATTGGCCGACATCGAGCGCCGCAATGGCGGACGCCTTGGCGTGTTCGCTATCGATACCGGTTCGGGCCGAACCTTGGCTCATCGCGCTGACGAGCGCTTTCTGATGTGCAGCACCTTTAAAGGACTGCTCGCCGCTCAGGTGCTATCCCGCGTGGATGCCGGTAAGGAGGATCCTGCCCGTCTTGTGCGCTACACCGAGAAGGACCTCGTCTTTACGTCGCCTGTGACGAAGGCGCATGTCGCACAAGGCGCGATGTCGGTCGGCGCGTTGTGCCAGGCCATCGTCGAAGTGAGCGACAACACGGCGGCCGTGTTGTTGATGAGAGGTGCCGGTGGTCCCGCCGGTTTGACTCAATTCGTTCGCAGTCTCGGCGATACGGTGACTCGCTCCGATCGATACGAACCCGAGTCGAACAAATATAGCGGTGTGCTCGATACCACGACGCCTCGATCGATCACGAAGTCGGCGAGCCAAATTCTCTTGGGGAACGTTCTCAGTCCCCAATCGCGTGCGCAACTGGAAAACTGGATGATTGCGTGCACACCCGGTTTGAACCGGCTCCGCGCGGCGTTACCGCCGGATTGGATAGCGGGTGACAGACCCGGAACCAGCGTGGAAGAAGAAACCAATGACTACGCGATCGTTCGCCCACCGGGACGCGCTCCGCTTCTCATCGCAGCCTATTACGATGCGCCGGCGCTTGCCATGGCCGCTCGGGAGGCCGTGTTGCGGGAGGTCGGTGCTGCATTCGTGAAGTGGGCTTCGGATCGGACATGATGATGGTGAGCCAGCGTAACTCGCGGATTGACGTGATCCGGGGCATCTCGATTCTTCTTGTCCTGTTTCATCACTTCAACATCGCGTACCGTCTGAACGACACATTCCTGGCGACCGTATTCGGATGGGAAGCGGTGCGCGCTGTCGCGCGAAACGGTAACTATGGGGTGACGATGTTCTTCGTCATCTCGGGCTATCTGATTACGTCGAACGCCGATCGACGGTGGTCCGGTCTTAGCGGCGTCAATGCGCGGGCATTCTATCGATTGCGGATCGCGCGCATCGTCCCATGCCTGCTGTTGCTGCTCGGCACGGTCAATCTGCTTGCGCTGGCGGGCGTCGCCATCTTCCAGAATCACGCGCCGGGCGGCGCACCGGTTTCTTTCTCGCTCGTCAATCTGGCGTCGCTGAGCTTCTGGATGAATGTGCTCGTCGGCACGTATGGGTGGGTCAACTACCCATTGGGTGTGCTGTGGTCTTTGTCGGTGGAGGAGGTGTTTTACCTGTTCTTCCCGATCCTCTGTCTCGCCCTGCGGCGCGAGTCGCGCCTGCTTGTCTTCTGGGCCGTAATCATCGTGATCGGCCCGGTTTATCGCTTGACCCACCAGGGTGACGAAGGTGGCTTTCTCTACGCTTATTTTGCTTCGTTCGACGGCATCGCTATCGGCTGCTGCACGGCCTTGCTCGCGAAACGAATCGCGCTGCGCGGTCGCGCGGCAACGCTCGTGCAATGCGTTGTGGTGGCGGCTATGGCGTGCCTGTACCTGGCTGGGCCTATTGCGGAAACCAACGTCCTCGGTGTGACGGGGATGGCTTTGGGAACCGCTGTGTTGCTGCTGGGCGCTTACAGTCGACCGGCCACGCCTGCCATTGGAGGCGTCCGGGTCCTGCTGGGCTTTGAGTGGTTCGGGCGTCTCAGCTATGAGCTTTACCTGTTCCATCTCATTGTGCTTGGCGCGATGCGAACACTGTGGCCGCCGCGCGTTGTGACTGGCGATTTTAAACTGCTGCTATTGGTGGAGTTTTTCGTGCTGTCGGCCGCGTTGAGTGCCGGGATCGCCCGACTTTTTGCCGAGCCGTTAAACCGCAGGATCAGAGATTGGCGCATGGTTGCGTAGCTGCCGCCGGCATCGCTGGCCCATCGTTAGCCCGCTGGCGGCTGACGGCTGACGGCCGAAGCGACGAACCGACCAAGTGACGCGTTGCGCTCTTATCCTGCCGCCGTCGCGCGCGACCGATCCGTGCTCACGGCGCTAACGTGCTTTGCCCCGAGCACTCTTCCTGGCGGTCGCGGCGCGTGGCGCATCCTTAGCCGGCAAGGCGCCGCCGCCGTTCATCTGCTCCATCCACGACAAAGCGTCGACGTACGACAGGAACTGCTGGAGATAGCCCGGCGACAGCTCGCGCATCAGCGAGAGCGACCGATGCACGAGGCTGCTCGAGTTGAGTGGACCGGCATTACCCGGCGCTTTCTTCAGCGACTGCCGCAACTGTTTCTCGGACCGGACCTTGGACCAGGTCTCCCTGAAGTATTCGAGCGCCTCCAGTTCCGGATATGAGGGGCGCCGGGGCGCGGGGTTGCCGGCTGCGGGGCTGCTTCCGTTTGCGGGCGCATGGCTGGCGATGTAGTCGATCAGTCCGGCCAGCGCGCCGCGAGCGGGTTCGCTGGATGATGCCGCGGTGCCGGTGCCGGTGCCGGTGCCGGTGCCAGAGCCAGAGCCAGAGCCAGAGCCAGAGCCAGAGCCAGAGCCAGAGCCAGAGCCAGAGCCAGAGCCAGAGCC
>OVEP010001086.1_pt2 | contig 17606 bp, 15 predicted proteins | sample 1779801 | NCBI WGS metagenome assembly OVEP01 (sample SAMEA3914791, study PRJEB12502) | metagenome | biome: forest; material: soil | place: Canada | collected 2011-07-03 | depth 0.1 m
GGGGCGCCGATCTCGCCGCAGACCTTGAGCGCCTTGTGGCGTTGCATGACGCGTCATCGATCGCCGCCGTCATCGTTGAGCCGATGGCGGGCTCCACGGGGGTTCTCGTGCCGCCCGTGGGTTACCTCGAGGCGCTGAGAAGGATCTGCACGCAGCACGGCATCTTGCTGATCTTCGATGAAGTCATTTGCGGTTTCGGCCGCATGGGTCACAATTTTGGTGCTCAGCGCTTCAATGTGGAGCCCGATATGATCACTTTCGCGAAATCCGTGACCAACGGAACGCAGCCGCTAGGCGGCGTGATCATCAGCGACGAGATCAACAACACATTCATGAAGGCCCCTGAGCAGGCGAGCAACATTAACCACGGGTACACATACTCCGCTCATCCGGTCCCCGTCGCCGCAGGTTTAGCCGCACTCGATGTGTTTGAGGAAGAGGGTGTCGCGGAGCAAGTCCGCTCCAAGGAGAAGCTGTTCGAGGAGCTTTTGCACTCGTTGAAGGGCGAACCCAATGTTGTTGACGTGCGAAACATCGGATTTGCTGGCGGCGTGGAATTCGCCCCGATCCCCGGTCAGCCGACCGCGCGTGGATACCGGATCACTGAGCAACTGCTCGATGCCGGATTCTACACTCGCTGGGCTGGCGACAACGCCACGCTTGCGCCACCTTTCTCGTCGACTGCCAGTGAACTGGAGCAGATGATTGAAGCCATGCGGAAGGTGATCCGTGCGAATGCCACCGCCGCGTAAGCATTGATTTCAAATACCTGATCGGATATGCCATGAGCGAACACAGCGTACTCACGCCACTACCAGGAACTTTCTATAGGAGTCCTTCACCCGGCACGCCCGCATTCGTAAGAGAAGGCGATGCAGTGACCGCGGAAACGGTCATCGGCGTCGTCGAGCTGATGAAGCAATTTACCGAGGTGCTCGCTGGCACGGCGGGAACCCTTAGCGCGTTCGTCGTCGACGATGGTGATGCCGTCGATGGCGATCAGCCTGTCGCCACGGTTGCGGCTCCCTAAATTTTCACATTCCACACTATCAATGACGTCACATTTCTCCGAGCGTGACCCCATCCGCCGGCTCTTCATTGCCAATCGTGGCGAAATTGCCGTTCGGATCATTCGTGCGGCCCGCGAGCTCGGCATCGAAACCGTGTTGGGTATCAGCTCGGCCGACCGGGAAAGCCTCGGTGCCAGGATGGCCGACACGGTCGTAGAACTCGGACCGCCCGCTGCGGCGAAAAGTTACCTGAACATCGACGCCGTGCTTACCGCGATCGAGGCGAGCGGCGCGGACGCCATACACCCGGGCTATGGATTCCTTTCCGAAAACGCGGACTTTGCCCATGCTGTCCGACGCATGGGGCGAACCTTCGTCGGTCCCGATCCCGAGACGATCGAGCTCATGGGCAACAAGGCCGTTGCCCGCGAATGTGCGATGCGCGCCGGTGTGCCAACCGTGCCCGGCACCCCGGGAGTCTTGAGCGACGTCGAGGTGGCGCTCGGCAGTGCAGCGATCATCGGTTTCCCCGCGATGCTGAAAGCCGCTGCGGGGGGCGGTGGTAAGGGCATCCGTGTCGCAAGGAATGCGGACGAGCTCGCGACCATGTTTGTCGAGGCTCAGCGCGAGGCGCTGGCGGCATTCGGAGACGGCGGCATCTACCTTGAGAAGTTCATCGGCCGTGCGCGTCACATTGAGGTTCAGGTACTTGGCGACGGTCAAGATGTGATTCACCTATATGACCGCGAGTGTTCATTGCAACGCCGGCGTCAGAAGATCCTTGAAGAAGCGCCCGCGCCATCGCTGAGTGCGGAGGTTCGAGAACGCCTGTGTGCGGCGGCAGTCGCGCTTGCGCGCAGCGTGTCCTATTCAAGCGCCGGGACTATCGAATTTCTCTATGACGACGATTCTGGCGAGTTCTTCTTTATCGAAATGAACACGCGGATCCAGGTCGAGCATCCGACCACAGAGATGGTCACCGGAATCGACCTCGTCAGGGAAATGCTTTGCATCGCGGGCGGAGCGCGGCTTCGCTTTAAGCAAGACGAAATCCGGTTGTATGGCGCGGCGATCGAGTGCCGCCTGAACGCGGAAGACCCGGAGCGCGGTTTCTTGCCGTCGCCCGGGACAGTGGCCGGCTTACGGCTGCCTTCGGGGCCCGGCGTACGCGTGGATTCGATGCTGTACGACGGCTATAAGGTCCCGCCTTTTTACGATTCGCTGTTGGCAAAGGTCATTGTCTGGGACGAAAGCCGTTCTCGCGCGATCTCCCGGATGAAGCGCGCGCTTGGCGAGATCGAGTTGGGCGGCATCAAGTCCACGTTGCCCTTGCATCTTCGCCTGCTCGGCGACGACGCTGTCCGATCTGCCAACTATCACACGGACTTTCTGGAGGCATGGCTGGCCGCCGGTGCGGGTTGATGAACGCACGCTTGAACCGATCGTTCTGGTGGATGGCGTGCATTGAGTGATAGACATCTTTGGGCTGACGGAACTGGCATGAACATCTTGAAAGCACTTGAAGGAGTCTCAGCGGACATTAACCGCGAAGAGGGACTCATCGATGGCAAATGGGTCGCGGCGCTCTCCGGAAAACGGTTCCCAGTCATCGACCCGGCGACCGGTGAAACGATCGCCACCGTGCCGGACATGGGCGCCGCCGACGCTGAGGACACCATCACCGCGGCCCAGGCTGTATTGCCGATGTGGCGGGACAAGATCGCGGGCGAACGGTCGCGCATTCTCCGTCGTTGGTTCGAGTTGATTCGCACGCGTAAGGAGGAACTCGCGCTGTTGATGACGCGGGAACAGGGCAAGCCGCCTGCCGAGTCACGTGGAGAAATCGACTATGGCGCATCGTTCGTTGAATGGTTCGCCGAGGAAGTGAAGGGTGTCTATGGCGACGTGATTCCGGCGCCGACTTCCGACAAGCGGAGCGTGGTGCTCAAGCAGCCGGTCGGCGTCGTCGCAGCCATCACACCGTGGAACTTCCCGGTCGCGATGATCACGCGCAAATGCACGCCCTCGCTTGCCACCGGTTGTCCGGTGATCGTCAAACAAGCTGAAAACACGCCGCTGTGCGCGCTAGCGCTTACGGAACTGGCCCTGCAAGCAGGGGTGCCTCTGGGTGTGTTCAACGTCGTGACAACGGCACACGGCGCTGAAATCGGTAAAGCGCTGACGTCGGAGACAGTGGTCCGCAAGCTCTCATTCACAGGATCCACGGAGGTTGGCCGACTGCTTCTTGGCGACTGTGCCCCCGCGCTGAAAAAAGTGTCGTTGGAACTGGGAGGGAACGCGCCGTTCGTCGTATTCGACGACGCGGATCGGGAAGCCGCGGTGGCGGGCGCCATGGGGTCGAAGTTCCGAAACGGGGGGGCAGACGTGCGTGTGCTCGAATCGGCTGCTGGTTCACGACGCAGTCTACGACCGTTTCGCCGAATTGTTGAACAATGCGGTTCGCAAGATCAACGTGGGTCCGGGCGCGCGGGAAGGCGTCACCCAAGGGCCGCTGATCAATGTGGATGCCATCGAAAAGGTTCGGACACACATTGCGGATGCGGTGTCGAAGGGCGCGCGAATCGCACTTGGAGGACAGTCCCACGAATTAGGCGGCCAATTCTTCTGTCCAACCGTTCTTCTTGTGGTCACCCCATCAATGTTGGTAACGCGCGAAGAAACGTTTGGACCCGTCGCACCGCATTTCCGGTTTTCAACTGACGAGGAGGCGGTCGCGTTGGCGAACGCGACCGAGTTCGGTCTCGCCGGCCACTTTTACACGCGCGATCTGCAGCGCGCGTGGCGGGTTGCTGAAGCGATGGAAGCGGGCATGGTCGGCATCAACACCGGAACGATTCCGAACGAGACGGCGGCCTTTGGCGGCATCAAGCGATCGGGGTTGGGCCGGGAGGGATCGAAGTATGGGATCGAGGAATATCTGGAGATCAAGTACATGTGCATCGGCGGCTTGTGAGTGATCGAGCGAAGGCGCCGCAAACCGACTGCACGCGTTTTTAATTCTTGCCGCTCACTTGGGCCGGTGCCAGTCGCTGCCGACCGACCCACGAGCTTTTCCTGAACTCTCAAGTGTTGGGCTGAAAGCATGAACATCGAACTGAATTGCGATCTTGGTGAGGGCTACAGCCTTTACAAAATGGGCGACGACGCAGCCCTCATGCCGATGATCGATCTGGCCAACATCGCATGCGGGTTTCACGCTTCGGATCCGCCGACGATGGCGCGAACCGTGGCATTGGCGAAGCAATACGGCAAAAAAATCGGCGCTCACCCGTCGCTGCCGGACCGTGATGGCTTCGGGCGACGGGAAATGAAGATTCCGCGCGATGAGTTGGCTTCGATCCTTGTCTATCAGATCGGCGCGCTCAAGGGATTTCTCGAGGCTGAAAATCTTCCCCTCAATCACATCAAGCCACATGGCGTGCTGTACGGCATGGCTGCGCGTGACGAGGCGGTCGCCCATGCGATTTGCGACGCCGCAATGATTTTCAACGTACCGGTGTTCGGTATGAGCGGCACGCTGCACGAGTCGGTCTGCGCAATGCGCGGGGTGGCGATGATCGGCGAGTTCTTCGCGGATCTCGAATACGACGCGACGGGACGTCTGCTGATCACAAAGGAGCATCCGCCGTATGACGAGGAGCGTGCGGTACGTCGCGTGCAGCGGGCGCTGGAGACGGGCCAGATCGAATCCGTGGATGGTTCAGCGACGCTGCCGGTCCGGTTCGGAACTATCTGCCTGCATTCGGATACACCTAATGCCGTTGCAGTTGTCGGTCGGGTAGCCGAGCTTCTCGCTGCGTGGCGCGGCAGAAGAGCGTAGAGAAACGGATTTGAAGAAACCCTTTCCGTTCATTGCCTTAAGGAAATTCACGTGATCTACGACGAACCTCGGTATTTGCCGGCAGGCGACCGATATTTGCTTGTCGAGTTCGGCAATACGATGCTCCTGGACCTTAACTTCTTGGCGCAGGGACTGGCGAAGAAGCTCGAAGAAGCGCCCGTAAAAGGCGTGATAGAGACGGCTCCCTGCTTTGCGTCGATGCTTGTCCACTATGACCCGGAATCGGTTTCGTTCGAATACCTCGTGGCCGCGCTGCGAGAAGTCGCCGGATCGCTGGGCTCGCCCTCGAACATCACGGTGCCCAGCCGCCTCTTCTATCTCCCGGCGATGTACTTCGACCCGTGGACCGAAGAGTGCGTGGAGGATTACTGCAAGAAAATTGCGCCAAAAGAAAAGGACCCGGAAGTTGTGATGCGCGCGAACGGCTTGTCTAGCCGAGAAGAATTGCTGCGCGTCCATTCGGGTACCGAGTATTGGGTCGCATCCCTTGGGTTCTGGCCGGGGCTGCCGTTCTTGAAGGCGCTTGACCCACGTTCGGCACTGAGCGCGCCGAAATACAACCCCCCGCGCACGAATACACCTGCGGGTGCGATTGGACTAGGTGGTGGTGCGAATTCGATCTATCCGGTTGCGACACCCGGAGGCTATCAGATATTCGCTCGCACACCGGTTCCTATCTGGGATCCGAAGCAGCGCTTTGATGTCTTCGAGCATTCGATCTGCTTGTTCCGGCCGGGCGACCGAATCAAGTTCGTGCCTTGCTCGAGACAGGAGTTCGAAGATGTCGAGCGACGCGTCGAGGATGGCAGCTATGTTTTGAACGTCGTCGAATATGGCCAGTTTTCCGTCTCGCAATATAACGCGTGGGTCGCGTCGATCGACGTGAAAGCCCGGTTTTAGGAGGTCGCATGATTGAAGTCATCAAACCCGGTCTCGAGACATGCATTCAGGATTGGCCGGGGCGCATCGGTTACCTGAATCAGGGATTTCCGCCGTCCGGTCCAATGGACAGCTGGTCATTTCGCCTTGGGAATCTGCTGGTCGGAAATCACGTGGGCGACGCTGCGATTGAATGTCAATACGTCGGCCCGATGCTGAAATTTCATGCGGACGCGATCATCGCGGTCACTGGCGCAAACATGCACCCTACGCTCGATGGCGAACCGATTCCCCTCTGGGAAAGCGTCGCGGTTAGTGCGGGCGCCACGCTGACACTGTCGAAGCCGCCGCAAGCCGGCGTACGCACTTATGTCGCGATCTCCGGCGGAATCGATGCTGATCCGTGGCTTAGTTCCCGTTCGACGTTTGCGAAAGCAAAGGTCGGTGGTGTGAGTGGGAGTGCGTTACGTGCCGGCGACCGGCTCAAGTGGCATCCCGGGAAGGGCGCGGCGGGCAGGCGGGTCAAGGCGTCGGCAAGGCCGCCGGTAGAAGGCGGCAGTCCATGGACGATCGAAGTTGTCCGTGGCCCGAACGACGACTGGATCGACGAAGCCGGTCACGATCGCTTTCTTTCTTCGGACTGGAAGCTTTCCGGAAAGAGCGACCGCACCGGCTTTCGTCTGGAAGGTCCCCAATGGACTTTCACCGAGAAGGCTTACAACAAGGCGCCCGAGCATGGCTCGGAACCGTCGAACATCGTTGACCAAGGCTATCCGATCGGCGCAATCAATCTCGCAGGTCAGACGCCGATTATCTTGGTCAATGATGGTCCTAGCATGGGGGGCTTCATCAACCCGTACACGGTTCCATCGGCGGCGTTCTGGAAACTCGGACAGTCCAGGCCGGGCGAGATCTATCGGTTCAAAACGGTGAGCGTCGACGAGGCGCAACAAATGGCACGCGCGCTAACCGTGATCTGCCAGGAGGATTCGATCGCCTGACAATCCAGTTCGCGCTTCACCGACACCCTATCACTTGACTACGTAGAGAGAGACCAATTATGAAAAAGACTGCAGCAGGAATCGTGATGACGGCGCTGATCGCCACCGGCATTGTCTCGGCAAACGCCGCATCCAATGACGGGACGCCGTGGAGTTTCCCGGTCACCAACACTGTGAACGGACAGGAGGTTCCTGGAACCTGGACGCCGTTGCCGAAGGCGGACATCAAGAAGCCGTGGAAGATTTGTGTGCTGTTCCCGCACATGAAGGACCCTTACTGGCTGGCCGCGGATTACGGCATCGTCAATGAGGCGCAGCGTCAGAACGTCAATGTCCAGGTCTATGAGGCCGGCGGGTACACCAACTTGTCGACGCAATTGAATCAGATGGACAACTGCATCAGCCAGAAATTCGACGCGATCATCCTCGGCGCGATTAGCGGCGACGGCGTTTCCGCGCAGATTCGGAAAGCAGAAGCTGCGGGCATCCCGGTGATCGATTTCGTCAATGGTGTGAGTGAGCCGAAGACTGCCGCCCATGCGCTCGTGAGTTTCTATGATCTCGGCTACCAGACCGGAAAATACATCGTTCAAACCTACGGCGACAGTTCACCGAAGGTCGGGTTCTTCCCCGGTCCACAGGGCGCGAGTTGGTCTGACGCCGCTGTCAAGGGCTTTAACGATGCGATCAAAGGATCGAAGGTGACTATTGTCGATACGCGCCGCGGCGACACGGGCATGAACGTGCAGCTCAGTCTGATCCAGAACGCAATGCAAGCCTACCCTGACATGAACTTCATCGTGGGCGTTGATATCGCGGCACAGGCGGGCGCAGTCGCTGTCCGCAACGAGCATAAGACCGGTGAGATCAAGGTGATGGCGTTCGACATCATTCCGGGCGTCTATCAGGACATCGCGAAGGGCGAAACCGCAGGGTCCCCGACCGACTTTACCGTAATCCAGGGCCGCATGGCGGTCGACATGACCTTGCGTCTGCTCGAGAAGGCCCCGTTGCAGGCGAATCGTTCGGGACCGACGCCGGCGATGGTGACAAAGGACAAACAGGCCTCGCTGCAATGGGACACGATGTTTGCGCCGAAGGATTTCTCGGCAACGTACGAGGTGAAGGCAAAGTGAACGAGATCGGAGAGGCGGGACTCGGCCCCCCGATCATCGCACTACGAAACATCGTGAAGCGCTACGGCAGTGTGACGGTCCTCAAGCAGGTATCGCTGGCCCTCCGGCCCGGCGAGGTGCATATGCTGATGGGAGAGAACGGCGCCGGCAAGTCGACGCTCGTCGGTTCTCTGATCGGAACCGTGATTCCCGGGGAAGGCGAGATCATCCTGCGCGGCGAGCGTGTCCACCACTATGATCCAGCGCACGCGCGGGCTGCTGGAATCAATGCGGTATTGCAAGACTTCACGCTTGCGCCGTCGTTGCGTGTGTTCGAGAACCTGTTTCTCGGACGCGAGCCCACTATGTGTGGGATCAGGTGCGTGGCGTCGATGCGTCGGCGCGCGGCCGAGGTCTTCGCCGAACTTGGCGTGCAGATGGACGTCGATCGCAAGATTGGCAGATTGTCGCGAGGGGAACAGCAGATCGTCGAAATCGCGTCGGCACTGCTTGGCGAGCCGGGCGCGCTGCTTCTTGACGAGCCGACGGCGGCGTTAAGCCACGAGGAAAGCGAAAAACTGTTTGCCGTTGTGGCAAGACTGCGCAGTCAGGGCTGGGCGATTCTCTATATCACGCACCGGATGGAAGAGATGCGACGCTTGGGAGACGTTGTGACGGTCATTCGGGACGGCACGGTGATTGGCCATCATTTGCTTTCGGAAGCGAGCGACGAGCAAATCATTGCGTCCATGGTGGGTCGCGAGTTGACCTCGCTTTATCCCACGATCGTGCACAATCCCGGGCGCATCGCGCTTCAGACTGACGGACTTTCATCGGCCGATGGAAAACTGATCGATGTAACGGTCCAGTTTCGCGATGGCGAGGTGCTGGGGATTGGGGGATTGGTCGGATGCGGCAAGTCCGAACTGGCCCGCGCCTGCTTTGGCTTGCTGGAGTTGAGCGGCGGGATCCTGACGGTGGACGGCCAATCGGTCATGTCACCCACGCCGCGCTCTATGCTGGGCCGTGGCGTCGTATACCTGTCGCAAGACAGGCGCGGCGAGGCGCTCGCGCTTTCGCGCAGCATTATGGACAACATCGCGATCGGGTTGTTGAGTGGGCCGGGCTACACGCGCTTCGGGCTGCTTCGAAAGAAGCGCATCCGCAAAGCGGTGAGCGCGTTAGTGGACAAGCTTGATGTACGGCCGCGACGACTCGATTTACGAGTCGATGCACTTTCCGGCGGGAATCAGCAGAAAGTCGTCATCGGTCGTGCGCTCACTCGCGATCATCGGATCTATATTTTCGATGAACCGACCGCTGGTGTTGACGTCGGCGCCAGACAGGAGATCTATGGACTCATGAAGCTGCTCTGCGAACAAGGTGCGACGGTGATTCTCGTTTCGTCGGATTTGCAGGAGCTATTGAATCTCTCGCACCGCGTGGTGGTGATGCACCGTGGGCGCATTCAAGCTGAGCTTACCGGTGACGACATCAATGAAGCAGCGGTGGTCGGCGCGTCGTTCGGTTCCGCCCAATCCGGTAGCGCCATGACGCAGCAGCCGGAAATGCACTAGCGGGTCATTTTTGCGATCTCCAAATCATGAGTTGAAAATGAAACAGTCCGTTGCATCTGAACCTATCTCTGCAAAACGCTCTCCCTCGAAACAGCGTTTGCGCGATTCGATGAGCCGCCTCGGCATGCTGCCAGTATTGCTTATCGTCAGCATCGTCCTGTTCCAGTTCGAGAACAGTCGCTTTCTTGCTGGCGAGAATGTTCTCAACATTCTGCAGCAGTCTATTTATCTGATCCTGATCTCGATTGGTCAAATGCTTGTGCTAGTGTCGGGCGGTTTTGACCTTTCGGTGGGCGCCACGGTCGCGTTGACGAGTGTAGTCAGCTCGACTGTTATGGTGAAGCTGGGTGTGGTCATGCCGGACAGCCCCATCATCGCCGCCTTTGCGGGGTTCGGTTCCGCAATGGGCGTGGGGCTTGTCGTGGGGCTCGCGAATGGAATCGGCGTGAGCTTCATGCGGGTGAATCCTTTCATTGTGACGCTCGCCACGTCTTCGGTCATTCAAGGACTGACGCTCCTCATCAGCCAGGGAAGCGAAGTCGGACCGTTGCCCGACTCGTTCGTGTCATTCGTGGGCTCGGGAATGGCGACTGGGATTCCAATCGCCGCGCTGCTCGCATTACCTGCGATTGGTGTCATCTATCTGCTCGTGGATTGGGCGAGGTATGGGCGCAACCTGTTCGCAATCGGATCAAATCCAAAAGCGGCCTTTGTGAGCGGCGTCAGGGTCAATGTGAGTCTCGCCGGCACGTATGTACTGTGCTCGCTGTTGACGGCATTCTCGAGTTTCATGCTGACGGCGCGTGTGTCGTCAGGGCAGCCGCTTCTGGGGGCGGAGTTTCCGCTGTCGTCGATTACCGCAGCGGTTATCGGGGGATGTTCGCTTAAGGGTGGTCAGGGCGGCTTGGTCGGAACGATTCTCGGAGCTCTGTTTGTCACGATGATGTCTAACGGAATGGATCTCGTGCGGCTCGGGTCCAACTATCAGATGATCATCTTGGGCGTGGTTCTCGTCGTTGCAGTATTGCTCGATCGGAACCGACGTTGAAAGTCAATGTGGGGTTCTGTCGCAGTAAGTCGTTCCGCAATGATGTGCGGAACGACATGAACGACTGAAAGCTCGATGAAGACGTTGAATCCGGCGATGGCCCGGGTGCTCAAACGCCTGAATTATCCGCGCGAGGTGATCCTGACGTGCGTGCGCTGGTAAGTCGCCTATCCGCTGAGCCTGCGGCACCTCGAAGAAATGATGGCTAAGCGCGGCGTTTCGGTCGATCATTCGACGGTGCACCGCTGGGCCATCAAGCTGCTGCTAGTGCTGGAGAAAGCGTTTTTGGCGACGCAAGCGGCCGGTTGGTAAGAGCTGGCGGATGGGGACGAGGCGTATCAATACGTCCGCCTCGCCGTTCGGGTTTTCATGCTGGAGTAGCCGTGCCCTTGGTCCGTGCCTAACGACTGATCACATTACGTCGCCAGTTACGACGGTCGGTATCAAAATGGAGGCCCGATTAGCTGCCGCGGACTAATGATTCAACAATTTCACGGGAATCTGGCGTTCATAAACCTGCGAGTGCCGGAATCGCCGGTCTCCGGGCGATCCGGTCGTGTGCGGACTCAGGAGAGGCTGACGGCGTCCAGGGTGCTGTCCGTGGCTTCCGGGTTCGTAGACTCGCGGTAGTCGATATATCCACGCTCATCACCCCCAAACAGCGTGCTACCGTCAAACGTAGCCAACGGTAGACCATTGGCGAGGCGGTGCGCCAAGTCCGGATTGGCCACAAACGGCCGACCGAAGGCAACCAGGTCGGCGTAGCGGTTGGAAAGAACCCATTCGGCACGAGCTTCGTCGTAGTTGCCGGCAACAATGATCGGCCGTGTAAAGCGGGCACGGATGTCTTGGCGGAACTCCTCCGTGAACTGCGGCGCATCGTCCCAGTCCGCTTCTACCAGATGCAGATACGCGATGCCGCGTGCCTGCAAGAATTCGGTCGCTTCGAGAATGGTCGGCAGAATGTCAGGGCAGCCCATGCCGCGCGCGGTCAGGAAGGGCGCGAGGCGAATCGCGGTGCGGTCGGCTCCCGCTTCGTCCGCTACTGCGTCGACGACCTCCTTGAGAAAACGCAGGCGGTTCTCGCGCGAGCCGCCGTATTCGTCGGTGCGCACGTTGGATGTCGTGCGCAGGAACTGGTCGATCAGGTAGCCGTTTGCGCCGTGGATCTCGACGCCATCGAAGCCTGCATCCATCGCGTTACGTGCAGCCCGGCGGAAATCCGCCACAACGCCCTTGATCTCATCGCGTGTCAGTGCGCGCGGGGTCGGACAATCGAACATCGCGCCAACGCCGGTAGCCGGATCGACCTTCCAGATCTGGGCCTCGAAGGGGACCGCGGAGGGCGCAACCGGCAACTCGCCGTTGTGGAAATCGGGGTGAGACATGCGGCCCACGTGCCAAAGTTGCAGGAAGATCCGGCCACCGGCGGAGTGAACCGCATCCGTCACGAGTTTCCACCCGGAGACCTGCTCGGCACTGTAAATACCGGGGGTAAAGGAATAGCCCTTGCCCTGCGGCGAGATCTGCGAGGCTTCGGTCACGATCAACGCGGCGGAGGCACGCTGGGCATAGTAGTACGCATTCATTGCGCTGGGTACGTCACCGGGCTGGGTGCTGCGCGCACGCGTCATGGGGGCCATGACGACGCGGTGAGCGACTGTTTTTCCGGCGACGACGGTGGGCGTGAATAACGACGACGAAACGGGCGACATGATTGCGGATCTCCGAGTTACTTGACGAGGGTTGAGCGGGAATTGCCTAGCTTGGTTACGAATTCGATGACAACGCCTGATGCCAGCGAAACGAAGAGCTGGAGTTCGTTCGCAAGCGGTACCTCGGCGAGTGTGAAGGGAAAATTGTTCGATCCGATCCGATCGACCAGGGCCGCCCACTCCGCGACGTCGTCGACACGCAACGCAATATGGTCAATACGAGGTGAGGTTCTTCCTTCAACGGCAGGAAGAGTCGATTGGACCAAATGGATGACCGGGCGGTCGTCGGCGTAGAGCCAGTACCCACCTATCCTGAACGGCGGCCGCGGACCGTCGCGCAGGCCGGCGATGCCGCAAAGGAAGCGCCTCGCACTTTCGAGGTCGCTGGTAACGATGGTCGCGTGGTCGAGTTTCATGAGGGCCGTGGCTGATTGCTGATGTGCGGCATTGTGCAGAGCGCTGGACGGTTTGATAATTGGCGTAAGATTTGAATGATCTTCAATGCAAACGGAAATATCGTGGACAACCTCGGCGACATACGAATCTTCGTTGAAGCGGCAAACCTGGGCAGCCTGTCAGCGGCTGGGCGCAAGCTGGGGTTGTCTCCGGCGGCCGCAAGTGCACGTCTCGTGAAACTGGAAGCGATGCTGCACACCCGGCTGTTTGAGCGCACAACGCGCCAGTTACGGCTAACGGAGGAGGGGCGGATGTATCTGCTGCATTGTCAGCAGGCGCTTCAGTCTCTTGACGATGCTCATGCGGCGCTACAGGCCGGTCGAAGCGTCGTTCGAGGAAAAGTTCGAATTTCGGCGACCTCAGATTTCGGCCGTCACGTCCTCAAGAGCTGGCTTGACGAGTTCAACGCGCAATATCCAGAGGTCAAGTTCGCGTTGGTGCTGTCCGATTCTTTGTCGAATCTTTTGCTCGACGACATTGACCTGGCCATTCGGTTTGGCGTGCTCCCGGATAGTTCGCTCGTCGCGCGCCGTCTCGCGCCCAATCGGCGGGTGCTTTGTGCTTCACCCGGGTATGTAGCGGCGCACGGTGCGCCGGAGCGCCCGCGGGACTTGGAGCGCTTTGATTGCATTGTCCTCTCGACGATGTCCGGTCACGCGAACGAGTGGCGTTTTGCGTGCGGAGACGAGGTCGAGACATATACGGTACCTCTTGCAAATTCCCGCGAGACGAACGACGGTGCGCTCTCGCGTGAGTGGGCGGTGGCAGGTTACGGCATTGCGATGAAGTCGGTATGGGACATAGGGGCTGATCTGCGCGCGGGGAAATTGCAGATTTTGATGCCGGCTTGGCGGTCCCCAGATGTGCCTGTGCATGCTCTCTATCAAGGCACCCGGTACGTGGCACCGCGCGTACGGGCGCTCCTTGACTTTCTGGTAAAGCGCTTTTCCACCGTATCCGGTGAGCTAGAGGTCTACCTTGATTCCACACCCTAAGTACTGCGCGCGCTACGCAAGCCGCAAATCGGACCACTAGTTGTGGAGGTGCGCGCTCTTTGCGCCGCAATGCCCGACGTCGGCAGAAGTCACAAGACATCGGGTAACGTGGCATGAGTACGGGTTATGTCGGTTATCCAGGTCCATCGGCTTCAAATTCATATCGTCTGACGCCCTTGAAGCTCGCTTAACCATGTTGGCGCCTCTTTGTCAGTGTCATCGAGGATGGGACCATCGTCGCTATTGCCACGCGCTGGCACATCGTCGCAGCCTCAGTCTGCAAACGCGTCCGCGAGTTCAAGGACCTGCTCAATGTAGTCACAGGAAAGGTGTTGTGTCGACGGCGACCGACGCGTTGTTGCCGTTCGATACACCCAATGTTCCGAGCTACCTGACCAGCATCGAGTCGAAGATGAAGGAGTTCTCGAAGCGATGCCGTGGATCGCCGCACGTAATTGCGAATATTTCGGTGGTCGCACGGTTTGTGCCCGCATCGCGTTCGAGGCGCGTTTCCTACCCCCTTCAACCAGGGATCCGCCCATCAGCCTGTCCCGCGCGAACGTATCAAACAAATGAGGGGCAGGAAATTTGTAGCCCGCTATAACAGATGCGTGGGAGCTGAAACGGTGGTGTTGAGCGTCGCTGTCCGATCAAGGTCCATCAATCCGGAATCGAAGGGCCGACAATGCGCCATCCAGTTTCAACCCCTCGGCGTGCTCAATGCGGATGAGCGGTGGGCGAACGTTCCTCCAACTGGCCTCGCCACTCCAGCGGGCAATCACATGTTTCATTGCTGGGATCATTGGCTGGCTCTGGAAGACGTTCCGAATGGCGATCGCGCGGTCCTTCAGCTGAGTATCGGCAGGCTCATTTGCATGTCGATATAGAGTATCCAACATAGCCGGATTGACGTTCGCGGTCGCACTGATACAACCAGCACCGCCGAGCGCAACCGCGTCAGTCAGAAACGCTTCGCTCGCGGGAAACACATCGAAACCGTCCCGAGCGAACTCGCCGATCATCGCGCGGGTGTTTTCCCAGTTACCCGACGAGTCCTTCGCGCCCACCACAGTTGCCGGATAGCGCACGCGCAGGCGTTCGATTAGTGACACGCTGATCGGCACCGACGAAAGTGCAGGGATGTGGTACAGATACACCGCGAGGCGCGCGTCGCCTACCGCCTCGATCACTTCCGAATAGAACCCGAAGACTCCGTCCTCACTCACGTTCTTGTAAAAAAAAGGCGGCAGCATCAGCACGCCGGCTGCCCCCGCGTTCACCGCATGCCGCGTCAGTTCAATTGTGTCCTTGATCGAGCAGCAGCCGGTCCCGGGCATCATGCGCGCAGGGTCGATATCGGCCTCGAGTAGCGCATCGGTTAGCGCAAGCCGCTCGGTCACAGAAAGCGAGTTTGCTTCCGAGTTGGTGCCGAAGATGGCCAAACCCACACCCTGACTGACAAGCCAACGGCAATGAGCGATAAACGCTTCGAAGTTAGGCTCAAAGTTATCGTGAAACGGTGTCAGCACAGGTGCAAGCACGCCGCGCAAACGACCAGGTGAAATGTTCGACATCGTCGATCTCCTCATGCAATTGTGAACGAACTGGGTGACAGCGGACCCAACCGCAGCGACAAGGTTATTCCTGCTCGGCGAGGTCGATCATCGCCGCACCGTCGTGGACCGAGGTGCCGTTGACCATAGACGCTGATGCGTTGTCGGCGCGCGTATACGCGAGAGCAAGCAACTGTGCGAGGTGCATCGCTTCGCGATGCGTGCCGTGCCGGATCTGCTCACGGCAACTGAAGCCATTGGTCAGCACAATGGTATCTTCGCTGGTCTGCCTGACCGCGGGAAAAAGAACCGCTTCACCCGCGCGATCAGCGATGTCGATATGCTCGGGATGAAAGCCGAATGACCCCGCGAGACCGCAGCAGCCACTGTCAAGCAGTGTGAAGCGGGCACCCATACGTTCAAGGAGGACGCGCTCGCCCTGAGTGCCGAAGAGCGACTTCTGGTGGCAGTGCGCGTGAACGAGCACTTGCCCGTCGAAGTGGGGTGGGACGTAGTCTTGCTCGACCAGAAAGTCTCCGAACAGGCGCACGCGGGCAGCAAGCCGTTTGGCGCGTGGATCGTCGGGGAACAGTTTCAGCAGTTCGTCCTTGAACACCGACATGCAACCGGGTTCCAGTCCGACGAGCGCGACCGGCGCATTGCCCGGATCGTCGCTGTCGAATTCAGGTGCCACGCTCGAGATGATTGCTTCGAGCTGAGCGCGTGCAGCGTCGAGGTAGCCGAAATCGTAGAGGGGGCGTCCGCAACAGAGCGGTTTGTGCGGCAAGACAGTCTCGAAGCCAGCTTCGCGCAGCACGTCGATAGCGTCGAGTGCGATCTCCGGGTGGAAGTGTTCGCAGAAGGTATCAACCCACAACATCACCTTGCCGCGCACCGGTACGGACGACTCGCGATGCGCACGCTTCGCGGCGAGCTGGGCACGAAAAGTCTGTCGTGCAAACCGCGGCAACGCGCGAGCCTGTGCCGTACCAGCAATGCGTTTTGCAAGCGCAGCCAGCACCGGTGTCTGCGTCACCATGTTCGTCAGCCGCGGCCACTTGCCCGCAAGCGGCGCCCACTGGCCGATGCGCCCCATGAAGAGCGCCTGGCGCGGTCTGCGCTTCGTCTCGTAGTAATGAGACAGGAATTCTGCCTTATAGCTCGCCATGTCGACATGCGTCGGGCAATCGCTGCGGCAGCCTTTGCACGCCAGGCAGGTGTCGAGTGCCTCCTTGACCGGTTCGCTGCGCCACTGCCCGTCAAGCACGTCACCCTGCAGCATCTCCCACAGGAGGCGACTGCGGCCGCGGGTTGAATAGCGCTCCTCGTGTGTGGCGCGGTAGCTGGGGCACATCGTGCTGCCATTGAGCGAGCGGCACTTTCCCATGCCGACGCATCGCTCCACGGCACGCTGGAAGCCGTCCCCCTCAGCGCTGCGAAACGCGAGGCGCGTATGCAGATTGACGACCTTGTATTGCGGACCCACACGCAGATTCTCGTCGAGCCGGTAGGCGTCGACGACCTTTCCTGGGTTCATCCTGTTCTGCGGATCCCAGATGTGTTTGAACGCTCGCATCGCATCCATAAGTTCTTCGCCGAACATGATGGGGAGGAACTCGGCCTTGGCCTGCCCGTCGCCATGTTCGCCCGACAGCGAGCCGCCGTAGTGCACCACCAGTTCAGCGGCTTCGCGCGTAAAACTACGCCACTTCTCGACGCCCGGCGCGCTCGCCAGATCGAAGGTAATACGCGCATGCACGCAGCCATCGCCGAAATGGCCGAACAGCGAGGTGCGATAACCGTACCTGTCGACAAGCGCCTGAAACGAGCGGAGATAATCGCCAAGCCGATCAGGGTCGACCGCGGCATCCTCCCAGCCAACCTTTGGGTCGGGCACGGCTGGGTCGATGGAGAGCTGTGTCGCCGAAGCTCCGGTTTCGCGAATCAGCCAGATGCGCTTTTGCATGTCCGGCTCGGCGATCAACCACGTCGACGGCGCAGGCCCGGCAGTTCGCGTCGCAAGACTGTGCGCGGCATGCTTTGCGCGAGCCGTGGCGAGCTCGACCGTATCCGCACCGAATTCGAGCACAACCCACGCGTCGCCGTCGGGCAGTAGCGCGATCTCTTCGGCACGCAGCCCGCGGGCCTGCAGTCCGCGAATGATGGCGCGATCCAGGCCTTCGATGGCGATCGGTCCAAACTCGCGATATTCTGGCACTGCATCTGCCGCGCAATAAATATCGGGAAATCCAAGGACAAGCGAGACGCGCGCTGCAGGGCTTGACACGAGCCGTACTTTTGCCGCGACTGTCGTCACGCAAGTGCCCTCTGTCCCTACCAGGGCGCGTGCCACGTTGAAACCGTTTTCAGGCAGCAGTTGATCGAGGTTGAAGCC
>OVEP011210963.1_pt1 | contig 17588 bp, 12 predicted proteins | sample 1779801 | NCBI WGS metagenome assembly OVEP01 (sample SAMEA3914791, study PRJEB12502) | metagenome | biome: forest; material: soil | place: Canada | collected 2011-07-03 | depth 0.1 m
ACACACAGCCGGTGATAGAGATCTTCGCGGAACGTTTGCTCGGCGATCGCCTTTTCGAGCGCGACGTTAGTGGCGGAAATGATCCGCACATCCACATCGATAGACTCCGTGCTTCCAAGCCGTTGAATCTTTCTGTCCTGCAGAAAACGCAGCACGATAGATTGACTTTCCAATGGCAAGTCACCGATCTCGTCGAGGAACAGCGTGCCGCCGTGCGCGGCCTCGATGCGGCCGATCTTGCGTTGGAACGCGCCCGTGAAGGCGCCACGTTCATACCCGAACAACTCGGATTGCACGAGATGATAGGGAAGCGCCCCGCAATTGATCGAGACCAGGGGGTCATTGCACCGTACCGAACGCTTGTGGATCGCCACGGCCGTCAGTTCCTTACCGGTACCCGACTCGCCCGAAATCAGCACGGGTGCGTCGCTGTTCGCAACTTTGGTGATGGCGCGAAACAGATCTTTCATCGCAGGACAGGTACCCACTATTTCGTCGTCACCCGTAAGCGCATCGGTTTCCGCATTGAGTACCACCATGCCGTGCTCATGACCGATGGTATCGACCATGCTGTCGAGCTCATAAGGAACGGTGACAAACCGTGAGAAATACCGGCGAATCACACTGCGCGGAAGTTCGTTCGCTAGCTGAGGCGCGGCGAGTATTCCGACCCAGCCTATCCCCCGCGTGGCAAAGCAGGATTGGAAGCTGGCAAGTTCGCGTGACGAGAAGCCGCTCGCAAAGTCGAACACGCCTACGGTTGGACGGCGTGCAACGAGATAAGCCCTGGCTTCCCGGACAGACCTCAGCGCCGCGACGTCCCATCCGCGTCGTCCAAGCCTGTCGCATAGACTCCGCTCGGGCGAACGGGAAACGTAAACCAGAGATCGATAAGAATGGTTGTCCAAATCGGAACCTTTTCCTGTTGATGACCCATTACTCAGGATTGCCAAGTCCTATCACCGCATTTGGTATGCGGATTGTCGAAATTACCGTATGCCAATCGGCAAACAGAATTGACTTCTACGCAACAGCAATTCTTGCTGACTGGGCGGGTGCCAGTTGAACGTCACCAAATCGGGTGCTTAATATCAGACAAACCACTTCTTGCCAGGCTGCAGATCCGCCCGGACGCACTTTCCACTCTTTACCCCGAGGTAGGGCCCGCTCTGCAAATGACAGTTAGGCGATCTGTCATATATACCGTCGTCAGCGATCAGGAGAGAAAGGCGTGTACCACGACTTCTTTAATGGCGTCAGCTAACCGCACACGCTTACCGCAGCCTTCAGATTCCTTAATAGGAACAATTAAAACTTGCCGAGTCGCGCATATCTGACGCTACCTAGGGTTGTGCATTACGCGTCTCACCATCCGCCAAACTATCGCTCTTATTTGCGCCCCACGCCTGGTTCGCCCGGCGCCCGTCCGGCATGCCTAACCACTAAACAGGAGACGCTGGGATCGCGCAGGGTAGCGCTATGTGCCGTTCGCGGCGTTGCTGTCATGCCAGGCGCGCCCGGCAAGTCGAAATAGTGTGCCAGTCGCTTTCGGTTCCAAACCGCACGGAGCAAGTCACGCAATCATGTTATACGGAAAAAAATTGAACAGGCTGTGACAGGAGCAAATGCCCGCAGGAGCGTGACCATTGAGTGCGACAGTCACGCATGCGTGGCATGCACGGCGTGCCAGTTTGCGCCAATCGCGCAAGTGAGTGTGTAGCAGGTCAATCGACCTGTCCAACATAGGGAGTTGCTGTGCGACTGCTATTTTATATAACCAACTTCGGCGACCCTTACCTGACGTCGCTCCTCGCGGGCGTCGTCATGCTGTGGTTTGCAGCGATGCGGGCATGGCGGCCACTGGTTGCCTGGACGAGCTGTTTCAGTGTTGGGGTATTGGCCGTGGCAGCAAGCAGGATTGCCCATGCAGGATGGGGCGTCGAAATTCCTACACTGAACTTTGCGGTCATCAGTGGTCATTCCATGCTGGCCAGTGCAGTCTATCCAACGACGTTTGGCCTCTGCGCGACTCAGGCAAAGCCACGCACGGCTGCGCTCGCTTACCTGTTCGGCTTCGCTTGTGCGTTGGCAATTGGCGTGTCGCGGATCCTCATGGGTTTTCATTCAACCGCCGAAGTCGTGACCGGGTGGCTGCTCGGCACGTTTATCGCCGGCATGACATACAGCCTGATGGGTCAGTCACGCGAGCGCACCTTGTCGGTCGGGAAATTTTCGATGCACGATTCCACACCGTTCGCAGCAACCGCTATGGCGCTCATCGTGATTTGTCACGGGAAGGTCGTCCCTGTTTCAAACTGGATCGACAGCAACGCGTCCGAAGTGACGCAATGGAGCAAAGCGCAAGCGGCTGACGCGCGCTAGACAGAACTGCGTCGCATCACGCCGAGTTTTTGGCCCGGCTAGAGCTTGCCGGCACGGCCGATGCGCGACTCGCGCCCCTATCTTTTCCCGCGCCGGTGCTGGCATGAACTGGGCGCGATGTAACCGCGGCACCAGCCGCCTTCGATACGGGGGAGATTCTTCCGTCTGTAACAGCGGCAACGAGCGCCCTGTGCAGCAACTCCTCGCACACGGCCATCACATCGTCCCGTGCCATCCGACTCAGCACCTCATGGTCCATGTTGCGGACAATGAGCGCATGTGCAAGTGGGAATTTTATCAAGCGACGGCCGTTCCCGCCGAAGTGCATATGAAGTTCGCCGAGGCTATGATCTCGCGGGCTATAAAGCAGACGAACGTGAACGCCGTCCGCGTCCAGTCGCTGAAACAGGTTGCGGACCGCGCGGCTTTCTGTCGCCGGGCATAGTGCTTCGCCGCTCAAGGACGCCACCATTTCCCGCATATGGGCAATTGTGTGGCGCCACATGATGCGTAGAACGGGGCCAAGCCGCGCGTGACCACGGATCACCTCGAGCCACTTCTCAGCGCGCACCATGGAGCGCAGATATACGCGCGGCGACCCCGGCATGCGCCTGGCCGCGCCTTGCATCGTACATCCATCCGGCAAGACGAAGGCGACCGGATTGACCATGATGAGCCCACGCACCGCGTGGTGCCGTCTCGTAGCCTGCAGCGCTACGTAGGCCCCCGCGCAGATACCAAAAACCACCACGTCGCGGTAACCGCGTCCGATGAGCCAATCCGCCGCGCGGGACAGGTCCACGCCCATCGCATCGAGAACCGTTTGACCAGGACCGCCGGCGCGTGCCGGGCAGCAACTGTCCCCCACCCCTTCGGCGTCAATTCGCAGCGACGCAAAGCCGCGCTTCGCAAGCTCCCGTCCGAGCTCCACACCAAAACGTCCGTCGCCGACGTGATGCGTGGCAGCCGTATTCGCGATAAGAAGCACGGGCGTGTGCTCAGGCGCTGCGCACAGCATGGCAGGTTCGCACAGGACGCCAAAAACGCTCCCGTCCCCGATTTGCAACGGGTATTCCATTGCAGACGCGTTGACGAGAACTGGGCTCGCCTCAACCGGCACAGCCGGCGCTCGGACGCACGGCTCAACGCGCTCCGACAGCCAGTCCGCTACCCTGTTCAACAGTGATTCCGGGAGTTCGCTCAGCCATGCGGTCTGGAGTACCTGTGTGTAGTTTTCGAAGGCCACCGACTCCACGCAGGCGCCGTTGCGTTCATAGTGGCCACTGAGCTCCTGACTGCCATCGCGCTGGCCACTATGAGCGATCAGGATCCGCTGAGCGGGTACCTGTGGCTCGTCGCACAGGTCGAGATCACCGATTGTTTCAAGCGCGGCAGCGCTGACCCGGTGACCCATGATGTCCCGCGCCCCGGGTGGCGTGTGCTCATGATCTTCGTCAACACCTGCAGTCTGTCGCCAGGTCTGATTCAGGATGTTCATTTCGCGCCAGAAAAGGCGCGTCGAGCGAACCGGAGCGAGCATGGCGATGGATTCGATTTCGCGCTTGCGCGCCGCCCATGCAGCGACCGTTGCGCCTAAGCGAAACCCCGCGAGGGAAACCCGCTCGATGCCGGTGATGCGCGTCAGGTAGTCGATTGCCTCGAGCACTTCGCCGGCCCAATCGGTGGGGCACACTAGACCTTCGCCATCAATGGAATCGCCTGTCCCTCGATAGTCGAAACGCAAAACCGGCACGCCACGTGCGGCCAGACGCTGCGCGAGTTCGCGCAGCGCCTGATGCAGCCACATTGCCTCGTGTCCGAAGGGGTTGCAAAGCACTACACCCTTGTTACCGTCGGCTGGATGCAACCAGCCAAAATGCCCATTGAAAATGACAGGTTTCATTGTTCTGAGTGCTGATAGCGGTTAGCGTCTCGCGTCAGGGTTGGATTGCCGAATGGCATGCACGTTACGTCAGACAGTACAACCGTACCCAGTAAGCGCTGTTCTCCGCCTAAGTTAAGTGCGCTCTCACACACACGATCCTGCGCCCGAGTGGAGCGTTCATGTCACTGTGGCGAGCGCCGGGCATTGTGCAGACGGATGGGTCCGGGCACAGCGCGCTACAGTTGCCGGACCTCTCCCGCATAAAAAACACGCGAATATGTCGTGATACGACTGCAGAATGGCGTTTTCACGCGCTATGCGGCACCTTCAGTCGACAAGGCCCGGTGTTACGCTCGAACAAGCAGCCTTCGCGGCAGTGAGCCGCCGTTTAGCGGCAGAATCAGCAGCCACGACAACATCCCGCGAAGCGCGATTGCCGGCGAACGGCGAAACATCGCTGCGGGAGCGACTGCGATGCGAATCAGAACATATACAGTGTTGACGATAGGGGTGTTTAGCAGTGCTGCCTTCGCATGGCAGCCGCTCGTCTATCCAATCCGGAGTCAAAGCGCTTATCAGCGCAGCATCGACACCGCGATGTGCTACGCCACGGCCAACAAGCAGACCAAGATCAACATCGCGCACGAATCGCAGCTTCCGCCGCGCCAGCCCGCGGCCACCAAAACATCGTCGACGGGTGCGCCGTCGCGGCCCCCCTTGCCCCCCAGCAGTTTTTCTGCGGCGCCGCCGGGCACCGGTATGCCCGCAGCCGCACCGGGTGCAAGCGAGCCCGCCGCGAATACAGCGACGGCTAAGACTGCCACCGCAGCGGCAACGAAGACAGCGAGTTCGACCACAGCGGCGAACGCAGCCGCAAGCGCAACGACCGCGGCTGCCACGCCGGCATCGGCCACCATCGCGGATAACGGCGCCTCGGAGACAGCAGCGGCATCCGGTGTGAAGCTTCCACCCCTGCCGGCACCCGAGCCGCCAATGACACAGTATTGGGCCGCGTACGGCGCATGTATGCAGGCACGGGGTTACGTCGTCGCACAGTAATCCCGCTTGCAAGCCTCGTTGCGGTGCCTTGTTTTTCTTGATTGTGGCGCCGGTATTCGACGCCCACTTGCGAAACGGCAATGCTTAGCGACGTTACTTCCGATCAGCATGATTACCCCCAATGCGAGCACTGCGGTGCGCCGCTAGCCGGCCGCTTTACGCCATGCCCGCAATGCCACGCGCGTCCGGTCGATTCACTCGGCGCGCGCCCCACGCCCCCACCGCCCCTGCAAGTCCCGCTGGAAGACACCGAGCCGATGCTGCCCGCCCGGCTGATCACGCCGCGCATCTGGCGTCCCTCCTCGCGCGACTTGATCGATCCGTCTGCTGTCGCCACGGCGTCGCCGGTCACGGCTCCCGCCTCGCAGCGACTGCGCCAGCCTTTGGTGCTCGGTGCGTCGGTACTGGTCGTGGCCTCCGCCGTCTACCTGGGGTTCATCCACAGCAACGACTCGGTCGAGGGCACCCCCATCGCGGTATCCGGCAAAGTGAAGACCCAGAACGCCGGGCCGCCGCTTGCCGTGGCTCAGCGATCCGCGCCTGTGTTCGTCGCTCAAACGCCGGTGAGGCCCGCACCCGTGCGAACCCCGCCTACCCCGCCACCGGCGTCTACGCTGCCGGCGCCAAGCCGCACGGTGACCGCATCGGCCGAGGCGAAGCGCAATCCAGGCGGCCAGACCAGCAAGCCGCCCGACAAGCCCCGCGTGGATGCCTCGAAGCAGATTAGAGCCGCCCGCGCCAATCTGCAGCAGAACAATCTGTCGGCGACGAAAGCGCGCCTGGCAGCGGCCATCGCGGTACAGCCGGACAACCCCGAAGCTCAGCGCATGCGCGCAGCCGTGGCCGAGCGTGAACAGCAACGGGACGCGCTACTGAGCGTGGCACGCGGTTGTGGCTATATCGCGCGATGGACCTGCGTCTGGCACAAGGCCGGCGATGCGCTGCAGCTCGATTCGAGCAGCAAGGAAGCCCAGCTTCTCGTCTCGCTCGCGGTGCGCGAGTCCGACCTGGCGAGCGCGTGGCCACCGGCCTCCGCACCCGAGGCGACACCCGAGGAACGCAGCATTGCGATCAGCCACCATTGAACGCTGCGGGCCGCGGGTGCGGGAGAGATCGTCAGGTGAACTAGCGGACCGATACCGCCAGATGATGATGACTGACCTGCTGCGCGATCGCCCGGTAGCGGGCCGCCGTGTCCCTGAGTGTCAGGCCGGCAAGCGAGCGTTGCGCCCGCGTCTGACCTAGCGCCACGACAATCGCATCCGCGTAGGACGAGACATCGTCTGTGTCGACCAGCTGCACGCCGGGAAACCCGCTCGCAAACGCAAACGACGGAATCCTGCTCGCGACGATCGGAATACCGGAGGCCAGCGCTTCGAGAAACGCCACGCTATGCGCCTCGCTGCGCGAGGGCATGACGAACACACTCGACTCCGACAGCACGCTCGCCACGTCGGAGCGCGGTCCCGCCACCACGACACGGTCCGCGAGTCCCAGCTCCCGCACGAGGCGGATAACCGCGTGCTGGTAATCCCGATCCTCGACCACGCCGTACAGGACGAGGCGCGCGTCCGTCACCCGCTCGAGCACCTCGCCGAAGGCGCGTACCGTCAGAAGCTGGTTCTTCTCCGACGCATAGCGCCCAATCTGTACAACCTCAGGCGCCCGGCCGCTACGCCCGGCGCCGTCGGTAAACGCGAAGCGCCCGAGGTCGACCCCGTTGGGCACCACGGTCATCGAAGGATGCGGCCCAATGGCCTGCATGTAGTCGGTCACGCCTTGTTGCGATACGCTGATCACCACCCGCGCGCGTCCCGACAGGATGTGCTCAATGCGCCGGAATAACGGCCGCTCGAAGTCGTTGATCGCCGAATGCATGACATACACGACCGGCACCCGTAGCGGCAATGCGCGCGCGTAAAACGAAGGAATCGTGGCGTGCGCGAAAATCACGTCCGGGCGAAATCGCCGCACCGCGACGAACAGATTCCACAGTTTGCCGGCGAAGCTGTGGCGCCGCGGGGGAAACCAGCACTGCACGCCCTGCTGCTGCAGATCGTCCTGCAACGGCACGAATTCGGCATGCGCGGGCAACAGCGAGGCCACACACACCGCCATGCCCTCGGCGCTTTGATCGATAGCCAGATCCTTCGCGAGGACTTCGGCACCCGACAAACGCGGCGCCAGAACCAGATGTAAGACACGCATCATGGAACCCTTGCAGTCAGCGTCCTGAACAGCATCCACGCCGCGGCGCAACCCAGGCCCAGGGTCATGGACCAGGCAATGCCCGTCACGCCCCACCAATGAACCGCCGGCGGCACGCTGACCAGCAGCACAACGACCTGAATCAGCGACGCATGCACGGTTGCCTTCGCGTCACCCACCGCGCGCAGATAAGCGACCAGCACGGCGATCAACGCGCCGATCGCCATATTGATCACCAGAATTCTGAACAGCGGCACCGCAGGCAACCAGGCCGCGCCGAGAATCAGCGAGAAGAGTGGCTCGGCGATCAACCTCAGCACTTCGACAAACGCCGCCAACCCGATCGCGATCACGAGCAGGTAGAGCTTGATAAGCCGCGATGCCGACTGCGGACTCCGGCGATGATGCGCCGCGAAGGTGGGGAACAGGTATTGCGACATGGCGATTGCAGCGTCGGCAAGCAGCATCTGCGCGAGCCGCGACGACATCTGATAGCCGCCCAGTTGCGCCGGGCCGAGCAGTTTGCCGACCACCACCTTGTCGAACTGGTTGAGCAGCAGATTAACCACACTGCTCGCCCAGATCCAGCGGCTGAAGCCCAGGTACTGACCGATGCCCGACCAGACAGCGCGAATTGGCGGACGCGGCTTCATCGTCGCCCAGGTCAGGACGCTTTTCAGGCTTTCAGCGGCCACGAGGCCGATCAGCACCGAGGCCGCCCCGGCACCGCAATACGCGAGCATCAGACCGGTCGAGCAATCGACGAATGCCGCGGCCACCTCGACGCCGGCAATATGCTGGAACCGCCGCTCGCGCTGCACGAGGTAGTACGTGGGCGATGCCAGTCCGCGCAAGAGCGGCAGCAGCGCCGCAAGCTGAATCAGCACCAGTGAACCGTTCAGATGAAACTGGCTGCTCAGCAATGGCGCGAGCGCGACCAGCAGCAGCGAGATGAGCACGCCGCGCGCTGTCAGCGTCGTCCACACCGCGCCGAGTTGCGAACGCGTCGGCGGGTGCTCTCCTTGGATGACCGCTTGCGCAAGACCCGTGTCCGATAGGGCCTCGGCAATCGCCACCGCGAGCAAGGCCACGCTCACGCTGCCAATCGCCGCCGGCCCGAGCATCCGGCCAATCGCAAGAAATTTGATTGCTACGAGTCCGCGCACGGCGAACTGCTGCAACAGCACCCATGTCGCCGCGCTCGCGCCGAAACTGGCCGCTATCGAGAATGCCGGAAGCCTGATCGCCCGCAAGCTGGTTCTCCGTTGAATCGGAGCGCCGCTGAATCGGCCACGCGCAGCGATTCAACGCATCGCTGCGAAACGCCGCCGGCGCAAAATAGTGAGGTCGCACCAGCAAGCTGGCGAGCTTTTCCGTCAAATACTATGTATGACCTTACCGCGAGAGAATCGGCGACAACCGCCATCAGCTAGGCCGGTTCAGCCGAACCCATGGCGGGCTAGTACGTTGACCCACAGAGCGAGTCAAATAGACAGGTCCACTGCCGCCGCCGATGCTAACGTTGTTCAGCTAGCGCCCCCGGACGGGCGGCGCGAGGGTGCTTTTCCATAACGCATTCGACCACTGACGACTACCGCATCGATGGAACAAGACTACGTCCTGATTGTGGAGCCCAACCTCACCGGCCATCGCTGGCGCTATGTCGAATGGACCATGCAGGCCTGCACGGAAGCCGGCTACCCGTGCATGCTCGCGACGGAATCCGGTAACGAAGACCATCCGCTCGCCAGACAGATCGTCGCGGCGAACCGCGCGGATCTGCAAATCGCGTTCGTCGATCCCGACGAGCGGCCACGCGGGCTGCTGGGCAAGTCGAACCAGTACTCGCGCTTTCACCGCTATTTCAAGCGTGTGCATCGGATCGTCAGCCGCGCGCAACCGATCAGGCTGGTAGTCGTGCCCTATGTCGATTACTTCTTCTACGGGCTGCCGTTTCTCGGCTCGCCGTTCGGCAAAACCCCGTGGATCGGTATCACGATGCGCTCGACCTTTCATCATCACAAAGTCGGCATCAAGTCGCCGGATCGACCGGTCGTGAATGCGATCAAGGCCCTGCTTTTCAAGCGCGCCGTACGGACCGCCGGACTGCGCACCTTGCTGACCATCGACCCCACCTTGCCCGAGTGGTCGGCGCACCACGCCTCGAAGCACAGCGCGGCCGTCGCCTACGTCGCGGACCCGTTTCCCGACGAGCAAGCGGAAAATCCGGTGCTGGCCCGCGAGCGGCTCGGCCTGGATCCCACGCAACGTTATCTGCTGGTGTACGGTTCGATCACCGAACGCAAAGGCATCTACGAACTGGTCCACGCGTTGACGCGTCTGGAGCATGCGCCCACGCTGATCGTCGCCGGTGAGCAGGACGCGGGCACGCGCCATTTCATGCGTAATCATGTGCGCAGCCTCACGCCCGCGCCGCTGATCCTGGACTCGTTCATTGCGAACGACGTCGAGCGCGATCTGTTCTCCGCCTGCGACGCAGTCTGGCTAGGCTACAAGGGACACTATGGAATGAGCGGCGTGCTCGTGCAGGCATACCGCTTCGGCAAACCCGTGATTGCAACGGAAGACGGACTGATCGGCTGGTTCAGCCGGCGCTGCGAACTGGGACCGATTCTGCACGACCTGAGCTCCGCCTCGATCGGCCATGCGATCACCGAGACGATGACCTCGTGGCCGCACGCGCCGCAAGCCGTGCCGGCGGAACGCGAAGATCTGCTGTCGCGGCATACACTCCGGCAATTCAAGCAGACCTTGCTTCAGCAGATGGCCTGATTCGGCGGCAACACACCGTTCGACACGCCATCACCTCGGCAGAACCCCGAAGGCTGGCGCTACGCGCCAACCCACAGCCGGCAGCGGGGCCGGCCGCACGGCTGGGTGTTCAGGATAACTGGCCGCCCGCAACCGGCACTTCTTCCCGCACCGAACTGCTGCGCTTTTCAGGGAACATCGCATTGCGCATACGCAGGAACGGATACTCGATCGCGCGGGTCGTGACATAGCCAATCGCAATCGCGAAAGCGAACTGCGCGGCGAACGCCACAATCCAGATCACGCTCGGGGCAAGACCCATGGCGGTCGCTTTGCGAATCAGTATGTCGCCGGGGGCGAGCGCAAGCGTATGCCACAGGTAAATACCGTACGAATAGAGGCCGATCCAGGCAATCCCGCGATACACCCACGACGAACGGAGCGATCCCGAATACTCCAGCACGAACACAATCAGCGCGGCGAAACCGATCGCCTGGATCGTATAACCAATGCTTTCGTCGAGCGCGAAGTGTGGTCTCGCAAAGACCAGCCACGCGCATAGCACCACGATGCAAGCGACCAGCAGCCACTTGCGCTTCGCGAGTTGATGATAGACGCCTGGTTTCATCCAGTAGATCGCGGACAGAATCACGCCGACCAGCAAACTGTCGATGCGGTATTGCGTGTACGCGAATGCCCCTTCCAGGTTGCCGCCCGCCACCGCGAAGCAGCGCGCGGTAAGCACGACCGCGCAGATTCCGGTGAGCACACCGACAATCGTCCACGCGCCGAGGCGCCAGCGCGCGAACATCAGCAACAGCGCCGGCAGAACGAGATAAAAGTGTTCTTCGACCGCGAGACTCCAAGTCTGGGTAATCGAGGTGCCCAGATAGTTCTGCAGGTGGGTCAGGTTCTGGAACAGAAAGGTATTCCACGGATGGCGCCCGGCCAGCACATGAAAGGCGATCAGGATGTAATACGCCGGCCAGATGCGGAAAATCCGCCGGATGATAAAGCGCTTTGCGTCGACGTTGCCTGTTTCGGCGTACTGTCGAAGCAGCAGGCCACCAACCAGAAAGCCGCTGAGCGTAAAGAACAGATTGACCCCTTCGCGCCCGAAACTCTTCAGGGGGTACTCGATGATATGAATCAGGAAATTGTCGGTATGAACGGCGTGGAAATGAAAGCCCATCACCATGATAATCGCGATGCCGCGCACGAAATCCAGCTCGATGGCCCGGCTGCCCGTTGCGGGTCCCGCCCCGCCAAATAATTTCATGTTGTTCTCCCCTGTCACCATTCGTGGGCGCATGTCCCTTTTTGCATCTTCGGTGCCGGCACGCGTGCGTGCGCGCCAACATCAAGGCATTGACCGACAACATAACGAAGTGTGCGCGCGTCTTGCAGGGACCGCCCTTGCCACCGTCGCCAGAATCCAGGCAATCGGCGACGAAACCGCATAAGCGCGAGGGCTAAGCGGGGAGTTTCCCGCACAATGACCCGATGCGAGACCGTCCGCTACAGACCGACGGCGGATCGACAGCACGGGGAGGAATCAGCAATGCGCCATCAGTATGCGACGCTCTGGATATGGTTTTTTCTGTTACCGCTTGCATTCGACTACAAAGCGACTGACGCCAACGTAGGCCATTTCGCGCAGACCGCGCTGGTGCTACCGGCCATCGCCGCGGGGCTCGCCCTTGTGCTGATTGCGCCACGCTTTCACGACCGCTCGCGGTTGCGCTCGATCGTCACCTTCAGCCTGGTGCTGTGCGTGTTCGGCAGCATCGTCGCCCAGTTCGTTCAGGATAACGACACCGGCAATTATCTGCGCGTGTTACTGCCGTTCGCGCTGTTTTTGCTGGGCTATCTCGTAGCCTGCCGCCCGTGGAGCGAATACAGAATCTCGCAGTTCGAGCGAGCCATATTCTTTGCCAACGTAGTCAGTCTCATATTCACCTTCCTCTACGGCATGGCAACCGGTGGCGATCTCGAGGATGTGCGCTATCGCATCATCTCCGTGACCTTGCTCGGGCTGCAAGGCGTGCTGCTGCACGAATTCATCGTCGCCAAGCGCTTTTCCTTTTTCACCATTGCCGTGTTCTCCGTCAGCGTGATCATCGAGTTGCTGAGCGTCACGCGCAGTTTGCTTATCGGCACCGTCTTGCTGTTCCTGGTCGCCATGGGGCTGTCCGCCCCGTCGATCCAGCATATCTGGCGCGCAGCCGCCCGTACCCTGATCGCCGGCGCCGTGCTGGCCGGCGTGGCCGGCATCGCGGCGCTGAGCTTTCCGAGCGTCGCCGAGCACTGGACCGAGCGCATTTTCGCGTCGGAGGAAACCGTCACCGGCAAGGATCCGACCACCATCACCCGTCTCGCCGAGATGCGCGATCAGTATGACCAGGTGACGGCGGAGCCGGAAACCCTGCTGTTCGGCGCAGGCTACGGTCACTACTATCGCTATTCCCCGGTCTACCTGCCGGACCTCGCCGGCCAGATCAGCGAGAAGGACTTCTACGCGATCAACGAATGGGCCGCGGGCCACAACTTCTGGGTCTATCAGCTCTTCGCGGGCGGACTCCTGTTCGGTATCGCCATGCCTTTGGCGACCCTGGCCGCACTGGCGATCTGCTTCTCCTCGTATCGCTACTGGCGCGCGGTGGTTCCCGACGCGCCCATGCTGCCGGTGCTAGGACGCGCCATCATGCTGTTTGCCGCGCTGCCGGCGACCTCGATCGGCGGCAATCCGCTCGGACCGCGTTTCTCAGGGCTGGTATTCGGCATCGCCCTCGGCCTGATGATCGCCACGCATGCGCGATTGCAGCGTGCGCTGCCGGCACGGGTGAAGCGCGCGCCTAAGCCACCGCATGTGCGCCCGGCCGCGATGCCTGAATTGCCGGGCAGAATCCAGCCCGGCATGGGCCGCGCCGATCTCGCCACCGCCCTCGGCATGTCGGGCGCGGCAAACGCTGCGCCCGGCTCCAGTCCGTTCGGCGCCCTCGTGTCGCGAACCCCGTCGACGCAACGCTCCAATCGACCGAAACTCGCCCGATGAAAATCCTCCATCTGCTTGCCAGTATCGATCCCCGCGCCGGCGGCCCGGTTGAAGGCGTGCGCCGCAGCGGCGTGGCGATGCAGGATGCCGGGCACGAAATCGAAGTGGCCACCTGCGATGCCCCCGGCGACGCCTACCTGGCCGCCTTTCCGTTTCCGGTCCACGCGTTCGGCCCGGTCAACAGCCGCTACAGCTACAGCGCGCAACTCGCACCGTGGCTCGTCGCCAACGCGAACCGGTTCGATGCGGTCATCGTGCACGGTTTGTGGCAGTACCACGGCTTCGCGGCATGGAAAGCGCTGCGCCAAAGCGGCGTGCCCTACTACGTGTACGTGCACGGCATGCTCGACCCGTGGTTCAAGCAGGCTTACCCGCTCAAGCATCTGAAGAAGTGGCTGTACTGGCCGTGGGCCGAATACCGGGTGTTGCGCGACGCACGCGCCGTCATCTATACGACTGAGGAAGAGCGCACCCGCGCGCGTCAATCGTTCTGGCTGTACCGGGCGCATGAGCAGGTCGTGCCGTACGGCACGAGCGTGCCGCCGCTTGAAGCCGCGCCCTTACGCGAAGCCTTCCTGCAAGCCGTGCCCGGCTTGCGCGGCAAACGCATCGTGCTGTTTCTCGGCCGCGTGCATGCGAAAAAAGGCTGCGATCTGCTGATCGATGCCTTCGCGCGCGTCGCCAGCCGCGATCCTTCGCTGCATCTCATGATCGCGGGTCCCGACGAGACCGGCTGGGTGGCCAGTCTGCGCGCCCAGGCCCAGGCGGCCGGTATCGCGCACCGCATCAGTCTGCCGGGCATGCTGCAGGGTGATCTCAAGTGGGGCGCGTTTCACGCCAGCGACGTATTCATTCTGCCCTCGCATCAGGAGAACTTCGGCGTGGCGGTTGCAGAAGCGCTCGGCTGCGGACTGCCGGCGCTGATCTCCGACAAGGTCAACGTGTGGCGCGAGATCGAAGCGGACGGCGCAGGGATGGTTGCCGCCGACACGGTCGAGGGTACGGAAAAGAATCTCGTGCGCTGGCTCGAACTCGACGACACCGCGCGCGCCGCCATGCGCGCTCAGGCGACCCGCACTTTCGAAGCGCGCTTCCGGGTCGAGACCATGGTCAGCGCGTTGGCCGCTCTGCTCGAAACGAAGGGCAGCGCCGGCGAAACGCGTGAGAACACGCTCCCCACGCTGCGCGAAGCCACTCAACCGAGCCGGTGACCGTGCGCCGCCAGGCGCACACGGTCACCGGTCACCGGCCGGCCGTTCCTCACTGCTCTTTCATCAACGGCGTCAAGGTCGAGGCTGCGATCGGCAGCGTGCCGGCTTGAGGCTGCTGCGCCTGAGTCGACATCACCGAACTGTTGGCGGCGTCGCCCCGTGCGTTGCCGACGATATCCGGCACCTCGAGTTGCCGCACCAGATGACCCGCGAGGCGTAGTGCAAGCGCGGCGATCGTGATGGTCGGGAAATTGGCGCCGACGGTGGGAAACACCGAGCTGCCCGCCACGTAGAGGTTGCTCATCCCATGCACCTTGCAATCGCGATCGACCACGCCTTCACGTGGCGATTCGTGCATACGCGTGGTGCCCATGTGGTGCCACGTGCCCTCCAGCTTCGCCGGCCACGGCCGGCCTTCGAGCGGCGCATCGAGTTCGACGTCCGCGATGCCGGCCATCTGCAACTCCTGCGCGAGCAACGCGAAGGTCTTGTCGAAGGTGCGCTGCACCTGGTCGCCCAGACGCCACTCCACCTTCACGCGCGGCATGCCGAACCGGTCCCGCTTATCGGCCGACAACGTGACCCGGCTATCGGGATCGGGCACCGCTTCGACGATGGCCTGCAACGTCACGTCGGTGATCAGTACCGGCCATTGCAGGAGCCGCGTCAAACCGTAACCCACGGTGTGCAGCGGGTGCGCGATCATCGTCGCGACATCGGTTTTCAGCCTGCGGCCCGGCTGGTCCTTTTGCAACAGCGCTTCCTTGCAGTGGATCAGTGCTTCGGACCCTGCGGTTCCTTCGCCGAACCAGCGCGAATAGAGCCACACGCGCGAATTCAACAGCTTCTCGCGCTCCATCAACTCCTGCTTCGGTGCGAACTGTGAGGATATCTTCGTGCCGTGCGCCGACACGGCGGCATTCTGATAGTGATACTTGATGTCGTATAGCTTATTGCGAGCGTTGCCCGGACGGAAACGCACTTTCCCGCACATCATCCGCGGGTGATCCATGAAGTAGCGGCCCACCAGATCGTTGGCATTGCCGAGGCCTGCCGCCTGCACGTTGTTCGAAGCCAGCAGGAGGCGCGCGTTCTCGATGCCGCCCGTGGCCAGCACGAAGATCCTGGCGACCACCGTCATCTTGCGGCCACTGAAGGTCGCCACCTGGAGCCGCGAAATGGAGGTGCCCTGGGCGTCGGCGTCGATATTCAGGACATTCGCATACAGAAACACGCGCACCCGCGACGAGCGCGACAGCTCGTCGCGATAGGCCTTGCCAAAGCGCACGGGTGGGCTGAACTGCGCGACGGTATCGCGCATATCGCCGGTCGCGAGCGGAATGCGGCGCACGTCGTGGCGCCCGATCTCGCGCTCCCAGTAGGCAGGATCGAAATTCTGCGGGCCGAGCTTCAGCAGTTCATGGGTACGCGCGTAGTACGGCGCCAGTTCGTCGAGGCCGAACGGCCAGCCGCTGTGCGGGATCCAGTCGCGCTTCTCAAAGTCCCACGGATCGAGCGGGCGGCACCAGCCGCCCCAACAATTGCTGCTGCCGCCGAAGTAGCGGCTGCGCGAGCCGTCTGCGAACGTATAGGGCAGTCCGGCGTTCTCGCCGCGATAAAGATCGCGGGTTTCATCGTCAGGCCCGAAGCCCCCGCTTTCGAGCACACAGGTGTCGACCCCCGCCTTCGACATTTCCCGTGCAAGCGTAATGCCGGCGACACCGCCGCCGATAATGCAGACCGTCGTTTCAATGACTGTGTTGTGTTCAACAGTACGAGTATCGATGAACATCCCTACTCCCCATCTTTTTTACGCATCTCTAAGTGCGTCAATCCGGCTACTCATCCAACCGGGGCTGGCAAGCAAACCACGCACATGTCGTTACCGGACACAGCATCGGCATCGCCGCGGGCGTCGATCAACAGCGTCGATCGACAATAATCCCACTGCGTCCGCCGGCATTCCGGCGTGTCAACGACTTGGCCTCCTCAGCGTATAAACGCTGCGGTTCTCTATCTGTGCTTCAGGTCACGGAATCGAACCGTTTCCGGATAAATCGACAGGGATTGCCGCCATACACCCCCTCTGGATCGAGTGAACGATGCACGACAGACAAGGGCGTCACCACGGCCGACCGGCCGATCGTCACACCCATCTGCACAACACATTTCGACGTAATCCAGACGCCATCCTCGATGACGATCGGCGCCACGCGCAGATCCATCGTGGTGCTCATGTCGTGAGAGCCGGCACTCAGGAACGTCCCTTGGGAAATACAGACATTCGAGCCGATGCGGATCAGCGCCTGGTTATAGATCCAGACGTCGACGCCGAACCAGCAGTTATCGCCCACCTCCAGGTTCCACGGCGACTTCACGCGCAACGGGTGCACAAATCGGCAACCCATGCCGATCTTCGCGCCGAACAGGCGTAACAGCGCAACCCGGACCGAGGAAAACGGCAGCAGCTTGTTGTTGATCACGCAGGCTTCAACGACAAACCAGATGAGCTCGATCAGGGCGCCGCGCTTCGCGCAATAGTTTCCCTTTCCCGCCTGGCTCAGGTCGATCACACGGCCATCGTCGCGAACACCGTCGACTTGCGGCATGCGCCCGATCTGCGGATCGTCGGCAACGTTACCCATCATCTTTCTCCACACCACGAACGGGAATCGACATACCCGCGCATCATGGTTACATTATGTTACCAGTCCTTACTGACCCTGGATTCATGGCCGTACAGGCAAGCGTTTTGGCGGCTGCACACGTGCCAGTTGGCGCACGATAGCTCTATTGAGACCGCATCTTCCTGGGGCATACGATGACCATCTCGTTTCCACGTACCACCACCCTGCTGCTTCTTGCCATCGCCACCTACATCGGCACATCCGCCGCGCCGGCGCTCGCGCAGAACGCAGCACCCGCGCCCGCTGCGCCGGCCCTTGCCGCTACGGCTGCGACCAGCTACGGCACCCCTGCCCCAGCGGCACCCGCCAACCCCGGCGCCGCGCAGCGC
>OVEP010000020.1_pt7 | contig 17557 bp, 21 predicted proteins | sample 1779801 | NCBI WGS metagenome assembly OVEP01 (sample SAMEA3914791, study PRJEB12502) | metagenome | biome: forest; material: soil | place: Canada | collected 2011-07-03 | depth 0.1 m
TCCTCCAGGTACTGGGTGGTCAGCAGGAGCGTGGTGCCCTGCTCGACCAGGGTCTCGATGACCTCCCACAGCGCCATCCGGTTGCGCGGGTCGAGCCCGGTGGTGGGTTCGTCCAGGAACATCACCGGGGGCCTGACCACCAGCGCGGCGGCCAGGTCGAGCCGGCGGCGCATGCCGCCGGAGTAGGTCTTCGCGGTGCGGTTGGCGGCCTCGGAGAGGTTGAACCACTCCAGCAGCTCCAATGCCCGCGCCTTGGCCTGGCGCGCGCTCATCTGGTAGAGCTCGCCGACCATCTGCAGGTTCTCGCGGCCGGTGAGGTACTCGTCCACGGCGGCGTACTGGCCGGAGAGCCCGATCAGGCTCCGGACCTGGTGCGGGTTCTTCAGGACGTCCACGCCGGCCACCACGGCTCGCCCGGAGTCCGGGCGCAGCAGGGTGGTGAGGACGCGGACGGTGGTGGTCTTGCCTGCGCCGTTGGGCCCGAGCAGGCCGAGGACGGTGCCCTCGGGTACTTCGAGGTCGACGCCGTCGAGGGCACGTACGTCGCCGAAGGTCTTCACCAGACCTTCGGCGGATATGGCAGCCTCTGCCATCTGCGGCTCTCCCTGAATCGTTGCTGAAACCTGGATCGTTGCGGTTGATAACTCCAGCCTGCCGGTACTCCAGCCTGGCCGCGCCCCGCTCGGAGCGCGACCCGGCAGGCCGCGCGCGCCCGGACCGGTCCCGACCCCGTCAGCCCTGGTTCAGGATCGTGTAGCCGGACTCGCGCAGCTCGGACAATACGGCGGCGCAGTGCTCGGGGCCCTTGGTTTCCAGATGAAGGTCCACTTCGGCTTCGCCCAGGTCAAGCTTGGGATCAGTGCGGACATGGGCGATATCTACAACATTGGTATCGGCCCGGGTGAGCACATTCAGCAGATTCGCCAGGGCGCCCGGGCGGTCGGTGATCCGCAGCCGCAGCGAGAAGTAGCGCCCGGCCGCGACCATCCCGTGCCGCAGCACCCGCTGCATCAGCAGCGGGTCGATGTTCCCGCCGGACAGCACCGCCACCAGCGGGCCCTCCAGCTCCGCGCCGTGCTCCAGCAGCGCCGCGACCGTGCTCGCGCCCGCCGGTTCGACCACGAGCTTGCAGCGTTCCAGGCAGATCAGCAGCGCCCGGGCGAGCGAGGTCTCGCTGACGGTCAGCACCCCGTCCGCGAGCCGGTTGACGATCTCGAACGGGATGTCCCCCGGACGGCCGACCTGGATCCCGTCCGCCATGGTGGAGAAGCCCTCCAGGCTGACCGGGCGCCCGGCGCGCAGCGACGGCGGGTACGCGGCGGCGCCCGCCGCCTGCACGCCGATCACCTTCACGTCCGGACGCAGCTGCTTGACCGCGCTGGCGATCCCGGCGAGCAGCCCGCCGCCGCCGACGCCGACCAGGATCGTCCGCACCTCGGGGCACTGCTCCAGGATCTCCAGGCCCACCGTGCCCTGCCCGGCGACGACGTCCTCATGGTCGAACGGGTGGATCACCACCGCGCCGGTCGCGTCCGCGTAGTCGAGCGCGGCCTCCAGCGTGGCGTCGAAGTTCTCCCCGTACAGGCGGACCTCCGCGCCGTAGTCCCGGGTCGCGGCGACCTTGGGCAGCGGCGCGGCGATCGGCATGAAGACGGTGGAGCGCACCCCGAGGGTGGTCGCGGCCAGGGCGACGCCCTGCGCGTGGTTCCCGGCGCTGGCGGCGACCACCCCGGCGGCACGCTCGACCGGGCTGAGCCCGGCGATCCGGACGTAGGCGCCGCGCAGCTTGAACGAGCCGGTGCGCTGCAGGTTCTCGCACTTGAGGTGAACCGGCGCGCCGATGAGCGAGGACAGATAGCGGCTGCCCTCCATCGGGGTCACCCGGGCGACACCGGAGAGCATCTTGTGGGCGCCACGTACGTCATCCAGGGTGATCGGCCAGGAGCTCATAGGGTTCAGCCTAGGGCTTTCCGTGGATACTCTCGGAACAGCTCACGGAAGAAAGATCGCAACAGCCATGACCACTGATGACAGCGGCGAACAGGCCGAACAGGCCGAACAGGTCTATGAACAGCTCCAGTACCAGACCGCCCTCTTCGCGCGGCGGGCGGAGCGCGTCCGTATGGCCGGCGCCGGCGACCAGCCGCACTCGATCGACCGCGCCGCCTACCTGCTGCTGAACCGGCTGGAGCGGGAGGGCCCGGTGGGGGTGAAGGCACTCGCACTGGCGATGGGGATCGACTCGTCCACGGTGACCCGGCAGGTCGCGCCACTGGTGGAGAACGGCCTGGTGGACCGGGTACCCAACCCCAACGACGGCCGGGCGGTGCTGCTCGCCCTGTCCGAGTTCGGACGTGAGCGGCTGCACCAGGTGCGGGCCAGCCGCCAGGCGCTGATGCGCGAACTGCTCGCCGACTGGAGCCCGGAGGACCGGGAGCAGTTCGCCTCGCTGCTGACCAGGTTCAACCAGTCGATGCGGACGTTCAACCCGGCGATCGGACTTGAGGGCTGACTCGTCGTCAGTCAATGGGTGACTGGCTGTCAGTTGTGAGCTGACGGCCAGTCACCCATCGTCCCTTCGGGACTGGTTGCCTCAGGACTGGTTGCCTCAGGACTGGTTGCCTCTGGGCCCGCTGCCGCGGGACTGCTCGCGGGACTGCTCGCGGGGCTACTTGAGCGCGTCCGCCAGGTCCGCGAGCAGGTCGTCCACCGACTCGATGCCGACCGACAGCCGCACCAGGTCCGCCGGGACCTCCAACGCCGAACCGGCGGCCGAGGCGTGGGTCATCCGGCCCGGGTGCTCGATCAGCGACTCGACCCCGCCCAGCGACTCGCCCAGGGTGAACAGCCGCGCCCGGTTGCAGACCTGGACCGCCGCCTCCTCACCGTCCTTGTGGCGGAAGGAGACCATCCCACCGAACGCCTTCATCTGCTTCACCGCGATGTCGTGCCCCTTGTGCGTGGGCAGGCCCGGGTACAGCACCTCGGCGACCCTGGGGTGCCCGACCAGGAACTCCGCCACCCGGGCGGCGTTCTCGCTGTGCCGGTCCATCCGCACGCCCAGGGTCTTGATGCCGCGCATCACCAGCCAGGCGTCGAAGGGGCCCGCGACCGCGCCCATCGCGTTCTGGTGGTAGGCCAGTTCCTCGCCCAGCTCGGCGTTTCCGGTCACCAGCGCGCCGCCGACGACGTCCGAGTGGCCGCCCATGTACTTGGTGGTGGAGTAGACGACGACGTCCGCGCCCAGCGCGAGCGGCTGCTGGAGGTAGGGGCTGGCGAAGGTGTTGTCGACCACCAGCAGCGCGCCCGCGTCCCGCGCGATCTGCGCGACCGCGGCGACGTCGGTGATGCCGAGCAGCGGGTTGCTGGGCGTCTCCACCCAGACCACCTTGGTGTTCGGCCGAATGGTGGCACGCACCGACTCGGGGTCGTGGGTGTTCGCCACCGACCACTCCACGCCCCAGCGCGACAGCACCTTCGCGAACAGGCGGAAGGTGCCGCCGTACGCGTCGTTGGGGATGACGATGTGGTCGCCGGGCTTGGTCACCGTACGCAGCAGGCAGTCCTCTGCGGCCAGGCCGGACGCGAAGGCGAGGCCCCGGCGTCCGCCGTCGAGGGCCGCGAGGTTCTGCTCCAGTGCGGTACGGGTGGGGTTGGCGGACCGGCTGTACTCGTAACCGCCGCGCAGGCCGCCGACGCCGTCCTGCTTGTAGGTGGAGACCTGGTAGATGGGGGTAACCACGGCACCGGTCTGCGGATCGGCCTCCTGACCCGCGTGGATGGCCAAGGTCTCGAAGGCGTACTGCTGCTCACTGCTGCTCATGTGTCCCGAGGGTAGCCGGAGGGGCGGTACGACAGCCACGAAGCACGGCAACCACCGGCACAGATTTCCACCCGTACCAGCGGGGCCCCACCGGCCCCGGCATCCGCCGGCCGCCCCTCCGCCCGCTCCTCCGCCCGCCCCTCCGCCCGCTCCGGGAACGTAGGCTTTATACCGTCCGATCCTTGCCCTCAGCCCCGCCCAGTCACCCCCGCCAGCGTCCCGACCCGCCGCAGAGAGCACGCCACCCCATGCGTACGACCCCCACGCGTACGACCCCAGCTCGGGCACCCGTCCTGCGCGCGGCCCTGCGCGGCCTGCGGGCCCTCGCCCCGCCGGTCGGCGTCTACCTGCTGACCGTGGCCCTGCTGGCGGGCGTCCTCGGCCTGGACCTGGCGATCATCGGCGCGGCCGGGAACCACAGCCAGCTGGTCCCGGCCGAGGTCTGGGGCATCAGCGCGATTGTCGGCTGCCTGCTGCTGTACGGCCTGTACGCGGTGCGCGGGGCCAACCGCCGGGCCGACGGCCTGCGGGTCTCCCGGCAGCAGCAGCCGCAGCTGTGGCGACTGGTCGAGCAGACCGCGCGGGATGTGGGCGTCCGCGCCCCGCACGCGCTCTGGCTCACCGCCGACAACGGCCTGGACGTCTGGCAGAACCCCCGGCTGCTCGGCCTGCTGCCCACCCGCCGCCGGCTGAGCATCGGCGTCCCGCTGCTGGTCGGCCTGACCGAGGCGCAGCTGGCCGCGCTGCTCGCGCACCGGCTCGGCCCCGCCGCCGACGCCGACACCCCCCTCCCCGGACTGGTCCGCCGCAACCGCGACGCGCTGCAGCTGGTCCTCCAGCGCTACGCCGACAGCGGCGACAGCGGCCCCGGCCCGCGCAGGTGGTTCGGCGGCATGTACGCCGGATACGCCCGCGGCTGCCTGCGCTGGAGCGCGCCCGACGCCCGACGGCTGGAGTTCGCCGCCGACCGCGCCGCCGCCCGGGCCGCCGGACGCGACACCACCGTCGCCGCGCTGCGGCTGGCGCCCGCCCTGGGCGAGCTGCGGCAGCACTACTGGCGGGAGTTCGTCCTCATCGGCTGGGAGCAGGACGCCTTCCCGCCCGCCGCCGAGGTCGTCCCGGCCTTCCGGGACTGGCTGCGCGGCCCCGTCGGCCAGGAGGAGCTGGCCCGGCTGGAGAGCGACCCGCCCCGGGAGCGGCTCCAGCGGTACGACGCCCGGCCGCCGCTGGCCGAGCGGATCCGCCGACTGGAGCAGCTGCCCCCACAGCCACCCGAGCCGCCCGTCCCCGCTGCCCCCGCCGCCGTCGCTGCCCCCGCCGCCGAACTGCTGATCACCGACCCGTCGCGGACGTTCGCGCAGGTGGTCGAGGCCGCCCCGGCAGTCGCCGGGAAACGGCAGCTGCCCTGGGACGACCTGGCCGCCATCGCCGGGCGGGCCGAGCTGGACGCCGCCGCGACCGGGCTGCTCACCTCCGTGGCCTCGGTGCTGCGCCGCCGCACCCCGGACCTGTCGACCATCCTGGACGCCATCGACGAGGGCCGCTGGGCGGAGCTCGCCGACTGGATCCCGCGCACCGGCGCCGCCCGCACCGTCCCGGTGTCCGTCGGCCGCTCGCTCAACCTCAGCACCGCCTCCCAGGGCCTGCAGGCCCTGGCTCTGAACGCCCTGGTCGAGCAGGGCCGCGCCCGCTGGACGCTCGATCCCCGGCAGGGCCGCCTGCTCGACCCCGACCCGGACACCCTGGACGCGGTCCTCGGCCCCGCGCTGTACGCCGCCACCTCGTCCCCGCCGGACAGCGCGCCGCTGCGCCGGCTGCTCGCCGCCGCCCCGGAATCCCCGCCCGCCGTCGAGCGTTGAAACAGTCGCCCGCCATCGGACCCTCCCCAGGACGGACACCACCATGATCTTCGGGAACCACTTCAAGAACCGCCTCCCCTCCGCCGAGGAGGCCCTCCCGGGCCGCGCCGCGCCCGGCTACAGCGTGCCGCTGGCGCACACCGTCCTCGGCCACCCGCTCCAGGGCCCGTACCCGGCGGACCTGGAGGTCGCGGACTTCGGCCTCGGCTGCTTCTGGGGCGCCGAGCGCAAGTTCTGGCAGGTCCCGGGGGTGTGGACGACCCTGGTCGGCTACCAGGGCGGCCAGACGCCGAACCCGACCTACGAGGAGGTGTGCAGCGGCGCCACCGGGCACACCGAAGCCGTCCGCGTGGTCTTCGACCCGGCGCTGGTCAGCTACGAGGACCTGCTCAAGGTCTTCTGGGAGGCCCACGACCCGACCCAGGGCTTCCGCCAGGGCAACGACCGGGGCAGCCAGTACCGCTCGGCCGTCTACACCCACTCCCCCGCCCAGGCCGAGACAGCCACCGCCACCCGCGACGACTTCCAGTCCGTCCTCAAGCGCGTCGGCTACTCCGACATCACCACCGAAATCCTCCCCGCGGGCCCCTTCTACCCCGCCGAGCCCTACCACCAGCAGTACCTCGACAAGAACCCCGACGGCTACTGCGGCCTCGGCGGCACCGGCCAGTCCTGCCCGATCGGCGTCGCCAGGACCGAATGACCGAGAGGCCCCCACTAGCCGACCTGTCTAGAATTCTGTACAGTTTGAACCATGGCCATGTCGATACTGCACGAGGCACACGAGCTGAGCGTCACCGAGGCTACGCAGCGGGGCGTGGCCGGACTTGTCGCTGAGGCTGAACACGGCTCTGACATCGTGGTGACGAGGCGGCACCGCCCTGTCGCCGCGGTCGTCAGCATTGGTCGGCTGGCCGAGATCGAGGAAGCCGCCAGCGACTTGCGCGATCTCGCGCTTGTCCTGGCAAGGGCGACCACCGATAGCGGCCACAGGACGCCTCTGGACGACGTGATCGCCGCGTTCGGCCAAACCAGGGAATCCCTCGCCGCGCTGCCGGACGACGAGTAGCCGATGGCGGAGATCACCTTCACCGACGCGGCGATTGACGACCTGCGCAGGATCGGACCGGACGCAGTGCCCAAAGTACTGAAGAAGGTTCTGCTGCTGGTCGACGAGCCGATGGCGGGTTACCCGCTCGGCGGTGAGTTGACTGGCTTCAGAAAACTGATCGCCGGGCGCAACACCTGGCGAATCGTCTATCGCGTCACCGAAGAGAAGGCCATCGAGATCTGCGAGGTCTGGGCTGTTGGCGCGACGGCGGACGCCGAGGTGTACGAGGAAGCCACTGCCCGCGCGAAGAGCGCGGCCGGCAAGCGGCCTGAGCTGCGCAAGCTGGCCGACGTGGTCGAACGGCTCGGCAAGGTCGCCGGAGGCGTCACAGCTCCGGTCACAACAACGCGCGAGCCGGTCCCCGAATGGCTCGCCTTGCGACTGACCCACACCGTCGGCATGTCACCGCATGACGTCGCAGCTCTCAGCCTCGAAGAGGCCGTGGATCGCTGGGGCATCTTCATGTCCCAGTCGAGCTAGAGAATGTGTGCCTGCGAGGCCGCCCTGTCACCAGCAGTACCTCGACAAGAACCCCGGCCTTACGCCCGCGTGCGGCGCGGGGTCAGTTCTGGTCGTACTTCTCGGCCTGCTTGGCGACCGTCTCCAGCAGCGGTGACAGCTGTTGCTCCAACTGCTCGTAGTTGCTGCTGTGTCCGTCGGACCACTGCGCCATGCCGACGACAACGAGATGGCCGGAACTCGCGAAGGACTGCACCAGCCCGCTGCTCGGCGGGAGGGCGCGCAGACCGGAGTTGGCGGGTGGCAGTGGGACCGCGGCCTGGCAGTCGGTGGCGTTCTCGCCCAGCGCGGTGACGATGGCCATCGCGTCGGCCGGGTCCTTCATCGTGAAGACCGCGAGGCTGTACTCGTTCTTCGAACTGTCCTTGTAGAGCGCGAAGTCAAGACCGGCGCAGCCATGGCTCCGGGTGATCATCCCGGCAAGCGTCGGCCTGACGCTGCCCGCGCCGGTGCAGCTCGCGTCACCGATGTCGGCGACCCTGGCGTAGCCGCCCACGGCGGCGGGGAAGGCCTGAGCGGGAGTGACGGCCGCTGACACGACCGCCGGGCGCGCGGTCTTCGGGACCGACTCGGCCGGCGCGGCCGGCTTCACCGCTCGCGCCGTGCTCCGCGCCGGATGCGGATAGCCCAGGCCGTACGCGCCGCCCCCGGCGGCCAGCAAGCAGGCGATCAGCGCGAACCAGGGCCAGCGCCGCCTGCGACGCACTGCCGCGCGAGCACGCTCGTCCGCGCTCGGCTCATGTGGGGCGTTCTGCTTCTCGAATTCCTTGAGGAACTCGCCCCACAGCTCGTCCTCACCAGCGGCCTTGGTCACCGGCGGACTTTAGTGATCACTCCCAGGGCTTGCAACGTGCGTTCGGTCCCGGGCTCCTGCGCGGAGCTTGGCCGGGATGGCTTCGGAGGCTGACGCCACGGCTGGTGGCTACTCGGCGAACGACAGGAGTCCGGCGGCGATCTGCGGGAGCTCCAGCCTGCCGGTGACGACGTCGATGACGAACTGCTCCGCGGTGTCCTCGTCCAGTGGCTCGCGGAGCATGTGGCCGTTGAGACCGAGGAAGAACCAGACAGCGTTCCAGGCGAGCCGCTTGTTGCCGTCGATCAGGGCGTGGTTGCGGCCCAGGGACTCCATGAGCGCGGCGCTCTTCTCCCAGATTCCGGGGTAGGCGTCCTGCCCGAAGACCGTCGTCCTCGGGCGTGCCTCGGCCGAGGCGATCAATCCGGCGTCCCGGATCCGCGCTTCGCCGTCGACGACCCGCCGCGTCACTTCGAGCAGGTCGTCGACGGTCAGGTAGTCGGTCACCGGGCGAGTCGCTGGTTGAGGCCCTCACTGACGCGCAGGACGTGATCGAGCACGTCCGTGCGCCGACGCGCGCGTGCGTTGACAGCGTCCATGAGCAGGTCGTGCGCGTAGTCCTGCAGGCTGCGGCCTTCCAGCGCGGCCTGCGCACGAATCTGCTCGATCTCCGACTCCTCGAACCGGACAGGGAGCATCTTCTTCGCCATGCAGCGATGCTAGCAAGTGCTAGCAGCTGCTGTCAGTAGCGTTGCGTGCGGCTGGGAACAGGCCTGGAGACGATCGTGGACATCCGGGCGTGAAGGGTCTTTGCTGGAGGGGAGGGAGCGACCGCTGGAGGTGGCACCATGCGCAAGGTGGCAGATTGCCGAGATTTTCCCAGTGAGATCAACTGCACGCTGACGATCGCGGGCACCGAGGAAGAGGTCGTGTCGGCGGCGGCGATGCACGCCGTGGCGGCGCACAAGCACGACGACACCCCTGAGCTGCGGGAGCAGATCCGCGGCATGCTCAAGGACGAGGTGGCGGTCGGCTGATCCGGAGCTCCTGATCCCTGGCGCGCCCTCCCGCCACCGAGCGGTCGAGGGGCGGGCTGGTGCGCTCCACCCACTCACATCCCCATGGGAGGCGGCCATGCCCGCCATCATCCGCAAGAGTCTCGATTCCCCCGAGGAGGTCCGCCCGTTCAAGGACGGCAAGGGCCAGATCAACCTCGTCAACCTGGACGCCAGTCCGGTGAGCCGTGCCGTACTCGAACCGGGCTGGCGCTGGTCGCTGCACGTCAAGCCGATAGTCCAGACCGACAGCTGCGAGGCCCCGCACACCGGGTACCTCATCGCGGGCCAGCTGACGGTCGCCATGGCCGACGGCGAGCAGGTGACGTTCGGCCCGGGTGACTTCATGATGATCCCGCCCGGCCACGACGCCTGGGTGGTCGGCGATGAACCGTGCACCTTCATCGACTGGCAGGGCTACGCCGACTACGCGAAGCCGTAGGCGGGCGGTCGCCGACCCGACCGTGGCACCATCAAGGGGCGCCGGCACCACTGGCGCTCCGCCGTCCCGCGCGGGCTCCGACCCTCGGGTCCGCCCTCGGGGGCTCAAGGAGGTTGGGACATGGATCCGGACGACGACCGCAACTGGAAGGCCGGGCAGTTCTACTTCAACCGGGACGACCCGCGCATCCTGGTGCCCAAGCGGCTGGGGTTCGGCCGGACGTTGAACTTCGCCCACCCGGTGTCGTGGGTGCTCTTCGGGGCGCCGATCGCCATCGCCGTGTTCGCCGCCGTGAACAAGGGCTGAGGCCGCCGGTAGTTGAGGCCGCCGGCAGCGGCGGCGAAGCCCGTTGCTCAGCTCCCGGTCAGTGGGCGACTGCTCGCACCCGGTCCGGGTCGAGGTGCAGCTCGTACGGGGTGTGGCAGTCAGCGATCAGGGTTGCGATCTCGTTGCCGCAGGGGCAGCGGCGGTTCATCCCCTCGTCCCCCGTCGGGCCGCAGCACCCCATGCTGCGTGCGTAGTTGGGAAGGCGCACCAGCGCATCGGCGTCGTCCGGGTACAGCACCACGGTGTCTCGCGGCCCGGCGGAGACGAGGAATCCCGGGCCGTCCGGGTCCCCCATGCAGGGTCCGCCGGGGTACGCCCGGACGCACTCCTCGCTCGGAAGGTACGGAACGAACGGGACCCCGCAGGGCTCCGGGTCCACCGCGTAGTGCCCGCGTGGCACGGTGGACGGCGGGTGGCGGGTGCCGTCGGCCTGCTTCGCGCCGTCGTACCCCGGGCGTTCGGGCACGGACTCCAACGGCGTCAGCCTGCCGGTGATCGGCATGCCACAGGCAGCGCGGACAAAGGTGGCCATCCACCGTTCGTAGCCACACGGCCATCCCGGAGCAACTGAATTGCCCGTGGCTGTGCTTGAGTCTCCAGCAGGGGGAGACAGCAGGGTGGGGGCACCGACGCGGCGAACTCCGGGGCGGGCTCGGTGGGGACGACGACCCACCCGGTGATCGCCCGGACGGTCCCGGGGGCCGGCGAAGGAGAACATGCCCCACGCCGGCGGCGTGGGGCATGTCGGTTCGCCCCGGTGGGCGTGGGGCTCTTGGTCAGGAGCCCGGGTTCGCCCGGGTCTGCCGCAGGGCCAGGGGCAGTGAGCCGGGGCGGGCGACGGCGGCGATGACCAGGCCGAGGACGCAGCCGGTGAGCAGGCCCGCGCCGTGGTTGTTGTGGATCGCGCAGAGGAACGCTCCGGCCGCCGGGATGGCGAGGGCCAACTGCCGGAGCCGCTTCGGGTCCTCGCCGAGGTCCGCGCCGCCGTCCTGGCCGAGCTCGCGGACACGCAGCAGGCAGGTCATGGCGAGGGCCCCGACCAGCCCGCAGATCGCGACCGAGTCGCCGCCGCCGTGCCGGCCCCAGCCCTGCTCGCTGAGGACGTTGGCGACCACGCCGCTGCCGAAGAAGACCAGCAGCCAGCGGCCGGGGCCGAACACCCGCTCCGCGATCGGACCGGCCACGGCCAGCGCGGCGACGTTCACCACGATCTGCACCAGCCCGGAGGACTGGATGAACAGCGCCGTGAACACCCGCCACCACTGGCCGTCGTCGAGCGCGCCGGGCTGCCGCGTCAGCCGGTCGGCGAGGCCGGGCACGGCGTACTGCAGGCCGATCATCACCAGCATCGTCACCATGACCAGGGCGGTGGCCCACGGCCTGCGGGACCAGATCGCCGAGAGCAGCCGCTCCGGGCTCCGATCCTCGGGCCGGGTTCCGGACAGCGCTGTCAGCAGGGGCTTTCCCGCCCCGAACACGACCGCCGCACTGGCGTAGAGCTCCACCTCGTGAGTGTTGAGCATGTCTGGTCTCCCCGAATCGGCCCTACCGCGTCTGTGAACCCCATGATGTCGAGCGGCAGTCGGGGGGAGGCAGAGCCTGCCGTCACCGGTCGCCCCTGACAGTTGTCATGCCACAAGGAAAGCGGGTGTCCATATTCCGTATGTCATAAGGACATTGACGATGTATCGGATGTACATCGCTTATCGGGGACAGAAAATGATTGATTGTCAGCACGCGATCCAGTGGACCGTCCTACGCTGGCCGGGACGTGCCCGTCGAGTGACGAAGGAGACCGAGGATGCCGCAGGCGGACGACTGGCTGACTCAGGCTTCCAGGGGTTTCGAGCCGCCCACGGACCTGCGCCCGGAGGTGCCGCACCCGGCGCGGGTGTACGACTGGCTGCTCGGCGGCAAGGACCACTTCCCGTCCGACCGGGCGGCCGGTGAGCGGCTGGTCGCCGCGAGTCCGACGATGCGTCAGGCCGCCGTAGCCAACCGGGCGTTCCTGCAGCGCGCGGTCCGGGAGCTGGCCGCTGCGGGCATCGACCAGTTCCTCGACATCGGCACCGGGATCCCGGCCGCGGGCAACACCCACGAGATCGCCCAGAGCCTCAACCCGCACGCCCGGGTGATGTACGTGGACAACGACCCGATCGTGCTGGCCCACGCCCGGGCGCTGATGGCCGGGGCCGGGCACGGCGAGACCCGGGTGCTCCACGCCGACCTGCGCGAGCCGGGCAGGATCCTGGCCGCCCCGGACGTCCGCTCACTGCTGGACTTCGACCGCCCGGTCGGTCTGCTGCTGGTCGCCATCATGCACTTCGTGCTCGACCAGGACCGGCCCTACGAGATCGTCGCCGAACTCCTGGACGCTCTGGCGCCCGGCAGCTGCGTCATCCTCAGCCACGGCACCGGCGACTTCATCGACCCCGAGGTCAGGGCCCGGGCCGCCGCCGCCTACTCCCAGTCCAGCACACCCGCCGTCGGCCGCAGCCACGCCGAGGTGGCGCGGTTCCTGGACGGTCTGGAGCTGCTGCCGCCCGGCATCGTGACCGCTCCGCTCTGGCGTCCGGACGGCCCGACCACCCCGGAGGACGCCCGGCTGCCCGTGTACGCGGCCGTCGCCCGCAAGCCCTGACCCCTCCAGCACCGGAAGCACCGGAAGCACCGGAAGCACCGGAAGCACCGGAAGCACCGGAAGCACCGGAAGCACCGGAAGCACCGGAAGCACCCAACCACGTACCCCGCGCGCGCCGGGAGGGGACGGCGTCAGCGCGCGATGAGCCGGAAGACCGTGCCGCCGAAGACCACCCGGTCGCCGGGGCGGACGGCCACCGAGCCGATGATCCGGGAGCCGTTGACCTGGGTGCCGTTGGTGGAGCCGAGGTCGTGCAGCACCCAGCCGCCCTGGCCGTCGCTGGACAGTTCGGCGTGCACCCGGGAGACCGAGGTGTCGGTGAGCCTCAGGTCACAGCCCTCCAGCCGCCCGATCCGCAGCGGCGCCGGGCCGCCGACCGGGAGCGTGATGGAGGCCAGGCGCGGGTGCTGCCAGGCGCTTTGGAGGCGCAGACCGAAGGACGAGAGCGCTCGCACCGAGCCCACCAGCAGCCGGGAGAACAGCCGCTGCGACGGCAGGTCCGAGGTCAGCGCGTCCAGCTCGGCCCGCCCCCGGGCGTGCAGCACCAGGTCGATCCGGCGCATGAAGGTCTCGTGTGACAGACGGCCCTGGACGGAGTGGTCACGGAGCAGCTCGATCGCCTGGTCGCGCTCCGCGTCGGAGAGCCGTGCCACATCGGTCAGGGGCTCAGGCGTTGTCATGGAAGTGATTGTCGGGCCTTGCTTCGGGCACGTCCAGGGAGGCTCTCGGTCGGATCGGCGCAGGCGGTGTTCCCGGTCGAGAGCACCATATCCGTCCCCGGCACAGGGTTTCCACAGGCGATCAGATAATCTCGCGGCTCATCGGGAGGGGAAAGCATGACCACGCCGTCATTGCCGCAGGACTCGTCGGGACAGGAGGATCCGGATATACCCGGCCCACCTGTTCCGCCGGAGCCTGAACCCCTGCCCGGGCAGCAGCGGGGACGCTGGTATTCGCCGCCGGAATACGCCTGGGCCACCGCGCCGCAGCCCCAGCGCCCGTCCCCCTCCGGCACGAACGGGCAGGCGGTCGCCGCCTTCGTGCTCGGGCTGCTGGCGCTCGTGCCGGTCAGCGTGGTCTTCGGCATCGTCGCCCTGGTCCGGGTCGGGCGCACCCGCCAGCGCGGAAAAGGCCTGGCCATCGCCGGTCTGGTGCTCTCCGGGGTGTGGTGCCTGGTCGGCGTGGCCGCGCTGCTGCTCGGCGCGGCGTACGTCAGCGCGCACCCGGACGCGCTCAGCCCCTCCCCCGCCGGGATGCGGCTGGTGTCCGGGCTCAGCCCCGGCACCTGCTTCGACGTTCCGCCCGCGCGGGACGTCACCAGCTGGGTCACCGTGGTCTCCTGTGTCCAGCCGCACGATCGGCAGCTGTACGCCAAGATCGACTTCACCGGCGGCTACCCGGGGGCGGTCCGGGCCGAGCAGCAGACCCAGCTGGCCTGTCTGAAGGCGATGGGCACCAGCTTCCTCGACCCGGTGGGCATCATGGAGGCCTCGCGCTCCTTCGTCTACGCCCCGTCGAGCTCCGAGTACCAGTACGGGAGGCCCCAGGCCTGGTGCACCCTCGCCGGGCAGTCGGGGCAGCTCGGCGGGAACCTGATGCAGGCGCCCGGCGACTACACCACGCAGCAGCTGCGGTTCCTCAAGGCGACCGAGCAGACCGCGCTGATGCGCACCGGGATGGTCGCCGCCGTGGTGGGCGACCTGAGCCAGGCCCGGGACTTCGCCGGCCAGCTGGCGTCGGCGGACCGCGCCGAGGCCCAGCTGCTGGTCGACCTGCCCTTCCCGAAGGGGCCCGAGCGGAACGCGGCGTCCGCCATCGCCAGGGACGACCTGAAGGAGGCCGTCCAGGCGCAGGCGCTGGCGGCGGCGACGACGCAGGGCAGGGCGCAGGCGATCGTCGAGGACATGTCCTCGTCCACGCTGTCCTCGGACTTCCACGCGATGCGGATCCAGCTGGGGCTGGACGCCGCGTGACCCCGCCCGCGGCGCCCGCCCTGGAGGTCCGCCCGGGACGCGCCCGGGACGTCTGCCGGGTCACACCGCGCTGCCGGCCTTCCAGCTGGCCCAGTCCATGTTCCAGCCGTTCAGCCCGTTGGACGGGGCGACGGTCTGGTCGCCGGAGTTGACCACCTCGACCACGTCGCCGGTGATCGAGCTGTTGTAGAACCGCGCCGCCGGGGTGCCGGGGTCGCCCGCCCCCTGGACGTCGTGCAGGCCGACGCAGCCGTGGCTGGTGTTCTCGCTGCCGAAGATGCCCGGATTGGACCAGTAGTTGCCGTGCACGAAGGTGCCGGAGGTGGTCAGCCGCTGGGCGTGCGGGACGTCCGCGATGTCGTACTCCCCGCCGAGGTTGACCGTCTCCGAGTCCATCCGGGTCTGCAGCAGCTTCTCGGAGATCACCATCTTGCCCGCCCAGGTGGTGTGCAGCGGGCTGCCGCCGGAGATCGGCCAGGTCTGGGTGACCACGCCGTCGCGGGTGACCGTGAGCTGTTCGGCGCGCAGGTCGGCGACGCTGGTCTGGCTGCGGCCGATGGTGAAGCTGATGTCCTTGGACTGGGTGCCGAAGACGCCGGGCGCGCCCTCGACGTCCTTCAGGCGCAGGCTGACGGTGACCTGGGTGCCCGGCTGCCAGTACTCCTCGGGGCGGAAGTCGAGGCGGTTCGCGCTGAACCAGTGGCCGACCACCTCGACCGGGGGCACCGCGGTGACCGTGATCGCCCGCTGCACCTGGGCCTGATCGGTGACCGCCTTGTCGAAGGTGATGGAGACGGGCATGCCCACGCCGACGGTGGTGTCGGCGTTCGGCGTGTAGGTGCCGAGGAAGGTCTTGGCGGGGGCGGCGGTGGCGAAGATGACCTCCTTGGTGACCTGCACCTTCGCCGGATCGACGGCCACCGCGGCGACCTTGTAGGTGGTGCCGGAGCTGAGCTTGCCGGTGCTGGTCCAGCTGCTGCCGTCGGGGCTGAGCCGACCGGCGACCTGTGCGCCGTTCGGGTCGGTCAGGGTGACCGAGCCGAGCCGCCCGCCGGTGACCGCGACCTGCACCGGCTTGGTGAAGTCGGCCTTCACGGCGCCGCCGGCCGGGGTGACGGTGACCACGGCGGCGGAGACCTTCGGCCCCGACTCCCCCGAGGTGCCGGAGGAGCCGGAGGAACCGCTCCCGCCGCACCCGGCGACCAGGGCGACCGGCGTGGCGACCAGGGTGCCCACCACCGCGCGCCGCCCCCAGGCGCGGGGACCGGTCGCGCGGGCGCCCGCCGCGAGCGGTCCCGTCACGAGCGGGTCCGTCACGAGCGGGCCGGAGGCGCCACGGCCGGAGTCGTCCTGCTGCTGCCTCTGCTCAGCTGCCACCACTGTCAACGCTCCCTCACCTGGACCACGCCGTACCTGTCAGTCATCACACGAGCACCTGCTGGATACCCAGTTTTGCCCCACTGTGCCCCAGTCCGCGCGGCCAGCCGCCGCCCCCGCGCCAACCGGGGCGCGCGGGGGGCGGGGGCGAGCCGGGGCGCGGAACGGCGAGGGGCGGCCCTGGTGACCAGGACCGCCCTTCCGACGTACGGTGCCGCGCTGCCGTGTCAGTCCTGCTGTGCCTCGCCGTCGTAGAGCTCCCAGTCCTCGTTCTCCGGGTCGAAGTCCACCGGCTGCGACTCCCAGGTCGCCTCGGCCAGCTCGACGCCGGGGATGCCGGAGAGCATCGCGACCGGGTCGACGAAGTGCGCGATCGACCCGGCCGGGTCGATCTCGATGGCGGCCACCGCCTCCGCACGCTCCTCGTCCTCAAGGAAGGCGTCGTTGCGGACCTGCTCCAGGGCGGCCTCCGCCAGGGCCTTCTCATCGACGATCTCGGCGATGAGCTCGATCTGAAGCCGGATGTAGCGCGGCTCGCTGGTCTCACTAGTCATGGATTGACCCTATCCAACCCAGCCGAAGCTCATTAGCATCGTGCGAACCACATCGCCACCCAGTTACCCCAACGGAGCGCCCCTTGGGCACGCGTCGTCCCCTCACCGTCACCACCGTCGCCGCGGGCCTCGGCATCGCCGCCGCCGTGGCCCTGGGCCCGATGGCCTCCGCGGCGACCAGTTCGGCTGCCCGGCACGACCTGCGCACGTCGACCACGGTCACCGCGACCGGCCCGACCCGCAACCTGTCCCTGGCGGACACCGGGGTGGACACCGTCCCGTACGCCGTCAGCGGCGTCGGCTCGCTGGTGCTCGGCGCCGGCCTGGTCTACGCGGCCCGACGCTGGGCGTCCTGACCCCGGGCGCCCCGCCCCTGGCGTGCTGACCCCGGGCGTGCTGACCCCGGCGTACTGACCCCGACGGTGGCCCTGGGCTGACCTGGGACGCACTGGGACGGCCTGGGACCTGCTGGGACGTCCCAGGGATGCGCTGGGACGCACTGGGTCGCCTTGGGACGGCCTGGGACGCAGCTGGGACCTGCTGGGACGGCCTGGGACGGTCCCCCGCGCCGCTCCGGAAACACCAGCAGGACCGGCCCTCGAAACGGGCCGGTCCTGGTGTCTCCGCTCGTGTTCCCCCACCCGGGAACGCGGAGCTGGTGCCACGGGGCCGCCGCACCCCGGGCCAGGGGCCCAGAGGCGGGACGACGGCGGTCCCCGCGGGCGGACGCGGCCGGCCGGGTCAGGGCCGTCCGACGCGTCCTTTGGTGACTGCGGGTTCCGGGAGCCGCTCCGGATCCGCCGCTGTCACCAAGCTCGGCTTCTTGCCGTTGACCCAACGATGACGGTCCGTTGTTAACCGCGTGCTGCGGGTTCGTGTCGTCGGGGTACCGGTTGGCCCTCCGCGCGTGAACGTCGTGAGTCCTACGGCTCGCAGGCCCCGGCGCACAGGCCCGGCGGCGGCCCCGGCGCACCAGGCCGGCGACCGGGCCAGGAGCACCGGCCCGGCGGCGGTCGGCCCGGGGCCGGGCATCGCGCCCGCCCCCGAGCCCGTCCCGACTCCGGCCCCGACTCCGCCCCGGGC
>OVEP010010385.1_pt1 | contig 17546 bp, 13 predicted proteins | sample 1779801 | NCBI WGS metagenome assembly OVEP01 (sample SAMEA3914791, study PRJEB12502) | metagenome | biome: forest; material: soil | place: Canada | collected 2011-07-03 | depth 0.1 m
GACGGAAGACGCCGGCGCCGGAAGTGCAAAGGGCAAGACCTCAACCGGCATGAAGCCACTGGGCTCGGGCTCGCCCCCCTCAGCACGAAAGGCATCGCGCCAGCGATAAATCTGATGCGTCTGAAGCCCATGCCGGCGCGCTACCGCGGACACGCTGTCATCACCGCCAAAGGCTTCGTCGACGATCCCACGCTTCTCAGTCGCAGTCCAACTCCGACGAGTGACGTAAACCCCACGCCCGGCCATCTATATCCCTTCCAGCACCAGTGTCCGACACTACTGCCAGCACTATCTACGCGAGATAACTGCGCGGAACCGCTGTTCCAAAACAAGGTGGCCTACGCCGCAGGGTTACAATTTACGTCGCTTCCTGCGGAAAAGTCCACATCACGAACGAATTTATAGAGCCGCCTCCTAAGGGTACTGAGTCACGTCAGCCGCGACAATTGTATGTGGAACCAAGTTCACATGCCCTTTGATAATATTTACGCGCTTGACCGGCGTCTCTCACGACCACTTTGCCTTGGTCGAAGGCGAGTCCGAGATTGAAGCAGGCTGTGGTGTCTTCATAGCCGCATCCCTGTTTCATAAGGATGAGGCCTTGATCGATGTCCTTGGTGATGCCTCTACCGATTATATAGGACACACCCGCCCTGTTACACGATCCACCTTGGCCCAGGCGACAACCTTTGAGATCGGAATCGAGCACCTTGACCGAGTCTGGGGCAATATCCCGACCATTGAGATAAAGGCTGCCCAGGTCATAGCAGGCGGGACCGCTGCCATGCGAGCAGTAGATTTCGAAGGTTGCCCTGGCTTGAGTGTAATCGAGAAATGGCAGGGCCCTGTTTGCTTGCAAGGCGGCAAGATTGACGCACGCCATATCGACCCCTTGGCTACATAAATTGACGTAGTCCGGTATCAATTCCTTAGCCCGCAGGTTTGGCCCATTGCCCGCCAATTCATTTTCGATATTGAGCGCACAAGCGAGTTTCAGCCCGTCGTCGCAGGCTTTTTGGGACAGGCTGGCCGTTTGATGGAAATCATTTGACACTATGGCGATAGCGGCGGATGCCGGATTAAAGTTTGTATCCGTTTCGCTCAGGCGTTTGATATTTCTCGGTTCGGCGCGCTTGAAGATGGCGGCTTCAAAGGTAGACAGCCAAGCGGCCGTGAGACAAGACCGGGCGACGCCCTGGTTGCACGCGCCGGTCTCGCGCGCTTTGGCACCGTCCATCGCGTGGATGATGAACACTCCGTCGGGATAGAAAATGTGCTCGACCCGACGGCAGGCGAAATCCAAGCCGTTCATACAGGCGAAGCTGAGTTGCTCCGTGGCGTGGTCAACGACGTCAGAGGGCGCATCTGGTTGCCCCAAGGCCGCGTCGGCTTGGTCGAAACAGTCGCGGGCATTGCTGCACGAGGGATGCGGCTGGGGATCGGCGGACGACACGTCTGCGGCCGGTGCATTCGGCCCAGTGTATTCAATTCCATCGACCGTAACTGTATTCAGACCCGTGCGTCCAGCCGGCCGCGTGTTTTCAGATTGTGGCGAAGCGGAGGGCGCCATTTGCTTTTCGGCTCCCGCTACTGGTGAAATCAGCGCCACGTAGATGACCAAAGAGAATGCCGGTAACATATTGCGCATTCGCTCATCTCCGATTCAACACTTTGGGCTTAACGCAAAGTTCTCAATTGATTGTAAGCGACCATGGTTAATCCATGCGTCGGCCCGACTTATGCCAATGTCTGGGAGAAATTAGGGGCAATCCCCTGGGGCAGCGCACTTACGGCAGACAAAGCCAACCGCCGCAGTTATATGCGGTCGATAGAACTCGCGGTAGTGCCGGTGCCGGACGGTTTCGGCGATGTCGCCAAGCGACGGTTTCGGCGATGTCGCCAAGCGGAGTGTACATTTCACCGCGGTGTTGATCCGCCGTCGGACTTTTTTTGGTCCGCGACTGGAGGATTAGGGCGGGCTGCCGGTCTTCCCCACCACGCAACAACCGCGTGGCTAGGGGAATTTACAATGAGATTTTCGAACGCTCGCCGACTCCGAGGGACCACCGCGCTGGCCGTGGTCGCCGCCGGCATCACCTTGTTCACCGCGCCGGTGGCGGTGGCTCAAGGCAATCTGCTGACCTTCAATATCCCGGCTGAAAACACCGCGCAGGCTCTGAACGACTTCGCGAAACAGGCAAATGTTCAGATCCTGTTTCCATACGATGTCGCGGAGAAGTATGCGTCAACAGCCTTGAAGGGGTCGTTGACGCGCGCGGCTGCTCTGGATGAACTCCTGGCCAACACCAGCCTCGAAGTCGCCAGCCAGAGCGACACCACAATTTCGCTTCGGGTGAAGGAAAGTGCCGGCGTGACCGCTTCGGAAGCCACAACTGAAGTGATCGTGACGGGCTCGCACATTCGGGGCGGTAACCCGACGTCACCCGTTCATGTGGTGACTCGCTCCGATATCGAGGAGTCGGGGTATTCGGAGGTCGGCGATCTGGTCCGGAGCCTGCCGGAGAATTTCGCCGGCGGCCAAAATCCAGGGATTCTCGGCGCCACGGCGACGATTGCCGGCAACGGCAATGTGTCGAGCGGTTCGACCGTCGACCTGCACGGTCTGGGTACGGATGCGACGCTCGTTCTGCTGAACGGTCACCGCCTGTCGGCTGACAGCTTCCACCAGGGATCGGACATTTCAGGCATTCCCCTTGATGCGATCCAGCGAATCGAGATTGTGCCTGACGGCGCCTCTGCGCTCTACGGCTCCGACGCCGTGGCCGGCGTTGCCAATTTCATTCTTCGCAAGAACTATTCGGGCTCTGAAATCACCGGGACCATCGGCGCCACGGCCGAAGGCGGCGGCGCGGAGCATCGGGTCAGCGCGCTGAGCGGCACCACCGGCGAGAACTGGTATATCCTCGGAAACTTGGAGCGCTCCACTCAGGACGATATCACCGCAGGCCAGCGGCGCTTTACGACAGGCGCGCCGTCGGACGAGACCCTGGTTCCATCCATGGATCGCACGTCGCTGTTCGTCTCGGCCGGCTGGTCGCCGACCCAGCGCCTAAGTCTGTCCATGGATGCCTTGGTCAGTGATCGTAGCGCCGACCAGATATTCCAGAGTTCGCCGGCGTCCACCGTCTACACAGATGCGACGGCGACGCCGGCATATACGGTCTCGGTAACAGCCGATGTCACTCTGTTCAGTGACTGGAAGCTGCACGTCACCGACGTCGACGCGGGCAGCCGCAACAGCGATCATTCCGCCAGCATGTACGGCGATAGTCTTGTCCTCTATCGCAACTACACGCGTTACGCCGAAGCCACGGCCGATGGAACGCTCTTTCATCTGGGTTCGGGCGACGTAAAGGCCGCCTTTGGCCTGGGGCAGCGAACCGAAGGGTACATCAACGACTATTCGGGAGCGTCGGACTATTTCAGCGTCTCACGGACGATCGATTACGCCTTCGCCGAGACGTCCATTCCTTTCGTTGAGCCCTCCCTTTCGAGGACGGGCCTGCATGAGTTGGAGCTCGACCTCTCCGGTCGTACCGAACACTATTCCGAGTTCGGCACGGCAAGCATGCCGCGCATCGGCCTTCGCTACGTGCCGTTCAATGACTTTACGCTGCGCGGCAGTTGGGGCAGGTCATTCAAGGCGCCGTCCTTCACCCAGCTCTATTCGCCGCTGATACTGTACTATTTCCCGGCGAACTGGCTGGGCGGCGGTAACGGGACGGCCCTGGAAACCTACGGCGGCAATCCGAATCTGAAGCCGGAGCGATCCACGGCCTGGACGTTCGGTGGCGAATACGCGACCACCAGTTTCCATCATCTGAAGCTGGGCCTGACCTATTTCAACGTCGACTATCGCGACCGGGTGATCCAGCCGATCGACAATCTGGCCGTTGCGCTCAGCGATCCGGAATATGCGCCGTTTGTCGATAGCAATCCGAGCGCGGGCGAACTCTCCAGCCTCGTTGCCAGCGCGGCCAATTTCTACAATTTCGCCGGTACGACCTATAGTCCGTCCGCGGTTGCGGCGCTCATCCAGGAACGTTACGAAAATGCCTCCGCACAAACGGTTCATGGGGTCGACCTCTCTTATCGTCAGAGCTTCACCCTGCCGATTGGCACCCTTTCGACCTTCGCCAACAGCACCTGGCTGACCCTCGACGAACAGACTCTAAGCACGCTGCCGGTGCAGACCTTGTCCGGCACGATCTTCTACGCCCCGAAATTCAAGGCGCGCGTGGGGCTCAGTTGGTCCCGGGGCCCGCTCACAGCCAACGCCATCGTCAACTATATCTCCTCCGAGATCGACAACGGCGTGACGCCGGGTGTGGAAGTGGCGTCATGGACCACGGTCGATGCATCGATCGCCTATGCCTTCGCCAAAGGCGCCGGCGCACTCAACGGGGTTCGCATATCGCTCGCTGCGTCGAACCTCTTCGATCGGAACCCACCTTATGCCGCCAACCCCAACGATTTTGTCGGCCTGAACTACGACAGCACCAATGCCTCCATCGTGGGGCGCTTCGTCAGCCTCAACGTGACGAAGGCCTGGTAATGCGTATTGCTCTGAGTGGATCCGCATGCGCCGCGATCTGGCTCCTGGCCGCGCCGGCCATGGCAGCAACTTGCGACGACCTGCTGGCAGATCGCGCAACCGTAGGAGTGGTAGGCAGAACCATGACTCCCGAGAACCTTCTGGGCCTTCGGGACATTGGGGCAGCCTGGACCACGGCGCCAGAAACCCCTGTGTTTGACCTGTCGCCGGATGACCAGCGGGTGGTCTTTGAGCTCCATCGGCCGGATGCGGCCACCAACAGCTACTGCTCGGCCATCATTGAGGTGTCCCTGAAGCCGGGCGCCGCGCCCCTGATCCTCGCATCTGGCCTGGGTCAGCGACTCGCCACTGTCAGCAGCTTCGGCTTTGCGGTCCAAATCCCGTCTGGTTTGCCTGCGACGGCGAGTCCAAAATGGTCACCTGATGGTCAGTGGGTGGCCTTCCTCAAATCGACCGATGGCTTAACCCAACTATGGCGGGTCAGGGCCGACGGTATGGGCGCCGAGGCCGTCACGCATGAGGCCTTCGATATAGAAGACTTCAGGTGGTCCGAAGATGGTGGGGCGCTTCTGTTCGCAGGCCGCCCCGCCTTGCGGAAAAGCCAGGAGGCGATCGATGTCGAGGCGCTGTCGGGCTATCACTATGACGATCGCTTCATTCCCGGCGACGGTTCGCGGCCACTCGTGCGCGAGCCTATCGAGACGAAGACGTTTTCTCTGGATCTAAAGACGGGGAACAAAACACCTATCGCAGCCTTTCCCGAGCCTCAAACGCAGGATGGCAAAGCGTGGTTGGTTTCGGCGGACGCCAAGGACGTTACGGCCTTGTCTCGCTTGCATGCGATTTTGCCAGGTAAGGCGGAAGTCGTTTGCGATCGTCCTGAGTGCCTTGGTGTCCGTGACTATAAGTGGCTGCCTGGGCATCAATCGATCGCCTATCTGCGGCGCGAAGGCTGGGGAGACAATCAGACTGGCGTCTATGTTTGGGGACCAGGGCAGGGGCTGCGTCGCGTTCTGTCAACGGACGATGTCTTGATGGGTTGCCAGCCAACTACGGACGCCTTGATCTGCGCCTATGAGACGTCCGTGCAGCCTAGGGAAATTGTGCATGTTGATCTCAATACCGGCCAGATCACGCCACTGTTCGACCCAAACCCGGAAATCAAGATGCTACGCCTTGGGAGCGTTCGCCGGCTTCACTGGACGAATGCGTTCGGCCTCGACACTTTCGGGGACTTGGTTCTGCCGCCCGATCACAAGCCGGGAGAGGTCCATCCGCTTGTCGTAGTCCAGTACCAGTCGCGCGGATTTCTCCGCGGTGGGACGGGCAACGAGTTTCCGATCCAGGCCCTGGCCGCCCACGGCTTCGCCGTCTTGAGCGTGGAGCGCCCCCCCACCATCGGGACGCTGAAAAAGCCGTCCTCGTGGGAAGAAGTCAATCGCCTCAATGCGGCCGATTGGGCCGATTATCGAAGTGTCCAGTCCTCGCTTGAGATCGGCGTGTCCCAAGTCGTGGCCCTCGGTGTCGCGGACCCCAGACGCGTGGGGTTGACCGGATTGAGCAACGGATCGTCGGTTGCTCAATTTACCCTGCTTCATAGCCACGTCTTCTCCATCGCGGCCGTCGGAACCTGCTGCGACGAGCCGTACGTCACGACGGTCTTGGACGGGCCCGCATTCACGGCCCAGATGCACCGTTACGGCTACCCGAGCTTACTTGAAGATGGGAAGGCGTTTTGGGCCAAAGTTTCCATTCCGATGAATGCGGCCGGCTTTAACACGCCCTTGCTGATGCAGTTGCCTGAGCATGAATACCTTGGCGCCCTGGAGAGCTACACGGCGCTCAAGCTATCGGGCAAGCCCGTGGACATGTACGTTTTCCCGGACGACTATCACGTCCTGTTCCAGCCGGCACACCGTCTCGCGGCATATCACCGGGTCGTCGACTGGTTCGACTTTTGGTTCAACGACCGGCTCGACCCGACCCCTGAAAACACCGAGCAATACCAAGTCTGGCAAGGTTTGCGCGCGTCTGCCACAAAAACATTGAGCGCCTCTCCGGGGCCGTAAGGCCAGGCGCCCAAATGACCCTGTCCTGCGTCACTTGGACAGGGTCACCTTTACGCGCCGAAACGGCGAAGCACTTGCCTCACAACGTCGACCAATGGCGAGTCCAGGCCTCGGCCTCTGCGATGAGGGAAAGACGCAGATGGTCGTTGCTTCTCATGACCGAGTGAGAGGATAGGGCAGCCTCGATAGCCGCAACCTCGATGAGGCCCTGACGAGCAAGGAGTCCGTTGCGCAATTGGTCGCGCAGTGCGCTCCGATTCCGCTCGATGACCTCATATGCGAAACTGGTAGGGCCACCCTTCGACCGCCGCCGGACAATCATCTCGGGAAGCCGATCGGCGAAGCCATCCCGCACCACGGAGCGATCCTGGCCACCGGCGACCCATTCCCAGGTCGGGACCCGCAGGCAGGCTTCCATAACCGGCTGGGAAATGAGCGGAAGAATTTGCACAGGGTGACCGGCCCTCGGGTACCCGTCGATCGTGCCTTGGATACGCGCAAGCATCGAAACGTGAGCCGCCTTCCCGGGAAGGACCTTGCCATTCGCGCGAAGCCAGGGATGATCTTCGATCGTCAGGTCGCCAGCGAGGACGTCTGCACTGAGGAACCGCGTGTCCGTCTGCCAGGTGTAAGGGTGCCGGGACCGCATCAGGCGCCGCGCCGCCATGGTGATGACGTCGAAGCCGCTGCACCCCGCGAGCAGACAAATGTCGTTTACGGTCGTCGCCGTACTCGCTGTGGCGCCCTCGGTCAAAAACCGGTCGAGCGCCGGCGACGCCGACTGCATCAGGCAGAACACGTTGTCCCCGCCAATTCCGGTGAAGATCGCTTCAGCGCCTAGGGACTTTGCCAGCGCGAACTTGAAGCGGCTCTCGCTCTGGCCGAACGCATATTGCAGGGGACGGGGGAGGTAGGCTGCGCTCGACCGCAAGACATCGACATCGTCCACATTATGGGCTGCGTCGTGGAGTTCGAAATTCAATGCGTCTCTCACGGCGCGGGCGTACTTTCGCTCATCTCCCGAAACATCGGACGTCATCATATTGAAGCCCACCCAGCGAGTGGCCGACTTCGCTAGACTGCAAGCCAGGACCGAGGAGTCCAGGCCGCCGGACACGCCTAGCAAGACTTGGCGGTATGTCCCTGCCAAGGCGGCCGTCGCGCCAATGACGGTATCCCGCACCATTTCGACCATCTCTGCTCGTGACAAACCCGGGAGGCACTCCGCATAGTTCCACGGGCGCCAGCGCTGAGCGATTATGCGGCGCGCTCCCTCCGGCCGAAGGCTGAAGCCAGCAAGGAGTTCCGTCACCCCGGCCAAGGCGGTGCGAGGTGTGCGCAGGTCAAAGGCTAGGAAATGTTGCCGAAAGAATCCCCAGTCGATCCCCGGCTTCGGCACCCCGGCGGCCATCAGGCTATCCACGTCGGAAGCAAAAATGAGCGAGCCGCCGATTTCCGCATAGTAGGCAGGCATGGCGCCGCTGGGGTCACGCAACACCATATTCGCGACTGCCGATGTTCCGCGGACGAAGGCGACATAGCCGCCCCAGTAATCCCGCAGAAGGCTTTCACACTCTGTCGTGACAATGCACCGAATGGCAGCTCCATCCAGCTTCATGACGCGGGCAAACCGGGCTCGCTCGAAAAGCGTGCCGACTATCAGGCCGCGATCGGCATCGAAGGCGACCGTCGGCATATCGGCGCTGGCAAAAACGGATATTCCAAGATGTGAGAAAACGGGCTCCAGACCCGCCTTGGCAAGCTTGGCGCGATCCGCTGGATCCGGCCCACCTGGCGCTGCCAGAACGGCCACATAACGCGGCGCCATTTCAGACCGCCAATATCGGACTATACCGCGCAACCCGGTCCGGTATGTCGTTGAGCAGAAGGTCGTCGGCCTGCACCCACGCGTGAGCGGCGAATGGCTTCCGCCGGACGCCAACGACGAGGGTCGGGTAATGGCCACCTTTTGCAAGGTAGTCGATAAGCGCGATCGACCAATTCAGACAATGGTCCTGGGTCGAAATGACCCGCCGGATGGCAAGGAACGCCATCGCTTTCTCGGCTATATTGGATTGAGGGGGCCGATGGGCTTTGTGCTTTCGGTTCTGCAGGCGGGTGATCGTTCCGGACAGTGGATGAAGCCGCAATCGCAATGCCGTCTCGACTTGGCTTGCAAGCGCGGACGCACGAATTTCGGAGCCCTTGAAGCCAGTTGGAATGATCGTCCGTTCGCCCGGTGATATGGACGGTGGCAATCGGAGCGGCACATTCGATCTGGCCGGCTGAAGTACGCCGGTAGACAGCAATGGAGCCAACGCGCCAGCGTCGCAGTCGCTGATCGGATCTCCATTGACCAGTCTTTGAAACGCCAGATCTGTCCCTTGAGGAACGGCGAAGTAGCGATCCGCCCGGAGGTCGAGAAATGTAACCTGGCCGTTGGACAGGCAAAAATGGATATGGTCAGCGAGTTGGTAGTTCATCACGTGCGCGATCTCCTTTGAGTGAGGAAGGGCGTGCATTCGCACGCCCTTCCGGCGTCAGTCGTTGTGCAGCCCGATGTTGCCGAGTTGCTGCGGTTGAACGCCGTCCTGTTCCGGGCCCATGGCGCCCTTGGTTTCGACGGATGCAACGCCGAGATCGATCAGGTCCCCGGTCTCGATGTCATTGAACTTAGTCATGGTGGTCTCCGCAGGTTTGATCGCGGCCGCGGTTGTCGGGCACGATCGGTTGAAACGAAAAAAAGGGCTCGCGTGTGCGAGCCCCCAAGGTCAGTCGTTGTGCAGGCCGACGTCGCCGAACTGCTGCGGATGGATGCCGTCTTGCTGCGGGCCTTGCGCGCCCTTGGTTTCGACGGACGCGGCGCCCAGATCGATCAGGTCTTCGGCCGACGGGGTTTCGACAATCTTGGTCATGGTAGTCTCCTCTGGATTTTGAGTTCACCGCGAGGGTTCGCGGCGAAGCAAAAATACCAGTGAGGATTAGGAACGCTGCCTGGATACTCTTGGAATATTCCGAAAGTTCGGCGGGCAATTTTCCATGCAGGAGCAAGATAGAGCGGCATCATAACCGGACGCGATGAGTAACGCAGACCGGGCGCACGCGGCGCAGCGATTGGATTAGGACGGGTGCGGTTTGTCGCCTTCGCGCCCAAAGCCGCCATTCAGATTTGGCAAAAAGTGCCAGAAGCCGAAGTTCGCCGTATGCCGGAAAGTTCGCAGATTCGCGTGCCTTCCTATACAGAGAATTGCGGGAATTTCGACGTTGCCCCCTGGATTTGATCCAGTTTAGAGTTCGCTCTGGCCCCAAAAGAGGACCAGAGCATGAAGCGCAGTCGATTTAGCGAAGAACAGATTATAGCGATCCTGAAGGAGCATGAGGCCGGCATTCCGGTCTCGGATTTGTGCCGCAAGCACGGTGTCAGCGACGCCAGCGTGTACAAGTGGAAAGCCAAGTACGGCGGCATGGAGGTTTCAGAGGCCAAACGGCTGAAGGCACTCGAAGATGAGAACGCCAAGCTGAAGCGGATGCTGGCCGATGCCATGCTGGACAATGTCGCGTTGAAGGATCTGCTCGGAAAAAAATGGTAGCGCCCGCCGCCCAGCGGGATGCTGTCGCTTATCTTGAAAGCACTCACAAGATGAGCGAGCGGCGGGCGTGCCAGGTCATCGGCTGTTGCCGCATGACGATCCGCTATGCCTCACGACGGTCGGACGACGCGGTCGTGCGCGAACGGATGAAGGCGATGGCACACGAACGCCGGCGGTTTGGCTACCGACGTCTGCACGTGCTCCTTCGACGCGAGGGTCACGTCGTGAACCACAAACGGCTGTTCCGTCTGTACCGGGAAGAAAACCTCAATGTGCGCCGCCGCGGTGGCCGCAAACGTGCCATCGGCACCCGCTCGCCTATGCTGCTGCCCATGGCGCCAAACGAGCGCTGGTCGTTGGACTTCGTGTCCGATCAACTGACCGATGGTCGCCGGTTGCGCATCCTGTGCGTCGTCGACGACTGCACACGGGAATGCCTGGCCCTGGTTGCGGATACCTCGCTATCGGGTGGCCGAGTCGCCCGGGAGCTCGACCAGATCATCGCCCAACGCGGCAAGCCGAAGATGATCGTCAGCGATAACGGAACGGAGTTCACCAGCAACGCCATTCTGACCTGGGCCGATCGGAGCCGCGTTGACTGGCATTATATCGCGCCGGGCAAACCGAACCAGAACGCCTTCGTGGAAAGCTTCAACGGTCGCCTGCGTGACGAGCTGCTGAACGAGACCCTGTTCGGCTCCCTGGCACATGCGCGCGCCGCTCTGCAGGCGTGGCAGTCCGACTATAACACCCAACGCCCGCACTCGCGGATCGGCTGGTTGACGCCTGCAGAGTATGCCAGCAACTTCACACCGCGCCGTGACCTAGCGCTGCGCTCAATGCGCAGCTCCGCGCCAGTCACGGCCGCTCACGACACAGCCAATTTCGGCAAAACGAACCGCCGGAGCGAACTCAAACGTGGATAAAAGCTGGGGGCAACGTCGATTTCGGCCTACTCCTGGTATTGATGCCGCGCGGAGTTTGCAACCGATAGGGTCCGCGCGAGTAGATGCAGCCTAGGAGGGCTCGTTGAACTGCCTTTGGTATCCAAGCTTTTTTCGGTAGATGTCGAGCCGAAGATTGGCGCGTTTGACGATGTCCTCGTAATATAGGACCTCAGAATAGAGTTCACCTAACCGCGTCCCAGTGGAATGTTCCTTGATATCGAACGTCCCAAACCAAGCAGTGCCCACGGGAAACTTAGTGTAACCGAGCATCCGGTTCGGATTGAGGGTGTCACCGATCAGATAACCATAGACTTTTTTGATGCGCCCGTTTGACTTGGCGGTCAGCAATTGAGCGTATTCCATTACGTCGGGTACGTGATCGCTCAACGGTACATCCGGTGCTTTGAATTCTATAATGATTAGAGACCCTTCTTTTGAAAAGATCGCAATATCCGGCCTCTTTAACGCGTTGTCCTTATAGTTCTTTTCGAGGAGCTTTTGCAGCTCGTCGTCGATGTCGGACGAAAATAGGAGGCTCCCATCGCTCCACTTAATTTTAGATAAGGCCATGTCGGAAGCAATATAGTCAAAATAGTGATATTCTTCATTCAGAAGCCAGATGTCGTGGTTGTCGACTTGATCACTATCCTTTCCCATCGGAAAGAATACGCTGTGAATAATTTTCTCGTCGGTCCGTTTTTCTGCTACGTTCTGCTGAACGCTCAGCCGTTTATTCACCGCCAGATCTAACGTTTCGACCATGGTCGCCCGCCGGACGACGAGCTGGGACAAGTTTGCCATGTCGAGCGTAGCGAGCGACGAGGTAAACTTCCAGGAAAGTTCTTGAATTTTATCTCGAAATGCATCGCTTAGCGGATCGAGGTTGGCAATTTCGGCTTTGATATCGAAGATTTCGGACGTGTCTTGGATGATCGTGTCATTATACGATGTCAGCACGCGCCTTACGACGCGCTCAGGCGTGTCACCATACTGCACCCGTACCTTGGCGTTGGCGATCATTGACGGCGAGACACCGAACTTCGTTTGAACGTCCTCGACAATGTCTTCCTTCTTCCAATCTGGCGGCGTCAAAAGCTCATGGACTTTTGGGTCGACCGCGTCGAAGATTTCCTCCATCGACAACTCATAGCGCTTGAAGAGCGCGTCTTTGTCGGATTCTTTTGGAAAATCAAAGTCATCGCGCTGCTCATTGACTGTAACGTCAAGGTAGGGACCTTCAATCAGTAGGATGTGATAGAAACCAGAAACCGGGGCATTCTCGACCGATTTCATCCTGAGATAACGCGGGGTTATCGTCTTTACCAGAGTGGATTTGGCACAAAGCGCCACGGTGTTCTTCCGGACGGCGTAGGTGTTTTGATCGAGCTTATAGTGGGCGATGGTCAGGTTCTCGCTGCCGCCTGCTGCCGTCCCGTCATCATATGTCGCAACGATCGGATAAATCTGATCGACGGCAGGGAGGTCGTTCGCCGTCAGTGTTTGCGTGCTCTCTCCGTCCTTGAAAGTGCTTTCAAACGTGATTTTGAAATCGCCCAACTTATCCTTCAAGCTGACAAATCTTTGCAGGAAGGTGATTAGGACGTAGCGTCTTAATGAGACGGCGGATACCAGGTCAGGAATGTTCTGGCCCTTGAAAAAGCGATCCCAAGTGTCGTTTCTCATTTCCTCCAGGGAAATAGTCGTTTCGATTTCGCTGCCGGCCGCAGGCTCCTGAGTAAAAGAGCCTTCGTGAATTTCTTTATCTTCGGACAAGTCAATGCTCAAGGTTCGCCGTGTTAGCGCTCCGTTTCTATTGAAAACACTATCAATGCCGAGCTTGTTATAATGATGGAAAAATTGTATCCGCCCCGACCCTTTGCATCTGTTAATGCCGGAGATTGATAGATCATCTTTGAATGAGGTGTCCTTGGTGACAAATGCTTTTACCAAGGGGTCGTCGAATCCAACCCCATTGTCCTTACAAGACAATGAGAACATAAATTCGCTATCAATCAGATCAATTGAGCGGACGGCCGCCGACAGAACGACCTGCAAGCCGGAAAGACTTGGTTCAGCATTCTTGCGGATTAAATATGAATCTATTGAATTGGAAATAAGCTCGTCGACTACAACTAGCGGGTTCCCGTTTATTTTGGTGTTTTTGAGTCCACCCCGAATGTCTAGCGTCATGTTGCCTCCGCGGACAAGTTCTACTCCTTTATCCTGACGGTAGGCAAGAATCGTCAGCGTCCTGCACCGGTTACGGGCCTGTGCGTAAGCAGGAGTGAGCAAAGGGGACAACGTCACTTCTGGTCAATCGCTTCCGCTTAAGGCCAAGTGCGGTCGAGCAGCACTGTCAGCTCATGGGCGAGCCTGTGTGAAAACGAGGCCCGCGGTCGCGCTTGACCGCCGCGGGGTGCTAGGTCCGCGGATGACCGGCGCAGGCGGGGACAAAAAGACCAGAAATTTCATGGTCTAACGGGATAGGCTCCGCGGCGCCGAGGGGAATAACGGTCTACATCCCTTCCGGTGGAGCGCGCATTCAGCGTTTTCACACAGGCTCGGGCAGAAGCGGTCGAAGCGGCCGACGCGATCGTGGCGCTCACGGGGCGCGCCGCGCCACATCCGATTGCGCTGCCGACGCAGTCAAGACGTTGGTGACATTGGGGTAAGGGGGGAGCCGGCGCTTGGGTTTGCGAAGGCGTATTACGACGGCATGTCCCGATAGGCTGACGCCACGATCTGCGGTGTCAGTTTCATCCGAAGGGTATGATAGCCGGCGACGAGCGTTCGTAATTCCTGAAATCTGGAACCTTTGTAGGCGTCCGCTAAGGCTGCCAGCTCTCCGCGTCGCTCGATCAAAGCTGCATCTTTAGAAATGCGAACTGCGCGGAGGCGAATGTTCACATTGTCGACGGCGCGCAGAAGTTCACCGCTCTGACCCAAGGCCGCGATCGATGAGAACAACTGCTCCGTCGTCGGCACGACATTGTCCACGTCAAATTCCAATGCGGGAACAGGGTGTTCAGACTCTTCCGTCTCAGCGACATCGATCGCCATCAGCAGCAAACGCTGGTTCCATCGATAGAGATCACGAAGCTTCGCCTCGGTGACCAACGGGCGGTAGAAGCCGTCGTGCGCACGCGTTTCCAGCAGTCCCTCGCCGACAAGTCGATTGAGCGCGTTGCGGACAGGGGACTTGCTGGCTCCGACGCGGGCACTGAGTGCCGTGATGTCCACACGCTTACCGGGCGCCAACGTGCCGTCGCTCAGCTCCCGCCGGATGTCGAGATACACGCGCTCTATTAAAGATGCCTTGGCTGCCATGCGCTACCCCAATGCCGAAGTTGAGAATGCACTCAATCCATCAAACGGCTTTTCGCGCCACGGCCGGACCGGGCAACACGCTTAGCGGGAAGTCGCTGAAATATGCGCGTTTGTAAGTCTACCTTCGGATGAAATCAAGTAGCCGTACCTACGCTCACACGGGCTCTCGGCCGCAGATCAGTTCGGGCGGTTGATCAACTCGGCCAATTGCGGTGCGAGCGCTTCGCGCCGCGCAAAATAGGCCGAGATCAAAAGCTTCAGCCGCGGCCAGTCCCGTGCTGCCCAGCTCTCGGACAAGGCGGCATATTCGGCCTCGCGGTCCGGAATGAGTGTGGCCTCGTAGGGGCGGAAGGGCGCCATTTCCCGGTTCATCATCAGCATGTGGGTCCGCAGTTCAGCATTCCCAAAACCGTCGGCGATCGCTTGGAACAACCGGTTCGTCGCTTCCCCGATATCTACTTTCGTGCCGGCGGCGTCGGTGGTTGAACCGGGTGTAGGATCTCGTGTCATCGAAATCTCCGGGGCAGGCGCCGATGTGACGAATGGGACGACAATGCCATCGTCCAACGGTCTCAGCAATGCCTCTGAAGAGCCGGAAGGAAAGGAGGGCCAGTGCCGGCACCGCCCGAGGGCTTTCGCTAAGGGCTTCGCCCTCGCGCGGTCAAGGGCACGGTCCTGGCGGACCGGCCGTGGCGGTCTCCCCGACCTTCCGCGCCGGTCCGGGCGGTCACGGGGGCATGGGATGTCATTGGCTTGTGCAGGCCGGGCGATACCCCTCCGCCACGACCGCCCCTGACCTTGCTACCCCACGCTCGCCGCTTGGCAGGGTTTCAGCGCGGATTTTGCGCTGAAACCCATAGCCAAAAGGACTTCTAAGATGACGAAACATATCGACACCACCGCCTTGGCGGTCGGCGGGCAGGTCTTCATTCCGCTTGACCGGCTGAAAAAGTCGCCCCGCAACGCCCGCAAGGCGGGCCACACCGAGGCCGATATCCAGGCCCTCGCGGCCTCGATCGCCGCCAAGGGCATCCTGCAAAACCTCGTGGTCGAGCCGGAGCGCGACGAAAAAGGCGGTGAAACCGGCTTCTATTTGACGACCATCGGCGAAGGCCGCCGTCTGGCTCAGCGCCTGCGCGCCGAGCGCGGCGACATCGGGCTATCCGAGCCTATGCCTTGCGTCATCGACACCACCAACGACGCGGTGGAAATCAGCCTCGATGAAAATGTGACCCGGTTCGCCATGCACCCGGCGGATCAGTTCGAAGCCTTCCGCGCGCTCAATGTCGAACGCGGTATGGGCGCGGAAGACATTGCGGCGCGCTTTGGAGTTACACCGCATATCGTCCGCCAACGCCTGCGCCTTGCGGCGGTGTCGCCGGTCCTGATGCAGGCCTACCGCGACGGCGAACTCAGTCTGGATCAACTGATGGCCTTCGCCTTGACCGAGGATCACGCCCGGCAGGAGGACGTTTTCAAGCGCCTGAACGGCTATACCCGCGATCCGTACCATATTCGCCGTTTCCTGACAGAGCGGCAAGTGTCGGCGCGGGATCGGCGCGCCATGTACGTTGGCGCGGATGCCTACAGGGCGGCGGGCGGCCACGTGGACCGCGACCTGTTCACCGAGGATGGCGGCGGCTTTTTCACCGACGTGGCCTTGCTGGACCGCCTCGCTTTGGAAAAGCTGCAGGCCGAGACCACGGCGCGACAAGATGAGGGCGGCTGGCTCTGGTCGATGGTCTCCCTGGACTTTCCGCACAGCCACGGCTACCGCCGGACCTATCCGGAAGAGCGCGCCCTGTCCCCGGAAGATCAGGCAGAACTGGACGCCGCGCGGGACGAATACAATCAGCTTTCCGACGAATATGAAGCTTACGAAGAACTGCCCGACGACATCGATAAGCGCATGGGCGCGCTCGAAGCGACCATGGTTCGCCTGGAGGCCCTGGCTTCGGGATACGATCCGGCACTGGTCGCACGGGCCGGGATCATTGCCTATATCGGCCATGGCGGAACCGCCGAATTCAATTATGGGTTCGTCCGCCCGCAGGACGAATTGCCAGAACCGGAACCCGAGGGCGACGACGAAGGCCAAGCCGATGACGACACCGGCGCGGGCGAAGCAATGTCGGACGACAGCGGCGCTGCGCGGGGCGACGACGAGGACGAACCGGAAGGCGACAGCGGCAAGCCTCTGTCCGACGCCTTGGTGCGCGACCTCACGGCGCATCGCACCTTGGCGCTGCGCTTTACCCTGGGAGAGCAACCGGAACTCGCGGCGCACGTCCTTGTGCACGCGCTTGCGCTGGGTACCTTCTACCCGCACCCGGAAAGCAGCTGCCTCGATATCCGGCTGAACAGCCCGGAGATCGTGGCCTATGCAGACGGCCTGGGTGACACGCCGACCGCTCAGGCGATGCAAGCGCGCCACGACGCTTGGGGGTCGCAAATGCCCGCCAGCCAGGAAGGCCTGTGGAATTACGTGCTGGCACTGGACGTGGAGGCCTTGGGCGCACTGATGGCCCACTGCGTGTCCCTATCGGTAACGGCCATGCGCCATCCCTATGAACGCAGGACCGGCCAGCATCGAGCGGCGGAGCGTTTGGCGACGGCGGTCAACCTCGATATGACCGAGCATTGGCGGCCTACGGCGCGCAGCTATTTCGAGCGGGTAACCAAAGCCCATATCAAAGCCGCCGTCCATCAGGCGGTCAGCTATGAAGCCGCAGACCGCTTAAGCGGGCTCAAGAAGCAAGCCATGGCCGAAGCCGCCGAGCAACTGGTTGCCGCGACTGGGTGGCTGCCGGACCTTCTGAGGACCGCTCCGCCGGTTGAGCCGGTGGGACCGCCCGCGCTGGAAGACCTCCCCGAGGTCTCGGAAGGGCTGGACGCGGTGGACGCCCCCGCGCCCGAGGACGAGTCCCCGCTCGCCAGCGCGGCGGAATAGTGGAGGGCCGGAACCGTTGGCGCGGTTCCGGCTTTCTTTATTTCGGACCACGGCGCGCCCTCCCGGGCGAAAACGCCCCGCGTCCGA
>OVEP010012539.1_pt1 | contig 17481 bp, 17 predicted proteins | sample 1779801 | NCBI WGS metagenome assembly OVEP01 (sample SAMEA3914791, study PRJEB12502) | metagenome | biome: forest; material: soil | place: Canada | collected 2011-07-03 | depth 0.1 m
CGTCGACGTCGGCGATCGTATCGAGAGCGACCTGTTTCTGGGCTTCGGACGTGTAGAAGATCGCCGAGCGGTAACTAGAGCCTTTGTCATTGCCCTGGCGGTTCTTCGTCGACGGGTCGTGGACCTGGAAGAAGAACTCCAGCAGCTTGCGAAATGTCAGAAACTGAGGGTCGAATATGACTGCGAGGACTTCGGCGTGGGTGCCATGATTGCGGTAGGTGGCATTCTTCACGTCGCCGCCACTGTAGCCGACGCGGGTCGAAATCACGCCTGGCATTTTACGGACCAGGTCCTGCATGCCCCAAAAGCAGCCTCCGGCCAGGACGGCGCGTTCGCTTGCATTGGTCATGGTTGTCCTCCTTTGGTGGGTATCGTCCCTACATGGCGATAGGCGGCGGGCTTCGCCAGCCCGCCCGCTCGCCGGCTAGGACCAAAAGGCGCCCGACGCCCTGAAGAGATATCCGTTTATTGCGATGCTCTCCTCAACCGCCTCGTCGGAGTGGAGATAGTCGTATTTGGCCTCGAGCTGACGATATAGCCAGCGCGCAAGGTCACGGAGCGCCTCTGAAACCACATCCTGCGCATCGGTCGTCATCTCAGCATCGCCCCGGCCGACCTCCACCGCCATGCTGTATTCGTGGTAATAGCGGCCGCGATGGCTCGTTGTAGCCCGCAACTGGTAGAAGTTCCGGCGCTGTACAGCCAACAGCGCGTCGCCGATCGCGTGCAGTTCGTTGTCCTTGGGCGCGTAATCGCGGATGGCTTGGCTGGCGCCCTTCTTGTACCGGTAGTGAGCCTCGAAGCAGGCGCCATCTCCTTGGCTGGAGAAGCCGCTGAAGAAAATGGCCGGCTGTGCGGACCGACCGCGGGCGAGGATGACCGAGGCGCCCAGGCGCTCACAGACCTCCCCGAAATCCTGGTAGACTGCGTCCCACCAGTCGTAGTCGAGCGCGCCTGTGCGGTACCAGTCGCGCGCCACAGCTTTGGCCTCGTCTGCCAGCTCGGCAAAAGCGTAGAGGGTGATTTCGACGGTCTCGGACATCGCCCCCTCCCCTAATAGCCGAAACGCCAGGACGGCCACGTCTGACCATCGTCGGCGAAGTTCACCGCTTCAGGGAGGTACCCCGGATCGCCCTCGACCAAGGTCGGCGCCGTGATCGGCGTCTCATCGATGACCACGACGGACACGACATCGCCGTCGACGACCTCGACATGGACGGGAACCAGGAATTGAAACACGACCCGGCGCTCCGGGCTTGCAGAATGCGACATTGCAAACTCTCCAAATGAAAAGAGCCCGGCGCGTCGGCCGGGCTCGATGATCGAGGAAACCTATTCGGCGGCGACAGCTTCGGGCGAGCCGTCGGATAGGAAGGCTGGCAGAGCCACTTCGCCCCCCGTCGCAGACATTGAGGGCGTTTCCAGGCGCAGTGCCTCTGGAAGCCAGCCGGTCTCGGCCATCAAGCGCTCGGCTTCGACGACCATGTCACCCTTTTTCAGATGGTCGATCATCTGTGCTGTTCGCTCGCCACAGCCTTCGCGCACGGCCTCCAGGATCCGCGCACGGGGAACGCGGTTCAAATAGCTCTCTGCAGTCGGCCGCCAGCCGACTTCGACGAGATCCAGCCCGGTTTCGCGCGCAATGCGGGTTGCATGCTTGAGGCGCGTCTCGATGCCGTGCTGCGTTGGGCCGGCACCGTACGGATTGGCACGTTCAAACAGCGCGTTCATCCCGTAGCTGACGCAGAATGCCAAGAGCTCGGCTCGGACATCGTCGCCGGCATCGGCGAGCCAGTCCCAAAGCGCCTGATCGTCGTGCGGGATGACCTCCCCCCACTGCTCTCGGCGCTCAGCCATTTGGGCGGCGGGCACGCTCTCGTCCAGGCCTTTCGGAGCAATATTGTACATAGAGGGGCCGAACACCGACACCTGGAGGCACGATCCGCCGTAGCGGTGCGAGAAGGTGTCGCTGACCAGCTTGTGCAACAACAGCGTCATCGCCACGCGGGGGTTGCCCGCAACGGCGTCGCGGAGCGCTATCGTCCGGAAGGCCGTCAGTTCGATCAGCAGTTTTTCCGGGATTGGCCGTAAGACATCATCCTCTTCAGCCGGCGGAGCGTTGGCGGGCTCAGCACCGCCCAGAGTGATGATCGCCGTTTGAACGGTTGCCGGGCCGACCCCATCGACCGAAACGCCGCCCGTTTCCTCGATCTGAGCCTGATCGCCCTCGGGGACGGCTTCGTCCTCGGAACGGACGTACCCGCGAAGAATCTGCGTTGCGCCGGAACGGTCGATCGTCACCACGGCCCCGGCGCGGACAACCTCCGCCGGATCGAAGAGAGGAATATCCGAGCCTTCGAGCGCTTCGATCTCGGCCTCGATTTCCCCCAGGCGTGAGTCTGCCTTTTCCGGTAGTTCGTCCCAATCATCGAAGGCTTCGTTAATGGACTGGTGTTCGGCTTTCAGCGCATCCAACCGAGCTTGGTCTTCCTCAGCCAACGTCGGACCGACAGCTTTAAGCGTGCGCATGCCGAAAAGATGGTCAAACGGCAGGCTGGGCAGCACCTCGATCCACTTCCACCCTTCCGTCTTAAGGGTTTCCGCAATGGCTTGCAGTTTCTCGATGACCAGTCGATCAAGCAGTCCGGCGTCCTGCAGCCAACCTCCATTGTCGGCCGAAAACAGATCGCGGAGCACCTCCCCGCCTGCCCCTTGGTAAGCCTCAAGTCCAACGAACACGGCACGCCGGTCGGTTGCCGCAATCGCGCTACCGGTCAAGTGGTTGCGAATAGCCGTCGCGTTCTTTTGCCAGCTATTTGGCAGGTCCTTGATGGCGGACCAGACTTGTTCCTGCCGTGGGTGATCGCCCGTCACCGAAAAGGCCATTAACTGGTCAAGGGTGAGCTCGTCCTTCGAATATAGCTCGAGCAGTTGGGGCGAGACCGCCGCAAGGCGAAGGCGCTGTTTGACGACGGCGACACTGACAAAATAGCGCGCGGCTATCTCTTCCTCGCTCATGTCCTGGCGGCGCAGGGCCAAGAAGGCCCGGTACTGGTCGAGAGGGTGCAGCGCGACGCGATGGGTATTTTCCGCCAGACTGTCATCCTCTTTTGAGGTTCCAGCTGCGCTATCTCCAATAACACAGGGGATAGGCGCATCCTTTTTCAGGCGTTTGGCCTTCACCAGTCGCTCGAGTGCGCGGAACCGCCGCCCGCCGGCCGGTATTTCGTATTTGCCAGTTTCGGCGCCGGCTTCGTCCAGAACGGGCCGGACATTCAGAGCGGTCAGCAAACCGCGGCGCCCGATATCTTCGCTAAGGTCTTCGATGGAAACGCCAGAATTCACCTGGCGGACGTTCGATTGCGACAGGACGAGCTTGTTGAAGGGGACATTGAGCGAGTGGCTCAGCGGGACGTTATTGGCGATAATGGTCACGGGAAAGCTCCCGACGGGCGGCTGAAAGCCTCTCTCTCAGCCTCTTACCCGTCGCGAACCTCGAAAGCCCGCTCTTCCTCTGGGGCACGGTCTGAGGCGCTGATCGAGCGGTCTCCGAAGAATTCCCTTATTAATCAATCATTAACAATCAAAACTCGTTAGACTGTTTAAAGAGTCTTTTAGAAGGTTAAGGCCTTGCGCAAAGGAAATTCGGCATAACGATCAGCGGGTTGTCGCATGGGCACGTTCTCGATATGTCGATAATCGGTTCCCGATGTGTCGAGCGGGGTGTTCCTGATGTATCGATATCGTGTTCCTGATGTACCGAGTTGCGTTCCTGATGTGTCGAAGGTCAGTGATTTGGACGGCAAATTTGAATCAGTTTTCACGGTGTCTGCCAAAAACTCATTCAATTCGACACCCCAGGGCCCGAACTAGGCGTGTTTTAAGGGGTTAGGCTGCAAGCTAACGACACATCGGGAACGGTGCGCTAAGATCAGCCGTGTAGTTGATGCCGGTTTTTTTCATGGTAGCGCTTCACGAAGCCGATAAACGCGCTTTGATAACGGTCGGGTGTCCGGCTGTCGTCCTCAGCAAGCCATGCGCGGAAGTCGATGTGCAGGGCATGAAAATCCCATCCACGATAGGCCTTGCGGAGATAGTCGAGGGTATCGTCTGTGATATAGCCTTGGGCTTCCAAGCTGGCTTTCACCGGAGTGCGAGGAGTTGGTTTTGTGTCCAGCTGAGGGGCTGGGGGGGCCAAGGGCCTGGCCTTTGATATGACGTCAACTTTACGGCTCATGTGAAGCAGCGGTTCCCGCGAAGACACTGCGTCTGTCAGTTTGAGATTGTAGCCTGGCAGATCGTTTCGCTTGACGATCGCCGCGATCTCAAACTTGAAACGTCGATACTGGCCCTCGGCGCCGGATTTCTCGAAGAGGGTCGGCATGGCGATTGCGAAGCCGTCCTCCCCTGCCCCACCAGCATGTTTGCGCGCGACTTTGTAAAGCCAACGCTCTCGGCCGCCGCTGATGTCGAAGTAGGCGGGATCAATCGAGAGGACACCGCCGGCCATGAGCACGCCGTCGTAGAACCAGCTGGACAGCGAAATCATCATTCCCCTGGATCGGTCGGTCTTTTCGTCGACGATCTGGGTCCAGTTGTCGAGCCAGGAAAAGGTTGCCTCTTTGCGGCTCTTGTCGGCCCGTATGTTGGTCTTGACTGTCGTGGACTGTAATCGGTCCAGTGCTGAACCTAACAGGTCATAACTCCTGCCATTGACGGGGCGTCCAATCGAACGGAGGAGGTCGTAGGGCATGATGTGCAGGACGCGCGGGATCTCGTTGAGACGGCGTTCCTTCATGTCGTTGAGGACGCTGGCGCAATAGATCAGGATGTCGGCATCCCAAATGGTGGCCATACCGTAATCCGGATTTGCCGACACGTGGACCCAGGTCTTACCGTCGGGAGAGGTGTAGTCGATTGGCTTTAGTCGCTTGGATTTTGCCAAGCTGAAGAACGGTCGCTCCATAATCTCCCGTTGGTCGCGAAGGCTAAGATCGGCGAGATAGGGGAGGAATAGATCTATCTGTTCCTTTTTTTTGGACGCGATCATTTGGGGGCTCTTCGATGGTATGGCCGAGTCTGACGGTGCCAGTAGTGCTGAAGGTATTACCCCGATTCCCATTGCTTGGAATGAGGCGGGCAGGGCGCTTGGGTTTCCCCGGGGAAACATTTCTCATGCCATGTGGCTATGCCGGGTATCCGCCTTTGAGCGAGAGCTCAGGACATGCGAATTCGCATGTTTCCCCGGGGAAACGTTGGATCCGGAATATCTGGTCCGAGCGGCCTGGACAAAAGTTTCCCCGGGGAAACCCCCTCTCTTACGACCGCAATCCCCGACCTTGCGACTCCAAAGCCTGCAACGCCTTTTCAAGCATCTTGGCCAAGTCCCCAGTCGAGGCACCAGATCCAGCGTGCAATCTGATCGAGACGCCGTTGCGGTTCGCAGACAGGACACTGAGGGCGGTCCGCCCATTTGCAGTATCGAATTTAAGCTCGGCAGCGGGCTCGGCATCTTCCGAAAGCGCGCCCATGAAGCGAGACAAGATCTCGGCGGCGCCGATCGTAGAAAGGCCTTTTGAACGACGATCAGCTTGATCCTTGGCGAGACCCCTGGCTTCCTTCTGAAGCTTTGCAAGTTGATCCTTTTGACTGGCTTCAATGAGGGTCTGAAGCTTCTGGGCAAAAGGGTAGCAAGTCTTAAGTTGGATATCCGCCGGGCTTGCAAACGCTTCGACCGTCCAATCGGGGAGGGCGGCGACAGTCAGCAGTTTGGATAGCCATCCTTTGGAGATATGCAGACGCTCAGCCATTCGAACCTGCTTGCCGTGATAGTGAACCATCAAGGCCTTCATGTAGGTGCGTGCGCGTTCAAAATCTGAGACATCCTTGCGTGCACGGTTCTCGATATCGGACAGGCGGAACGCTGCCTCATCGTCTAATTGATGAACCTGCGCGAGAAAACGCATGTCCGGATAGCTGTTGGCCCGAAGCCAAGAAATCGTCCAATGGCGACGGGTACCTGCGATAACCTCGTAGTCGTGGTCGGGGTCGCCCTGAACGCGTCGCACGATCGCGGGCACCTTCTGGCCGCCCTCCGCGAGAATAGCATCTATGAGATCTCGGCAGCTTTCTTCGCTGAGGGACTCCTGATGCCGGGGATTGCCATCCCAGATACGTACTCTTGCGGGATCGAGCAGGAGCTCTGTGACCTGCTTCACTTCTCCAGTCGCGACGCGTGCGAGCGCAGACTCGCGTGCGAGCAAGGTCATACCGGAACGGGGCGCTGGGGCCTCGGCGGCAATGGGTTGCGGGGGAGAGGCTGCCGCTTCGGTGGACTGGTCGTCGCTGAGAATGGAGGACAGATAGTCGGCTTGACGTTTTGACATGGTGACCTCCTTTAAGCCACGGCCAACGACGAAACGTCGTCAACATTGGCGCGGCCCCAACGTCTGCGAATAAGCTGTTCGACCTGGCCCATGGCTTCATCGACATTGGTACGGCAGCGCTTGTGCGTCTTCGGCGTGCCGATTGGCTTTTCAAGCTCATAAATGGTCATCATGCGTAGCGCGGCATGGCTGATCTCGACCGACTCCATGATCGGCACTGGTAGCAATGCTGCACCGAAGGATTTCTCCATAACCCCGCGGATCATGGCGTGGCTGGTGTCGTTCGAGGAAAACTTGGAGCAGAGGAGCCGGCAAAAGTCGTATTCGACCTGAATTCCAGACTCCTGCAGCTGCTCGATGACCTGGCTCATCATGGACAAGAATTGGACGGTCGAGCAGTAGTCGGGCGTAGTTGCGGCGAGGGGAACAAGCAGGGCGTTGGCGGCTTGCATCACGGCAAGGGATATCGTTCCCAGCGCCGGAGGCGGGTCGAGCAAGACAACGTCGTAGTCTTGAGCGAGTTCGTGCAAGCCTTGTTTAAGCTTGCGGAATCGTGAGGCGAGGGTGCCTCCGCCACGCGACCCGGCCGCAGCCAATTCGTATTCAACGTCGAACATTTGCAAATTCGACGGGATGAGATCGACATTGGGCCAGCAGGTAGGCTTCACAGAATAGCGCAGGTCGTCTTGGGTAGGTTCGATTGAGAGGTAGGGATAAAGAGTCTCCTCCCGGCGGATCGCCATATGGGGATTGAACCCGAATAGCGTTGTCGTGGTCGCCTGGCTGTCGCAGTCGACCACTAAGACGCGGTATCCGGAGATTGCCAGATAGTGAGCGAGATGGGTGGTAACGGTCGATTTTCCGACGCCGCCTTTGAAGTTTTGGACAGTAATGATCGCCGGCTCGTCGCCAGGGCCGCGCCGCGGCGACGCCCCCAACACTTTGCGCATGTTGAGGAGTGACGGGATATCATAGCCTGAACGACGACCTGATTCGGTCTCTGGCGGGGAGGGGAGGCGCCCATCTTGCTCTGCCATTCGAATACGATTGGTCGAGCATCCCAGAAGCGAGGCAGCCTCGGCAATGCCAAGACGGACATTTAGTTCTTTATGCTTACCCGGCAAAAATGCCGTTTTCCTAAGCCTTTCAATCATTTGCTCGCCAGCTTCGGCGAGTTGTCCGATGCGAACGCCCTCAGCCAAGTCGTCAGAACCCCTTTGGTGGCCCAGGGGATGAATTTCATTCATTTTCGGCTCCGAAGTTGGGTTTGAATGACTTTTTAGGGAAATGGCAGGCTAATCGTTCAAGTGTAGGCAAAAGGGTTAATGCTTGGTTAACAACGAGAGGCCTTCCAGTGCAGCGAGCGTACGAGCGCGGCCCCTGCTCTTCGAAATGATGATCTTTCGTCCCGCGAATTGGCTCGTGTATTCACGACGCAGACGAATTCGGTCTAGTTTTGACGTTGCCGCTGGGGTAAACAGTGCCGCGCGCTCGGGGAACTAATTTTGAAGTCACTCAAAGTCTATCGGTTGGAAAAGGACTTCAAGGGCGAGATGGCCTTGATGCGGCGTGACGACCTCTACGTGCGGCAGATGCCCTCGAACAAATTTATCGTCACCGTTCCTCACCCAACGGAAGACGCCGAATACGTGCTTTCTACTTGGCAGGCTCCCCGGGCGCCGAGGGAGTTCGCCGATGTCGGACGCGCGGTGAACGCCGCGTTCAGGGTGGGGGCTCGTTCGATCCACTTCGACCTTCCGAATCCGCCGACAGAAATCGACTAACTCGCGGATATTATTGCGAAATAGCGCGATGCCGAACCCGGTTCGCGCCCATTGTCATGCCAAAACGAAGCCGTGAATTCAAAAAACAAAATGGCGTTTTGTAAAAACACCCTTGCCAACCACATGCTGCGCCGCTATTCCTACTTCAAATACAATCATAAGTACCTGACAGTATAAGCAAAAGTGGTGGCGTGCGGACATGGATTTCGCGGCAGTGGCGGAGCTTTGCGCTCCCAGGGTGGCGCCCGAGACGCTGAGGCGGATCGCGTCGGTAGAATCGAGATTCAATCCGTATGCCATCGGTGTGGTCGGCGGCCGATTGGCCCGCCAACCTCGCACCGAGGCCGAAGCTTTGGCCACAACGGATATGTTGGCAGCGAACGGCTACGATTATTCGGTCGGCGTCGTCCAGGTCAACCAGAAGAATTTCACCAAATACGGCCTCACTAGGCAGAGCGCTTTCGACCTGTGCGACAATCTCCGCGCCGGAAGCTTGATCTTGCAGGACTGCCTTAAGAGGGCAGGGGACACACCGCACGCTCTGGGTCACGCTTTGAGCTGCTACTACTCAGGCAATTTCACCACGGGCTATCGCCTGGGCTACGTGGCGCGGGTGGAGAATGCGGCTGTCGCCGACGGCTCCGTGGTCGCGTCCATCCCGGTTTTCACGAGCAAGCGCCGATCCAGCAGCCGGCTGGCGGCCGCCTCAGTGGTCGATAGCTCGCCAAATCCCCTTTTCGTTTCGGCGTCTTCGGCGCCGTACGGCGTCGTCGTAAGCGCCGGTGGCAATTCCCCAACCCAGCCGGGCCAATCGACGGCCCTTCTTTTCTAGGAGACAGTCAGTGAAACCCTCGACCAAGAAATGGCTTTCAACTGCCGGCGCGATGGCTGGCTACGGCCTGACGCTCGCCACGCCGGCTGGCGCGGCTCAGATCAGTCAGCTGACCAGCGGACTGAGCTGGATCCAGACAACGATTTCCGGGATCGGCATTGTCGTAATTGTCATCGCGATCATGTGGACGGGCTTTAAGCTCATGTTTCAACACGCGAAATGGTCGGAAGTCGCCCAGATTTTCTTCGGCGGTATCCTGGTTGGCGGTGCCGCAGCCATTGGCCCGCAGCTGTTCGGTGGCGGGACGGGAAGCTGAGCCATGGCCTTCCGCGACCCCGTCTTTAGAGGTGCGACCCGCCCCGCGATGTTTTTGGGTGCACCAATGATTCCCGTCATTCTGTCAACGGGGCTCGCGATCATGCTCGCCATGTTGGGACTATTTGTCAGCCCGTACATCTCGATCGCGGTGACCGCTGTCTACGTCCCGATTTACGCCTGGATGCGGATCGTCACCAAGGCCGATGATCAACGGCTCAACCAGTTGATCCTGCGCTTGCGCATGCGCCTGCGTATGCAGCGCGGTCGTCGTTTTTGGGGCGCGCTAACCTACACGCCGATCCGCTTCAAGAAGAGGTAGGCCCATGAAATCCCGAGCCCAGATCGAAGACGCGGTGGCCGCACAGGTCCAGGTAAGCGAGTACGTGCCCTTCGGTAACCACATCGCCGCAGACGTGATCAAGCTGAAGCGCAGTGGCGATTTCATCGCGACCTGGCGCCTGGCCGGTATCAGCTTCGAAACCCAGGACGAAGGCGATATCGCCGCGGCGAAGGAGGGGCTCGTCAACCTCCTGCGCAGCCTGGGCGGCGGCCAATTCGCCATCTGGTCGCACAAGGTCCGCCGGCAGGTGAGGGAGCGGCTTGAGGGGCACTACGACAATAGCTTTGCCGACCGGCTAAACCACGAATATTACAAGACATTCGACCGACACAAGCAGATGCGGACGGAGCTCTTCCTGACCCTGGTTTACCGGCCCAACATAGGGAAGATCAGCAATAGCTTTGGCAAGATGTTCGGGCTGACGCGTCGAACCTTAGAGGAGATTAAGGGCGCCGATCTGGAGGCGCTCGATGAACTGAACGACGCCGCCAAGATGGTCGAGCGGGCTCTGGAGCTTTATCGTCCCGTGCGGCTGTCGACTTTCACGCGGGGGGCGGTGGCTTATTCGGAAATGCTCACCGTCCTGGGCTATTTGGTCAACGGCGTCTGGGAGGACGTACCGCTTCGCCGGGCCAGCATTGATCAGTACCTGCCAAGCAGTCGGCTGCACTTCGGCGACAATAACGGTCGGCTTCAGATCGTTCATCCGTCCGCCACGCGCTTTGCCGGCTTTCTCGACATCCAGGACTATCCTAAGTGGACGGAAAGCGGCATCGCCAACACGATCCTATATGCTGACTATGAGTTCATCGAGACACAAAGCTTTTCGATCCTGAACCGGCGCGACGCCCAGGGGGCCCTGGAGCGCCAGCGCGGGCATATGCATGCTGCCGAGGATGCGTCAGAGTCGGAGATTGTCGAGATTACCGAGGCCTTGGACGATCTAACCGCAGGTCAAATCGAAGTCGGCGAATACCACTATTCGCTAGCCATTCTGACCGAGACCCCAGGGAGCCTGAGCAAGGCCATGTCCGACGCCCGGGCCGTGCTGCAGGACCAGGCTGGGTTCAAGATGTCCGCCGTCGACGTCGTCCCGGAGGCGGCCTGGTTTGCCCAGCTCCCCGGCAATTGGGATCTGCGGCCGCGCGAGGCCAAGCTGACGAGCCGCAACTTCGCGGCTCTGTCGCCGTTTCATAATTTCGAAGTCGGGAAAAGAGCGGGGAACCCATGGGGCGAAGCCGTTGCTCTGTTTCGGACGCCGTCGGGTCAGCCGTTCTATTTCAACTTTCATGTGTCGCCGGCCCATCGCAATTCCGAAGGCGAAGCCTTGCCCGGCAACACCTTTATCTGTGGCACGACCGGCTCGGGGAAGACCGTCCTGCAGACCAGCCTACTTGCCTTTGCGATGAAGTATCCAGGCCTGCGCGCGGTCTGCTTCGACAAGGACCGAGGCATGGAAATAGGCATCCGCGCGCTGGGCGGCGCCTACCGGGCGCTGGAGCGCGGCCAATCGACGGGGTTCAATCCCTTCCAGCTCGATCCCAGCGAGGCCAACATCCAGTTCTGCGAGCGCCTGGTCAAATTGCTGGTCGGCGGGGATGTGACAGCTCGGGATGAAAACGAGATCTCGCATGCCGTTCGCACAGTCATGGGTGAGCACATGCAAAAGGGCGTGCGTCGCCTTTCGACCGTGGCGCAAAACCTGTCGGCAGTCGGCGATAACTCTTTGGCTGAAAGGCTGCAAAAATGGCTCCGGGGGCATGCTCTGGGCTGGGTTTTCGACAATGCCGACGACAACATGGATTTTGCGGACGGCCGCATCTTTGGCTTCGATTACACTGAATTCCTCGACGATGCCGAGATCCGGACACCGGTCATGGCGTATCTGCTCCATGCTACCGAGAGCCTGATCGACGGCCGGCCCTTCATGTACGTGATGGAGGAGTTCTGGAAGCCATTGATGGACGAGCATTTCAGCGATTTCGCGCTGAACAAGCAGAAGACCATCCGCAAGCAAAATGGGCTCGGCATCTTCGTCACCCAGTCGCCAGCCGACGTTTTGCGGCACCCGATCGGCCGCACCATGGTCGAGCAGTCTGTCACCCAGATTTACCTGCCGAATCCGCGTGCCGACCGAGCCGACTATGTCGATGGCTTCAAGCTGACGGAGGCCGAATTCGAGGTCATTCGCGAGCTCGGTGAAACGTCACGGACCTTCTTGGTCAAGCAGGGCAAGACCAGCGCAATCTGTCGCTTCGACCTGGCCGGCATGACTGAAATCCTTACCGTAATTTCCGGAACAACAGAGAACGTTGCGGCTCTCGATGCCATCCGCGCCGAGGTCGGTGATGACCCCGAGGTATGGCTGCCGTTGTTCCTGACTGGCCATCAAACCCGCAGCCTGAAGAGGAAACGCGCATGAGAGTTTTCGCAATGATCTTAGCCGCGGCTCTAATCGCTTCAACACCGGCCTATGCCGATCCGAGTCACGCAAGCGTCCTGGATGACACATCGGACCTGTTTGGATCGGTGACGCCGGATCGACTGCTCGGCACGACGACGCGGCGGAAGTGGTTGGATCTCTATCCCGTCGACGCAACGGTTTATTGGGCGGCCTGGGACTGCAAGGGAAAGCCGTGTGACACGCCGGCGCGTGTCCACATTCGCGCGATTGCCAAGCTTGTGCCGCGCACTTCCCATGATCCGAAACCGGCATCGTCTGCCGGCGATAGCTCCAGCCGGTAGGGATTGGTATCGTGGACTTCTTCGAGTCATTCGAACAGGGGATGGATCAGCAGCTTGCTCACTACCTGAGCAATACGGCTGCGAGCTTGTGCGCGATCGTAGCCCCGGTCGTGGCTGCGGGAGTCATCATCTACATTATCCTCATCGGCTACGCGATCATTCGGGGAGACGCCAGCGACTCGCTCCATTCGGCGATGTGGAAGGCCGTGAAGTGGTCGTTGATAGCGGCCGTGGCGCTCAGTGCCGGCGGATTCAACACCTATGTCGTCGGCGGGCTGAACGGCATCGAATCCGGACTATTCCAGGCAACAACGGGTGCGGTGAGCGGCGGCCAACTGCTCGATCAGACGCTTTCCGCCTATATCGATCTGTTCAACCAATTGATCCTGAACGTCAACAGCAATGGCATGGGGGTGGTCCCCAACGTCTTGGTCTGCCTCGCGATCTTGATACTGGCGATCGCTTCACTGGTTTTCTTTGGCCTAGCCGTTTGCATTTATATGCTGGCTAAGGTGGCCGAAGTCCTGGTGATTGCGCTTGGACCAGCCTTCATTGTCACTTTGATTTTTCCCCCGATTCAGAGGTTTGCCGACGCCTGGCTATCGGCCGCGATGAACACCGTGATCATTAAGGTCCTGGCCAGCATCATTCTAGCGATCAGCACCCTGTTCCTGAAGAACATGGTCGAAAAAGTCGCGGGGTCGTTCAACACGACGCAAGTGCTGATGGACTGCCTCAAGATACTCCTGCTTTCGGTCTCGTTCGGCGCCATTTTCGGGTATCTCCCGATGTTGTCCGCCCAGCTTGTCGGTGGCGCCCCGCTCCCGCACGTCAGCATGCCTCGCATGTCGAGGCGGGGAGGGGGCCAGAGATCTTCTTCGACATCGTCGAACGCCAATACGGGCGGCTCGCTGCAGCCGAGCCGCAATCTTCCCTACACCAGCACTGTTCCCGCTTACCGCAGGAACGTCATCGGCAATCTCAATCGATAGGAGCTCGCCATGCCAATCCGCATACCCTATTCGCGCAGGTATGCTGCGGTTCTAACCGCAGCATTTTTCTTGGCGGTCCCTGCTACATCCGCTTTCGCCATCGGTGGCGTGGGTGACATCGTCTATGACCCGAGCAATTACGCCGAAGCGATCAAGCAGGTCCAATCCTGGGAGCAGCAATTCCAGCAGATGACTCAAGCCCTGGCCAAGGCCGACGCGACCATCCAACAGCTGCAAACCCAGGTGGCCTCCACAACTGGGAACCGGGGTTTCGGTGACCAGTTGAACAATCCGTCGCTGATGACCGTCGTCCCGACCAATCTGTCGACGACACTCAGTGGGCTGAACAGCACAGGCACCTTGACGGGTCAGGCGGCGACGATTCGTAGCTCGACTACCATCTACAACTGCGCCGAAATCACCGACGCCACCGCCAAAACGCTTTGCCAGGCCCTGCTGGGCCAAAATGCCCAGGCACAGGCACTACAGCAGAACAGTATGGCCTTGCTCGACCAGCGCACCACGCAAATCGATGCGCTGCGCGGTCAAATCGACGCGACTCAAGATCCAAAAGGGATCGCGGAACTTCAAGCCCGATTGTTGGCTGAACAGGCTCAAGTCGCGAACGATCAGAACAAGATCGCCCTGACCAACGCCATGCTGGCGACCTCGCAGCAGGCGGCCGTGCAGGCCCAGGGTGAGCAAGCCAGCACGCTGATGGCCACGAACAAAACGTCGGTACTCGACAACTTCTCTTTCAGTTCACTCGGGTACCAACCGGCCGCCCAGACATCGGACCTGGACCAGTAGCCCTTATGCCCCAAGATATAGTAACGCCATCCCAGCTTCCCGGCTATTTCGGGCAAGCGCAAAGCTGGGAAACGGACAGAATGTCCCGCATAGAGCGAAGCGAGCGCCGGGCATGGTTCGTTGCCGGCTGCTCGTGCCTGGTGACAGCGATCGCCGTGGCGGCGCTCGTCGCGCTTATGCCGTTGAAACGCGTCGTGCCCTACGTCTACGCCGTTGATCGTCAGACCGGCGAGCTGACGGTCATGGATGCTGCCAACCAGCGTCAGGTCGCGGGAAACCAGGACCTGCTCGATAAGCATTTTGCCAGTGCCTATGTGGTCGCGCGCGATAGCTACGACTGGAAACTGCTGCAGAACGATTACAATGACACGGTGGCCTTTTCTTCGACCCAGGTCGCCCGCGACTATGCCGTGCGATTTGACGGCGCCCGTGCCGTCAACAAGGTCTGGGGCGCGAACACCGAGCGCCGCGTAACGGTGACGTCGATCCAGTTGGCGCCAGACGCGATCAGCAAGAAGGCCGTCGTTCGCTACACCGTTCAGCAACGCGACTTGCAGACCAACAACCTGCAGCCCCTTGAGCACTACATCGCGACGATCGCCTACGAGTACCACCCAAACCGCACTGGCAAGGAACAAGACCTGATCCGCAATCCGCTGGGCTTTACGGTGACAGGCTTCCGCGCCGATCCGGAAATCGGCGGAGTACCTGGCATCGTACCGGGTTCCGAAGCCCAGGTTCAGGCGGCGGGAGCGCAGCCATGAGATATCTCTTTCCCATCGCCATCCTCTTGGCGGCGGCGCCGGCCCCAGCTGCGCCGACAATAATCCCGACAGTGCCGGCCGATCCACGAATTCGAACCGTCGACTATGTCGCGGACGGCGTCATCACGGTGCCGGTGTCTTCCGGCGTGGTGACGCGGATCGTGCTGGAACGGGGTGAGAAGATCGTCGCGGCCGCCACTGGCGTGCCCTCGAAATGCGACAATGACGACCATCCGTGGTGCGTCGTTGCCGACGCCGGCGGGGATGAGATCTGGATCAAGCCAAAGCCAGGCGCTCGCCATAATAACCTCGAGCTCAAGACCGATCGCCGCGACTATAGCTTCGACCTGGAGGTCAGTCCCGTGAAGACTTACCGGGTCGAGCTGCGCTACGCGCCGGCTCTCAATGCCGGCGGGCCGCGCGTCCCGTCCGACCAGGAGGTCGTCGCCTCTCGGCTGGCGGCCGCCCAGCCAAAGCCCAAAAATCTGAACTATTCCTTGGAGAGCAACCAGAAGGGTGCGGACATCACGCCCAAGGCCGTGTTCGACGACGGCGTTTTCACCTACTTCAGGTTCTCGGGCAACGGCGAGCTTCCGACAATCTTCGTGATTGGCTCGGACGGCAAGGAGGCGCGGACCAACTACAACATGTCGGGCGACTACATGGTCGTGCAGCGCTTGGGGCGGAAATTCGTGCTGCGCCTGGGGAAGTCCGTGGTTTCGGTGTGGAACGAGAGCTTCGATCCGCAGGGCATAGCGCCTGTGAATGGAACGACGGTGGCTGGCGTCAGTCGCGAAGACGCGGGAGCGATTCATGCCAATTGATGAAACTCCCAAGCTCAACCCGGTTCCGTTTGCGGGGAACACCGTCGCTGGCGGCGCGCCGCCCGACGGCATCGTCAGCGTCAATGACCGTGGACGTCGCCAAGGCGGACGGCTGGGCCCATTTGTCGCCATTGGTGGGATTGCACTCGTGGTGCTGATCGGCGGGCTCGCGACGGTCAATATCGTTAGGGCCAAGTTTTCCGCACCCAAGCCTCAGCCGTCGACCGCCAACGCCAATACCGCGGGCCTGGCGCGAAGCTTCGATACGGATACCCCACCCCCGTTGCCAGGCGCAGGCCAGGCGTCTGCTTCAGGCAATGCCAGCGCATCCCCGGCTTGCCCGGATGGCTCCGCCGGCAATGAACTGAGGGGTCAAGACGGCGTCGCGGTGAAGAATGCCTCAGGCCAGGGCGTGCGTGTTTGTCCCAATGGTCAGGTCATCGGTGTCACGGCGTCCCAAGAGCCCGCTGCAAGGCCCATTCCGGTTGAACCTGCTGGTGGGCGGGGCGCCGCAGCCGTAGCGGGCGCCAGAGTGGACCTTCAGCGGGCACTGAGAGGCGCCGACGGCTCGATGATGCTCGATGATGGCAAGATGAGCCCCGCGTCCCTTGCCGCGGATCTCGCCAACCCGCAAGCCGCTATCAGCGCCGTGCAGCAAGCGGCAGCAAACGCCCAGCCTAAAACCGAAGGGCTTTTGACGTCGGCCACGGCCGGCACCCTTGAGGCTGAGCTGACGCCGTCGAAGACCCCGATGGTCGAAGCCGCCCGGCTGAATGACCTCAGTCTGTTGCTGCCGAAGGGCCACACCATCGATTGCGGAATGTCGATGCGGATCATTTCCAGCCTGGCCGGCCAGGCAAGCTGCGTCATCACCCAGAATGTTTATTCCGCCAACGGAAAGGTCGTGCTTATCGAGCGCGGAAGTGAAGCGGTGGGTGAATATCGATCGGGCGCGTCGATTGGGCAGAAGCGCTTGTTTGTGCTGTGGGATCGGATCATCACGCCCGGTGGCGTGGTTATAAACCTCGACAGTCCGGGTGCGGACGAATTGGGATCGACCGGACTGACGGGCAAGGTCGACAACCACTGGTTCGAGCGGATTGGATCGGCCTTCTTGCTATCGACCGTCCAGGACGCCCTCCAGTACGAGGTCGCCGAGGAGCAGGCGAAGTCCGGCGGGCAAACGCTTGTGCTGAGCAACACCACCCAGACCGGCAACAGCATGGCCGAGAAGGTGCTGGATTCGACGATCAATGTCCCGCCGACGATCTACAAGAACCAAGGTGATCGGGCGGTCATCTACGTGGCGCGTGACCTGGACTTTACCAATGTCTATCGCCTCCGACCCCACTAATTTCGGCCGCGACACGGCCGTCCGTCAATTGCTGCGCCCGCTGGAGCCCTTCTTTCAGATCGACGGGGTGACGGAAGTCGTGGTCAACCGCCCAGGCGAAGTGCGCTATGAGCAGGGTGCCGAATGGAAGGTCGTTGACGTACCCGATCTGCCATTTGCCCGGCTGTGGAGCCTCGTGCGGGCGATCGCGACCTATTCGGACCAGGATATCGGGCCGAAAATGCCGATACTTTCTGCGATACTGCCGGACGGCCAGCGTGTGCAGATCGTGGTGCCGCCGGTCGTCCCTGCGGAGACGCTTAGCCTGAGCATCCGCCTGCCCGCCCAGGTGA
>OVEP011218088.1_pt1 | contig 17401 bp, 21 predicted proteins | sample 1779801 | NCBI WGS metagenome assembly OVEP01 (sample SAMEA3914791, study PRJEB12502) | metagenome | biome: forest; material: soil | place: Canada | collected 2011-07-03 | depth 0.1 m
CCCCAGCCACCACCCCGCCCCGCTCCCCCTGACCTGCGCCGCCGCCACCCCACCCCGGACACCGGATTTCACCCCACGGCTCAAGTCCGCTAGAGTAATCCTCGTTGGAACGGGGTGTGGCGCAGCTTGGTAGCGCGCTTCGTTCGGGACGAAGAGGCCGTGGGTTCAAATCCCGCCACCCCGACCCAGGTCAGGGCCCCTGTCGAGATCATCGACAGGGGCCCTGATTCGTTCCCAGGAGCCAAACGGGGAGCCACGGACTACACCTAGATCGGGCGCACCGACGACTTGATGGAGTCCTCGGACTACCGGATCTCCCCGTTCAGGGGCCAGCGGATCCTTTGGGCTCGTCCCCCTCACTCGTCCGAAAGATCTCGTCCATGGCTTCCGCCCCTTCCGTGATCACCGGCCGCAACTGCTTCCGGTAGACCTCCTCGGTCGTCGCCGTGCTGCTGTGACCAACCACTCGGGCGATGACCTCCAGCGGGATGCCGTGGTCGGAGAGCAGCGAGACAAAGCTGTGCCGCATCTCACGTGGCGTCCACTCCGGCGCCAGCTTGGCCTTCTTCACGATCGCCTTGAAGTCCCGGCGGACGTGAGAGGCGTCCAAGGCGTTCGCGGTGCGGGTAGCGAAGACGAGATCCGTCTCCGACCAGGTGAGGCCGGCATTCCTCCGCTCCTGCTGCTGCCAGCCGCGGTGCTCCTCCAGCACCTCGACAACCTGCTGCGGCAGCGCGAGCGTGCGACGGCTCTTCCGGGTCTTGGTGTCCCCATGCTTCCGGACCGACCGCCACACCTCGACGTGCGGCGCGGTGCCCTCGGGCGGCGACAGGTGCACGTGGTCCCAGGTGAGCGGTCGGGCCTCCTCGGTGCGGACTCCGACGAGGAGCGACAGCACGACGTACGAGTACAGCCGGGCCCCGCGCGCGGCGGCCAGAACCGCCTTCGCCTGGTCCAGGGTCAGTGCCTTGCTCGGCCGGCCGGGGCGTCCCTCTGGGACCGTCACCAGAGCGGCGACGTTCCGCATCACCTTGTCCCGGCGCTGCGCGTGGGTGATGGACCGTCGCAGCACGGAATGCACCTCACGGAGTGACCGCGTGGCGAGCAGATCGGCGCGGTCGTCCAACCAGTCGTCCACATCATCCGCGGTGAGGTCCTTCAGCTTCGCCTTGCCCAGCAGCGGAATGACATGGTTGTCCGCGAGGCTCTGGCACTTGTCCACGGTCTTCTGATCGCGTCCCTTGAGTCCGCGCGCAATCCAGTCAGTCACGGCGTTCGCGACCGTGTAGTTCGCCGGAGTCTTGACGCCGGTCTCCAGCTCCTTCTTCAGCTCCTTCATCTTGGCTCGCACATCGGTCTTGGTCTTCCCGTAGACCTTCGGGCGACGGCGCTTGCCGTTGGGTGCGAAGCCGAGTGAGACGGCCCCCACGTAGCGGCTTTTCGACGCGTCCCAGTAGATCGAGTCCTCACCATTGGCTGCCTTGCGGGCCCGCTGCACTTCCTCAGCCATGAACGTGCTGTGCCTTTCGAACGGCGGGGCCGTGCCTGTAGCCGGGCACGGCCCCATGGGGTTGATGACCAATCAGCAAGCGATGGCTGCGGCCTCGCGCTTGAGCAGTTCGACGTACTCGTTGATGTACTCGGTCGGAACGAGGCGGCGCCGACCGACGCGGACCGTCCGGAGACGTCCGAGGCGGATTTCCTCGTAAGCGGTGGACCGCTTCACCCCGAGCACTTCGGCAGCGGCTTCGACACGGTGAAGCCGGACAAGGGAACCGATGGGAGCAGAGACTTCATCCACGGAATCTGACCTCATAGGTGACGAAAATCGGCGGCCGGTCGCCCCGGCCCTTCTCTCCAAGTCCGCTACATCCGCCACAGTTGCTACAGCGCAGGTCAAGGCCCTGATCTCGCGTAGCGGCTCGGCAGGATGTAGCGGATGCGTCCGCTACACCCGAGAGAGGCCGTAGCGGATTCGGATCATGTAGCGGGCGTGTAGCCGCTGCTGTCCGCCAATGCCGCTACGGCGTCGTCGCTGGTCGGAACACTGTGTTCGGTTCCGGTGGCGGCTGTAGCGGAAGATCGACCCATAGGGCAGTAGCGGGCCCACGCGTCGCGGAGGTCGGCTGCGTAGTAGCCCTTGACCACTCCGTCGCCGGTACGGAGGTTGCGGGCCTTGATGGGCTGGTTCTCTGAGGTGACGTACTCGCCCAGCCGCTTGGCCAACTGCCTTGAATCCAGCGGCTTCCCGCTGAGGTCGGCCCAGGGAGCCTCATCCATGGCGTTGAGCCCGGCGAGGATCTGCGCGGTGGGCATGCGTTCAGCCCCACAGAACACCGCGTCGCGGAGGTCGGTCAAGAGCCGAATACCGAGCGACGCCTTGTCTCCGGCAGCCGCGGCGGCGACCAGTTCCACGCACGCCTTTCGGGCCCGCTCCGGCCAATCCCCTCCGGCCGCGTCGGCGATGGCCAACAGCGGCTCCCACACATCCGCCGGCCGATCGGACACCCCCTCCGGCATCTCCGGCCACGCCCCCTCGATGCGGCCCCGGACGCTCTTAGCCCAAGCGGCGAGCCGGTCTCGTAGTGCGTGCCCCTCGGGTTCGTGGATTCGGCTGCGGAAGGCTTCCACATGCTCGTTGGGAGCCCGACGGCGCATTCGGATGACTACAGAGCGGGTCAGGATCGTGTCGGGCAGCCAGCCCAGCCCGGCGACCGCCACAGCGGCGTAGGACGGGAATGCCTGGACAGTCTGCTGTCCGCCATCACCGACGCACCGGTAGGACACCCCGGTACGCCGGTGCCCGGCGTTGATCAGCCCGCGCAGTTCTTCGTTGTCCTTGGCCTTGGGCCCGAATACCGTGTCGATCTCGTCAAACAGGATCGTCGGACGCCCGGACTCCAGGCCCGAGACGGCACGGAACAGAGCAGCCGGAGAGGCGTTGACGGCCACCATGGGGTGCGGCACGAGCGTCCCGCAGATCTCCAGCCCGCGCGTCTTGCCCGACCCCGGCTCGGGCGAGAGGAACGCCAGCCGGGGCGTGGACTCGAACGCGTCGAGCAGGTGGGCATGCGCATTCCACAGCACGACGGCCACATAGGCGGCCGGGGTCGGGAAGGCGTTGAACCGGCGGTGGAACGCCTCGATCTCGTTCAGCAGCGCGGCGCCGTCTTCGGGGGAGGTGCCGTTGCTTTTCAGGGAGGGGGGTGAGGTAGTCATGCCGTCCTCCGGTTGTCGTGGGTGGCGGTCCAGCGAAAAGCGGAGTTGATGGTGGCCGTGCACTCGGACGACGACATGCCGGCCGTCTCCCCCGCTACCTGAAGAGCGGCGAATGCCACGGCATGGGCGAGGTCGCCGCTGCTGACGAACCGCCCCAACGCCCTTGCGGCACGAAGCAAGGTGGCGTTGCGGGTGCCTTCGCGGGCACTGCGCACGTTGGCCTCCTCGGCCATCAGCGCGGCGCGCACGTACGCAGGCAAGCTGTGCACCGCGCCGGTGTCGCCCGCGGCGGCAGGGCTCGGCGCGGCGGGCAAGCTGGTCGGCTCTGTGAGCTTCGCGTGCAACCAGCCCGGCAGGGCTACCACCGGAGTCGCGTCACTGGTGATGTAGGCACTGCCGTTCACAACACTGCCAGCGGCGACGACATGGCCGCCCCAAGCGCGCGTGTCGATCAGGGGTCCGAGCCTGCCCGCTGTGTTGCCGAGCCGGGCCCCGGCTCGGGCGGTGAAGTACATGTGCCATCCCCCGCTGGCAGTCCGCACGGTGTGGGTAGCGGGCAGCTGCTGCCCGGCGCGCTCGCAGAGCGCCAACAGGTTCGTCATGCCGTCAGGCATGTCCACATCGCCGTTGCCCTTGGGCTTGTCCAGGTCCACAACGACCAGCCCGGACGGGCCAGTGGCCACACCCACGTTGAACGGGCCGTTCGCCCAGCAGCGGGCAATCCGTTCGGGGTCCGTAGTGGCGCGCTGTTCAGGCTTGGCGTGCCCGTCCCAGCAAGGCCCGGTGCGGGGGCAGTGTGTCTGGTGGTGCAGCGCCGCGCGCTTGGCGCCGGGCCGCAGGGGGAACACCGCCCACCCTCGGGCGGCAGCCTCCAGCGCTGCGGTCAGCAGCGCGGAGTGAGGTTCATGGGTCATGCTGATGGTCTCCTGTTCCAGGAATTGGCAGAGAGAGCCGGGACGGCCGCGTGTCTTTGGCGAGATCGGGCGGCTGTCCCGGGCAGGTCATGCAGCGAGGTTGATGGGGTCGGCACAGGGCAGGCAGGTGCCGAGTGAAGTGGGGATGACGTAGCCGGGATCGCGGCGGCAGGCGGGGCACGTGCGGCGGGCTCGCATCATCGCGGCGTGCGCGCGCCAGCGGCCGGTGGTCATGGGTCGGACCGGCAGGGCGCGGGAGGTGTCGTAGAGCAGGGCGAAGCGCCGGCCGCGCCGCCAGCGGATCTCAGCGACGGGATCGGCCCCGCCGGGCCGCAACCCTGCCGCGCGCAGTTGGCGGCGGGTCATCAGGCCGTCAGGGGCAAGGTGGTAGCGGTAGACGGGTATGTCGGCCACAGCGTTCCCCTCTCGAAAGGGTGGCCGTAGCGGGGTGGCGAAGCAGTGGGCGTTACCCCCTCTACCGGGCACTACCTCGCAGGTCAGACCCCCTCTACCGGGGGCACTACCGAGGTAGCGGGCCCCCGCTACCGGCGGGGGTCGGGTAGACCCCCGCCGAAGCGATGTCAGGTAGCGGGGGTGGTAGAGGGGACCCCCTCTACCGGGGCCATGGTGCGAGCGGCCAGCAGCAGTTCGGCGGGGACGGCGGCCTCAAGGTCGGCCCGCCGATACCCCGCCCGGTTGTTGCCGTTGATCTTGACCTGCTTGCTGGTGCGCTCGACCCCGGCGGCCTCCAACTCGATGGCTAGCCGATCGGGGTCCCAGTCGCCGTACCGGTCCTCGTCCGCGTTGACCAGGCGGGCGAGCAGGTCCACGGTGTGCAGCCGGTCGGAGTGCCGCATGGCGTCCAGGCAGTCCGACAGGACCGGCGCGATAGTGAAGCCGATCGAGTCAGCCGCGGCCGTCACGTCGCCCGCCGCGTCACCGCTGATCTGCCCGATCTTCTCGCGCAGCGCTCGGCCCTTGAGGCACATGGTGTTGAACTCAGCTGTGGTGAGCAGGTCGTTCTTGACGGTGGCGTGCGAGGCGGGGCCGGTGACCAGCACGGTGACGCCTTTGTGGTCCTCGGATAGCAGTGAGGCGTCCGCACCCATGGCTGCCTTGCCGGAGCCGAGCACCATGTCCGAGCTGGTCTTGTCGGTGACCTGGGTGCAGCAGCGGATGGTGATGATCTCGCGCAGCTTGGTCGGCACCGACTTGGCGTCCGGCCGCTGGCTGGCGTAGTTGGAGATGAACCCGGCAGCCGGGCCCCGGCGGGCGATCCGCCCGAGGTCGTCCACGACCTCTTCGCGCGCCTTGTCGTCCATAGCCAGGAAGGCTTCTTGCAGCTCATCGACGGTGAGGAAGATGAACGGCATCTGGTACTTCTCCACGATCTGCGGAGTGAGCTTGCCCTCCGGGCAGATCGAGGTGGGCAGGCCCCGGAACAGGGCGAAGCGTCGTTCCATCTCGGCCAGCAGTTCCTTGAGCATGGCCTTGAATGCCTCGATCGCGTCGTCCTCAGCACCGAGCACAAGCCGGTGGGCGACGTGCTTCATGCCCATCCAGTCCTGCCCGCCCTTGAAGTCGGCGACGTAGTGCCGCACCCACGGGTCCAGCAGTCCGGCAGCGGTCATGATGCGCTGTGTGAACGTCTTGCCGCGTCGGGGCAGGCCGCCGAAGAACATCGACTGCCAGATGACCGGCACCGTGATGCGGTTGCCGCGGGCGTCCTGCCCGAACGGGATCGGGTCCCAGATGGAGAACCGGTCCAGCCCCGCCAGCGGCGAGGGGGTGGGGTCGGCGAGGTACGGGTCATCGTCGGCGACCCACAGGCTGACGCGGCCGGCGTTGCCCCCCTTGGCCGCGCGCACCCGGGACATGATGAGCTGGATCTCGTCCACGCCGAGTTCCTGGGCGAGGACTTCCCGCTTACCGAGCACGTCAGAGGCAGTCTTGCCACCGCCGCGCGGCAGGTCGAAGATGCACGCCCAACCCTTCCCATCACGCACGGGGCCCATGACGCATGAGACCTTCGGCCCCTCGTCGTCGCCCTTTCCGCTCTTCAGGAGACCGGCGGCGCGCAGCGCGTCGTTGAGCTGCTGGGCGGAAAGGTCCAGCCGCAGCGGCACGTTCGCGCGGTCCAGCAAGGGCACGTCCGCGCCCTTGCGGCCGACCACGGCAAGGATGCCGAGCAGGGCCGCGACCGTGCTGACCAGGATCGGAGCGGTAGCGACGGCCATGGCCATGGAGGCGCTGGCCGCAACAGCGACGGCGGAGCCGAACCGCCAGCGACGGGCGATGGTCCGGGCCCGGTGCGCGGCCTTGTGCTGCAACGCAGTGTCGGAGTCGGTGTCCTTGGCTCCGACCTGAGCGGCCAGTGCCTTGACCACCTTGGTGTGTTCGTGGCAGGTCAGCACCGGCCACAGCCGGGCCGACACCCGCCAACTGCCCTTGGCGCTCAGCCACGCGACCTTCGCACCGTACTTCGGCAACCGCACCGCGTGGAATCCGGCCTGGTAGCGGGCCAGTCGGGCAGCCGCCCCGGCGTTGGCGCGCAGCGCGGCGGCGGATCGGGCCCATGCGGGCAGAATCGGCACGTCGGGGACACTCAGCCAGTCCGCGAGGGGATTGTCCGGCCGGTCCACCGCTTCCCCCTCGTCGGGCGGAAGGACGATGCCCTCGATCGGCCGCCGATCAGCCGGGCCATCGGATCCAGGCATGGGCTTGAACAGGCTGATCGGGTCATCGGTACGGATGGCGCGGTGGTCGGCTAGGTGGTGAACGGTGCCCACGTCGGGCGCCTCCGTCATCAGGTCGGTCATGATGGTCTCTCCTGCTGCTGCTTGCGCGGTGGTCAGGGGCCCGGGACGGCCGGACGCTTGCCGGCACTGCGGCCGTCCCGGGGCGGATTCAGCGGCGGTGCTTGCGAGCGGCCCGGTCAAGGGCGCGCTTCTCCTCGCGGTCGGCCTCACGCTCTGCGGCCCGATCGATGATGCGGTCGGCCCGCCTCTCCAGGCGCTCGGTGGACTTCCCCTGTGCTTCGCGCCGGGTGATGCGGATGCCCAGAAGAATCATGCGGGCGGTCTCGTTGATGTTCATGTCGTCCTGGTCGGAGATTCGCACGTCAACGGCCTTTCCGGAGAAGGGACTTGCCAGTCACCTTGGTGGCCTGCTGGTCCTTGCTGCCGATCGAGTTGAGGACTTGCACGACCGTCCAGCCGCCAACGGCAGCCATAACGGCAAGCACGACCAGCGAGGCCACCATGGCGTCCAGCGCCTCGATCAGCAGCGGCAGGAAGATGACTCCAGCGGCCACCACCCCGCCGCCGACGCCGGCGCCGAGCGCAACGCGCTGCACCGTGCGGTCCGGCGGGGCCTGGTGGATGTGCTGGACGACGACCTGCTGCGGCTGGCCGCCATAGACGGGGCTGAGGGGTTGGGGCTGGTAGACCGGCGGCGCGCTCTCGCGCACGGCGGGCAGCGGGTTGTCGAACTGGTATCGGCGGGACACGAGGTGACCTCTTTCGTGGTCGGTACGGGTGGCCATCAGACGGCGCGAAGGTCGGCCTTGGCGGCGACGTCGGGCCGCACGGCGGCCACCTCGTCGCGGTGTTCACGGATGCGCGCAGACACCCAGCCGACCGACCAACCGGTGTCATCGGCGAGTTCACGAACGGACTTGCCGAGCGCGACACCCGCCCCGATGGCGGTGATCGCCTCGTCTTCGGGCAGCTTGTCGGTGTTCACGGACGCTGCCTTGTGTGCCTGTTCACGCAGCGCGCGGACACGTTCGGGCTCCGAGGTCTTGGCCGCCTCACGCCGTTCACGTGCCTGCTTGGCCTGCTGTTCACGGGCCACTGCTTCGGACCGTTCACGCTCGGCGCGCTCGCGCCGTTCACGGTCCTGCTGTTCGCGCTGGACACGTTCACGGTCCTCGCGTTCCCACTGGGCACGTTGCCGGGCGTCGTCGCGTTCTGCTCGGTCGCGCTCCAGCTGAGCGGCGTGCTCGCGCTCCTCGCGCTGGAGGCGGGCAGCGTGTTCACGCTCCTCACGGGCGGCCTGTTCGGCGTGTTCACGCGCTTCACGCTCGCCGCGTTCACGGTCCTCGCGTTCGCGTTCACGCTCAGCCCGTGCAGCCTGTTCACGCTGCGCGCGCTCAGCCCGTTCACGCTCGGTTCGCTCGGCTTGTTCACGCTCGATCCGGGCCAGTGCTGCGGTGATCGCGCGCCGGTAGGCCAAGGACGCCTCAGAGGTGACGATCAGCAGCGCGGGGGCGACCAGGTGAACGCTCACGCCGACCAGGTCACCGGACAGCGCGGAGTTGCCGATGTTCAGTGCGAGCGTGAACAGACCAGTCAGCCAACGCAGCACCACGGGCCACCGGCCACCGTGTCCATCCAGGCGAGCCAGCACCGAATCCAGCCGCACGACGATTACCACCGCCGCATCCACGACCAGCGGCAGAATAGGGGCGGTCCAGCGCCACCCCGCCGGGGTGTGGGCACTCATCAGGGGCGTGACCGTCAGCACACTGAACAGCACCGCGCCCGCTGTGATGGCCCACGTACCAACGGACAGGACCCGCTCAGCAGACCGGACGGCCGCCGGGGATGTCGGGACGGTCATCGGTCCCGCCCCCTCGCCGTGGTGATGCGCACGACGTTCGGCGACAGTCCGGCGTCGGACAGGGAGTCCAGCACCGTGCCAGTGACGACCAGGCCCACGACCAGCAGCCGCACCGGGGCGGACGGGGTCAAGCCCAGCAGCCAGGCCAGCCCGGCGAGGACCGCCAGCAGGCGGGCCCGGCGGGCGAGCAGCAGACCCACGTGCGTCATGGCTGTTCACCCCGCAGACGGGCCACCATCGGCCCGGCGGTCCGGTTGATGCCAGTGACCACAGCCGCCACCGAACGCTTCGCGTCCCTCACCAGGTCGGTGGAGGGGATTGGCATGTTCCAGGTGTCGTCCACGGTCACCCGGAGCACGCTGGTGGTCAGCAGCGCGGGGCGAGTGCCTTCCGGCTCCCAGAGCCAGCGGTACGGCCCGTCGTCACCGGGCATGCGCTGCGGCTGCCAATCACGCCAGCCGGACGAAATGGCCCTGGTGATGCCCATCGCCCCGTGCAGCAGGGGCAGGTGAACATCGAACATCAACCGGCATTCCCCGTCCTCCGACCACACCGGGGAGACGGCGCGTACGTCGGGGCGGATGCGGACGTAGCCAGGGGACATGACCGGTGCGGTCGCGATGGTCCACACCGCTGCGGCGAACTCGTCCGCCGACAGCGGCGCGTCCTCGTCCCGCAGCTGCGCGGACCGCTGGCCCAGGTAGGCCCCGAATCGGGAACGACCGTCCGAGGAGTTGCCGGCGTCGTAACCGTCGTCCACGGCAGCGATGACCGCGGGCTTCCACAGGGTATTCATGCCGCAACCCCCGTCCGGGCTCGGCGGCGGGATCGGGTGAGCGGCGCTGCTGCGGGGACCAGGCGGAACAGGTCCGGCATGATGGTGCTGATCGTCTCGACCGCCAACCGGGTGGTGCGGTCGACCAACATCGGGTCGTCGGCAAGGATGTCGCGCGCCGCGTCCATGCGGGCTGCACGCTCCTGCGCGGTCTCGTTCTCCTCGCCGAGCCAGAGGTCCGGCGGAGTGCCAAGGGCCAGTTCGATGAAGTCGGCCACGCTGCGGGACTCGTGGCGGCCGATGAAGTCCTTCACGGTGGTGCTCCTGTCGGGTACGTAAGCGCAGGGGCGGGCTCCAGACAGGAGCCCGCCCCTGCGAGCAGAAGGAAGCAGTTCAGAGAGCCGTGATGAGCAGCGCCGCGACCAGCAGCCACAGGTGGTGCCAGCTCTGGTCGAGCGCGTAGGCACCAGTACCGATGTGGGGGTTGTCGTCGTGGCCGGCGCGCGGGGTGCCGAGTCGGTAGAACTCGCTCTTGCCCGTGGCCTTGGCCAGCCGCGCCAGGATGGTGCGGCGGTCGGCCCACCAGTGTGAGGCAGCATCGACGGTGAACCCGACGACCAGCCCCAGCCACCCGAGGTGCAGCCCGAGCACCACCGCGACCAGTGCCAGCAGCACCGCCTTGGTGGCAGTGAGCGACGTGACGTGGCGGGCTCCGGCCAGACGGCCGGTCCACCCGGGGCGACCCTTGTCCGCCGACTGGCGCGACGTCTGCACCCAGTGGTCACCCACGCTGTGAGCGACGTACAGGGCGGCGAAGACCGCCCCGAAGTTCTCAACAGCGGCCATCACTTGCCACCCCGTCCAGCCGCGTCCCGCACACTCTGGCGGTTGGCTTCCTTGACCTTCTCCGACAGTTCCTTGCGCTCTTCGTCTGTCATGCTGAGCACCGCAGGCCCTCCTAGTCAGGCGCCTGTCCGCGGCCTCGGTGTTTGCCCACCGAGGCCGCATTCGTTTGGTGGAACCAATCCGGCTCCCCTCGGCCCCGCCCGTACGAGACGGGCGGAGGAGGCAACCGGCGCCAGCGCCGAAGCGCCGCCGCATGGTCGATGACGTGCTGATGTCCCTTCGGGAGCGCGCTCCCGTTCTAGGCAGATGGGACGTGACCTTTCGGTCTATGCCCTCCGGTTGACCAGGCTTCCGGGAACCTCGGCCCCCTCTGTCCGGGGCCCCTTGCACAGCTCTGAGCAGCCCAAAGAAGGCCCCTCGTTGTCGTTTCCGGCTCTCCCGGTTGCGACATGTTCAAGCTACCCAACCTGCTTAGGCAGGTCAAGAGTGTTGGGTTTCTCGCCCTGGTTAGCCATGTGACCTACGATGAGTGCATGAGCCTTGACCCGGACGACTCTCGACCGCCGTACCAGCAGGTCAGCAGCACTCTGCGGGCCTCGATCCTCACCAAGAAAGAGGGCTTCGCGCCGGGAGACAAACTCCCCTCCGGACCCGAACTGGCGAGGCACTTCAAAGTGGCTCGCGGGACCGTCGACAAGGCCCTAGACCTGCTCCGGAGCGAGGGACTCATCGTCACGCGCCAGGGCAGCGGGTCATTCGTGAGGGAGCGCACCGAGCGGCCGGTCGGCCTTCGCCCCCACCTGGAGGCGGCCTTCTCGCAGCCGCAAGTGACCATCGACTTCGCCGGCTTCTCCAGCGAAACGCTGCACAACGCCATGCTGGAGCCGCTAGACAAGATCCGCTCCGGCCGGTTCACCCCTGAGTCGATCGCGGTGCGTCTCCTCCTGCCCGACACCACGGCGCCCATGGCCGTGCCGGTGCTGGTCGACGGGCTCAAGGATGAAGCGGCTCTCCGGGAGCGCGCACGCCACATCGCGCTGACGAACGCTGCTGGAATCGCTCACTCAGTCGAAGTGCTGGCAGAACTCGGCCTAGTCCAGTCAGCCAGCGTCCAGGTGAAGGTGCACCGAGCATCGCCCCTGTTCAAGGTCTATATCCTGAACCGAACCGAGGCGTTCTTCGGCTACTACCCGATCCGAGAGCGTTCTGTGACCGTCGACGGCAAATCGCACACATTCTTCGACGTGACAGGCAAGGACACCACCCTGTTCCACCACACCGCCGGCCCGGACGAAGCCTCCCTGGGCTCTCAGTACGTCCAGCAGACGCAGACATGGTTCGACAGCGTTTGGGCCACCATCGCTTACGAGCGTGAGTCGTGAGCCCGGCCACTGCTCCGCAGCTGGCCGACGTCCTACGGTCGGTCAGGCACGTCCTACTCGACTTCGACGGCCCGCTTTGCTCGATCTTTGCCAATCTGCCCGCTAAGGACGTTGCCCACCAGCTGTACATGGGCCTGAGAGAGGATGGGCTCCCTGAAGAGTGGCGGAGCGAGACCGACCCACTCGCCCTATTGCGTCGAGTCGACGACGATCGACCATCCTTGGTTATCGCCGCAGACCGCGCGCTGGCTAGGCTCGAAGAAGCAGCAGCGCGCTCGGCGACAGCAACCCTTGGCGGTGAGTCGCTGCTGAAGGCTTGTCTCAGCTCTGAACGGTCAGTCTGGATTGTGAGCAATAATTCCAGCGGAGCGATCCGAACCTATCTTGAGGTACACGGCCTCCAAAACTACGTTGCTGGCATCTTTGGCCGTATCTCAGGTAAGCCATCGGCAATGAAGCCGGACCCTCGACTGCTTACGGATGCCATGAGCGCAGCTACCGCCAGCCCAACGGAGTGCATCTTCATCGGTGATGCGGTGCGTGACGTACAGGCTGGCCATGCCGTGGGCGTGTCCACCATCGGCTACGCCAACAAACCAGGAAAAGACATTTCACTTAGGCAAGCCGGAGCAATCGCCGTAGTTGACTCCATGCAGATCATTGCGGACGCATTGGACTCATTCCCGTGAGTCCGTGGTGCGATCCTCCGCAAAGGTCAAACCTGAGATTTTTCGTCGCCTGAAGGAACTTCTTCCGGCAGCGAGAGATGCCCTAGATCCAATGCGTCAGATTCTTCATACTCTTCCACTGACAAGCTGGTAACAGGAATTAGGGTGAATCCCGAGATGTTCCAGTTTGGATTTGATGTCAGCCTTCCCGTTAGTTCGCCTGTCATTCGATCCAGGAGGTCTCTCCAAAGCTGCTTGATTTTTCCTGAATCGGAATCTTCTCGGCCGTCGACCATTTGCACGAGGGGGATGGCTATATCGTGAAGGCCCTTACCGAGCTGACGTTCCAGGGGCTCAGGGCAAGCATCGGGGTACCAGTAATCCTTCAGAACAAAATACAAGGTGAGATGCGACTTCTCCAAACTCCCAAAGGGCGGTTTAGGGAGAACGCGAATCTGCGTGATGGCGTCATCGTAAATGCGCCTAAGTGACGCATGGCTCGCAGTTGCAAGCTTACCTTGTAGTGTCTTGAGGGACTCGACCACATCATCGGGGAATGCCGCCCTAGAATAATAGCGGCCCAACAAATACGCAAACCGCCGGCGATCCTTCTCCCCCGGCTCTGCCACAGCGCTCATCGATGAGAGTGCTGCACGATCCACAGCCGCGATATGATCGAGATCAACAAAATGACCTTCCCCGAACCAAGGAATAGGCACATAATGCGGCTTGGTCAAATTCCCCGCATCACGTAGAGCAGGACCCGTCAGGACGACCACCGGAGCCACATGCACCAGATCGCGCCCTCCTTCGGTGCGATGCGCCTGCAAATCACAGGTCTGGGATACCACGGCCACGTGGCCACTTGGTGACCTGCTCACGGAAAGCATAGGACCCGTCAAAGTGCTGCTTCCCGCTCTTTCGCGCCGCATCACCTGCTCCTTAGCGGCCGGGTGCAGGGGCTCGTCGTGCGTGGAAAGGAAGGGCAGCGATGGGATAGGCAAGATCGCACCTTGAATCAGTGAGGCGACCTTTTCCGCAACGTCCTTTCTGCGAATTTCGTCACTCAAGGCGTCACCAGAAATCCATTCCCGTCGAGCTCGGGAATCTCAATCGACTCATCAAATCCACCCGAGATCGTCGGATCGTCTAGCGTCGTTGGGGTTTGAAGAAGCTCGACTGCACGAACCGGCACGCCTGGACCCGGGTATGCCTCTTGGAGATACCCCATGATTTTGCTGAGGGGTGAGTGCCCACCTGCCTGCGGAGCAAGCAGAAACTCTCGCGCACAGCTGCGCTCCACGCCCGTCAGCTCCGTAAGGGCTGCGTTGTAAAACGCGGCAAGCCTGAGAGAGTTTGCCCCGCTCACTCGCGTACCAGAAAGCCAATTGTGAACAGTCCGCCGAGATACACCAAGTGTCCGAGCAATTTGCCCCCAATCGAGCTGCGTATGCTGCTGCAACCGCCGGAGAACATCAGCGAAACTGCGATTCTCATCGTCAGTGACCAGCCGATATCCCGTGCGAGCCTCGACCAGTGAAGGAAGGGTGAGCTGCTGTTCCCTTACGACTCCCGTGCTAGTGGCTATCGATTCCGAGTAATTCCAACTACTCGCCCCTACCCCCGACACAGCCGCGACACCCCAAGAGGTTCCGCTAATAAGGAGCGTGGTTCCTGTCACATTACACCCCTGACCTAGTCGCGATAATTCTGCCGGAAGGTTTCATTGACCGACCAATAGAACACCTGATAGGCGTGGACAGCCAAGGATTCAACTTGATCAGCGAGCGAGTCCTTCTCAAACCTCCTTGCCCGCTCATTAAACGTGTCAATATCCAGTACCCACGACTGTCGATCGATTGCCTTAATCGTTGGATCGAAAATTGCCATCGGAGGAAGGAATAGCGACTGGACAAGAACTTTCGAATCATCCACTGGATGGTTAAGCATTGTCTGGATGACTTGGTGACGGAGGATCGAATGATCAGAGACTTCGGGAATCCAGCCAAGCAGGGCAGGATTTACAAGTTCCGCAATGCCCTCGGGTTCATCAATCCTATTGGTATAGCGCAAGCCGATTCGCGTCACTTTTGGCGGCTGCTGGACAGCGAGAACGGCCTCGATTGCAACGCGGATCCGCTTTACAAAATCGCGGCGACTTCCATATCCCTGAGTTTCGAGCGCCAAGAAATCAGGCGAGACAGTTACTTTCCAGATTCCGTCTGCATCCTCAAATGTTCGGAATTTTTCAGGCCGGATGGACTCTCCACCTGTGAATGGGATGGCCATTCCTTCAACCCAGCCGCGCACCGGATACTGCTCTTTGAGGACTTCGGCCAGCTTGCGCTCGCTCTCATCGTCAACAAGCTCCGGCACTGCTGAGAATCGAATTTGGCACAGCGTGCGCACTATGGGGGCCCGCTCCAGGTGCACTTCTGGAGGTTCGAAATCGAAGCTGAACGGCACTTCATCCCTCCTGGGGTACATACTTCACACGTTACTTCACAGCGTTGCACGTCCTCAAGGGGCATGCCGGTCGAGATGGGGCAGCGTTCACCCTGTCGGGCGGCACGTGGCGCATCTCGCGCTGTCCATGCGCATGCGCACGCCCCCGGCAGTCGCAGTGGACGGAAGCTCAGGAGGGGAGCCACCTGGGGAGCCACCTGGGGCGAACCCACTGAGACCCGCGTGGACACCAGTGGACCGGGAGCTAGCCGCGGTCCCTACGGTGCAGGAGGTTTGCCGAAACCAAACAGGTCCGCGATCGCGTTCGGGACGAAGAGGCCGTGGGTTCAAATCCCGCCACCCCGACCCAGGTCAGGGCCCCTGTCGAGATCATCGACAGGGGCCCTGATTCGTTCCCGGGGCCTGTGGGTTCCCCTGTGCGCGCGGGAGCAGCGGGGCATCGCGCTCGGGGAGGTCAGGCTCTCGGGCAGCAGGGTGGCTTCGGCAGTGGCGCTTTCGTCGGCGTGCGCACTGCGCTCGACAAGGCGGAGCTGACAGAGCTGGTCGCGCTGGTGTTGTCAGTGCGGCTGGGTACCTTGGCGGGCATGGGGACGGGGGGCGACTTCGGCCTGGGCGCCGTCCAAGTCGTGCGGGTGGGTCGGTTGCTGTGGGTGGCGAACATGATCGGCCAGCACGGAACCCGTACCGGCAGCAAGGGCGTGCCGGTGCGCTACGAGGCGATCGACGCCGCGCTGGGGGCTCTCGCCACCCGGGCGGGCAAGTTGAAGGCGTCGGTCCACATGCTGCGGATCGGCTGCGGGGCGGCGGGCGGGAGGTGGGGGCGGATCGAGCCGTCGATCGTCGCCCGGCTCGGGGCGTGGGTGGGGTTATGCTGCGCGGCTATGGACTGGCTGGAGCGGGCGGCGCGGTTGCGGCAGTGGACCGGGAACGGGGTGCGGGCTCCGCACAAGCCGCTGCTGTTCCTGTACGCGCTGGGCCGCTTCCAGCGGGACCCGGACGGCGAACTGGCCTACAGCGCGGTGGAGCAGGACCTGCGGGAGTTGCTGGCCGAGTACGGGCCGACCAACCGGACCACCCCCGCCTACCCCTTCCACCACCTGCAGAGCGACGGCGTCTGGGAGGTGCGCACGGACCGGGGCTCCGGCAGCCCCGGGACCGGGGTGCTGGAGCTGCGGGCTTCCGGTGCCAAGGGGCGGCTCGCCCCGGAGCTGCGGGCGGCCCTGCGGCGCGAACCCGCGCTGCTCGGACGCCTCGCGCGGGTCCTGCTCGATCTGCACTTCCCGCCCTCCCTGCACGGCGACCTGTGCGACGCGGTCGGCCTGGAGCTGGAGCTGGCCGAGACCGAGCTGCGACCGCATCCGGACGGACGTCAGCGGCGGCGGGACGCGCGGATGCGGGAGATGGTGCTGACCGCCTACGAGTACCAGTGCGCCTTCTGCGGGTACGACGGGCGGATCGGAGCGGTACCGGTCGGCTTGGAGGCCGCGCATGTCCGCTGGTGGGCCTTTGCCGGGCCGGACGAGATCGACAACGGGCTCTGCCTGTGCTCGCTCCACCACAAGCTCTTCGACCGGGGCGTTCTCGGCCTGGCCGACGACCACCGGATCATGGTCTCGCAGCGCTTCGTCGGCCGCAGCCCGGCGGCGCGGGAACAGGTGCTCACGCTCAGCGGCCGACCGCTGCTCGGTCCGCAGCCAGGGGCGCGGCCGGTCTCAACGAGCCACCGGGAGTGGCATACCCGGCAGGTGTTCCAGGGAATTCCGCGCCCCAGGGCGGAGCTTCAGTCCGGCTGAGCGGCGGTCGGGGTGGGTCCGCGGCGGCGGGGCGGTGCCGGGTCTTGCGGGTTTCGGGTGGGTCCGCTGAACTGACGGTCCATCAGTTCGCGGAGGGGGCACCCCATGCAGACGATCTGGCTCAGTGGAGCCGAGTGGTTGGCCGTGCTGCGGATCGGGCTCGGTCTGTGGTGGCTGGAGAGTTGGCGGCACAAGGACAAGAAGGCCTGGTTCGCCGGCGGCGGCATCACCTGGGCGGCGGGCATCGCCGCGAAGCACCGCTGGGCCTTCGTGCGGCGGGGCTTCGACCAGGTGGTGAAGCCCCGCCCCCGGCTGATCGCCTACATCGTCGTCTACGCGGAACTGGCGCTGGGCCTGGGGCTGGTCTCCGGCTTCCTGACACCGGTCGCCCTCGTCTGCGGGCTGCTGCTCAACCTGCTGTACCTGGTGCTGATGATCCACGACTGGGCCGAGCAGGGGCAGAACCTGATGATGGCCCTCATCTCCGTTGTCGCGTTCCTCGCCATGGCCTGGCAGAGCTGGTCGCTCGACCACGTCCTCGGGCTGTTCCAGCGGTAGCCGACCCCGGACTGCGGCGGTGGCCGCCGGGGACGCCGGAGCCACAGGGATGGCGGGGACGATAGGGATGGCAGGGATGACTGGTACGCCTGGTATGCCGGTCGGCCAAGTCGGGGCGGCCGGCAGGCGAGCGGGTGGGCGGGCGGGCGGGCCGGAA
>OVEP010004057.1_pt1 | contig 17152 bp, 8 predicted proteins | sample 1779801 | NCBI WGS metagenome assembly OVEP01 (sample SAMEA3914791, study PRJEB12502) | metagenome | biome: forest; material: soil | place: Canada | collected 2011-07-03 | depth 0.1 m
CGTCCAGCGCCGCCGGGTCGACCCGCCAGTGCGGTCCCGGCCAGCCGAGATCGGCGAGCCCGCGCACGGTGGCGGTGGCGCCGTCCGCGCCCACGGCGACCGTCCCCGCCGCGAGCGCCTGGAAGGCCGGGCCGTGGAACAGCGGGTCGCCGTCGTAGCGCAGCGGACGAGGGGTCAGCCCGGCCGGCTCCGGCCAGCTGCCGGGCGCCGCGGTGCCGGGTGCCGAGCTGCCGGGCGCCGCGGTGCCGCCCTCGCGGGCCCGGACGTGCACGTCCTCGCCGCTGCGCAGGTCGAGGCCCTGCTCGGTGGCCAGTACCCGCAGGGTGTGGCCGGCGGCCGACAACTCGGGCAGCGGCAGCGCCCGCAGCACCCGGACGTCGGACAGGGTGTCCGCCGTGGTGGCGCGCAGCAGCCACTCCAGCGCGAACGCCAGCGGCAGTACGGGTCGACCGCCCACCTGGTGGTCCGCCAGCTGCGGCCACCGGCTCCGGTCCACCCGGACCAGGCCTGCGGCGGCCCGCCCGGCGCCCAGGTCGAAGCCCCGGCCCGCCTCCAGGATCACCCTGACCGGGCCCGCCGAGCAGGCCTCCGCCACCAGGGCGCGGGCCCCGGCGTCCAGGCCGATGGTGTGGATTCCGGCCCGGGCGAAGCGTTCCGCGAGGTCCGCGTCGACCATGCCACCGGTCCAGGGACCCCAGGCGATCGCCCGGACCAGCGCGTCGGGCCGGTTGGCCTGCTCCGCCCCCAGCAGGTGGTCCAGCACCGTGTTGGCCATCGCGTAGTCGCTCTGGCCCGCGTTCCCGAACACGCCGGCCACCGAGGAGAACGCCAGCAGCAGCTCCAGCGGATCCTCCCGAGTGGCCCGCAGCAGTGTGTCGAGACCGATCAGCTTGGGCCCGAAGACCCGGCGGACCTGCTGCTCGTCCTTGTCCGCGATCTTGGCGTCGGCGAGCACCCCGGCGCCGTGCACCAGCCCGGTGATCGGCCCCCAGGCGCTGCGGACGTCGGCGAGCCGGGCGCGAACCGCCGCCTCGTCCTGGATGTCGGCGGCCGCGTAGCGGACCTCCGAGCCGTGGGCGGCGACATCGGCCAGGGTGCTCCGGATCTCCCGGCAGGCCAGGATGCTCGCGGCCTCCGCGATCGGCGCGGCCGAGCCCCGCGCGGCCAGCAGCCGGACCAGCTCCCGGCGGTCGGTCGCGGCCGCCAGCCCCTCGGGCTCGTCAACCAGCGGTGTCCGGCCCAGCAGCAGCAGCCTGGGCCGGTGGGCCCGGGCCAGTGCGCGGACGGCCTGGGCGGTGACCCCGCGCGCCCCGCCGGTGACCACCACCACCGAGTCGGGGCCGAGCGCGGCGGGCACCGGCTGCCGCTCGGACGGGGCGATCCGCAGCACCAGCCGCGCGCCCGAGGCCGTCAGACCGACCTCGGGGTGGCTGCCGCCGTTGAGCAGCTCGGCGGCGATCCTGGCGGCCGCCTGCTGCGGGGAGCCGGACGCGGCGGCGCAGTCGATCGCCTTGACGGTGACCTCCGGCCACTCGCGGGCCACGGTGCGGACCAGGGCGGCCAGCCCCGAGGTCCAGACCCGTGCGGGCGCCGCGCCGGTCAGGCCGAAGTCGCCGCCGCTGTCCTGGACGGTGACGAACAGCCGGGCCCGGGGTCCGGCGAAGTCCTTGGCGGCGGCCAGCGCGGCGACATGCAGGTCCACCGCCGCCCGCGCCGATGGGGGCTCGGTCAGGGCGAGGAACACCACCCCGGCGGCCGCTTCCGGGACCCGGTCCGCGACGGTCGCCGCCACCCCGGCCCGGGCCAGGGCGTCCACCAGGGCGCGGGCCGCCTCGCGGTCGGCCTCGTCGCCGACCACGACCGCCAGCGGCCCCTCACCCAGGCCGTCCAGGGTCAGCCCGGGCGCGGCCACGGGCTCGGCGACCAGCTCGCTGCGGGTCAGCGGAGCGGGTTCGGCAGGCGGCTCGGCGGGTGCTTCGGCAGGCGGCTCGGTCTGTGGGGTGAAGCTCTGGATGAGGTCGGCGATGGTGCGCAGTCGGTGGGGTTCGGTGGTGGTGTCGCCGAGTCGGGTGCGCAGTGCGGCCAGGATCTCGACGCGTTTGATGGAGTCGATGCCCAGGTCTGCTTCGAGGTTCATCTGCGGGGTGAGGATTTCCTCCGGGAAGCCGGTCCGCTCGGCGATCGCGCGTCGGATCGCCGCCGCCGCGTCCCCGGTCACCGCCGCCGGGGGCGGCGCGGCGGGGAGGAGCGCTGCGTGCGGGGGCTCAGCGACGGTGGCGGTCGCGGGCCGGGGTGCGGGCTCGGTCACGGGCAGGGTCGGCGCGGCGGGGAGCATCGGCGCGACCGGGTCCAGCGCCGTCGCCTCGGGCTGCTGCGGCGTGCCGCCCAGCAGCACCGCCAGCGAGGACTCCGCGGTGCGCAGGAACTCCTGGTGGGCGGAGGTCAGTTGGCGCTGGAACTCGACGTGCGCGTCGGCGGTCTGCTGCTGCAGGTCGCGGACGGTGCGCAGCAGGGCGTCCTGATCCCGGTGATCCCGCGCCGGAACGGGTTCGGTGGTGACCGGCGGCTGCGGCACGGTCGCACCGGTCGGCACGCTCGCACCGGTCGGCGCGGGGCGCTCCAGCGGGTAGGGCTGCCCTACGTTCTTGCCACTGATCCGCACGGTTGTCTCCCTGGTCGGGGTTGGCTCAGCGGGGGGAGGCGGACCGGTGACGCCGGTGGTGTCGAACGGGACGCCGTTGACCGCCAGTTGGGCCAGCGCGTCCAGGAGTCCGCGCAGGCCCTCGCGTCCGGCCGGGTCCAGCGGCACGGCCCGGGCGTCGCCGACGGTCGCGCGCACCAGCCCGGAGAGCCGCGCGCCGGGGCCGACCTCGACGAAGGTCCGCACGCCCGCCGCCCGCATGGCGAGCACCATCTCCCGGAACCTGACCGGGGAGGCGAGATGCCGGGCCGCCCGGGCGGTGATCCCGGCCGGTTCCGCCGGGTAGGTCTCGGTGTCGGTGTTGCTGTGGACGGGGCGGGCGGGGGCGGTCACCTCAAGACCGCGCAGGAAGTCCAGCAGGCCGTCGGCGGCCGGGGCGACCTGCGGGCTGTGGAAGGCGCCGGTGACCCGCAGCGGCCTGGGGGTGATGCCGCGACCGGTGAAGTGCGGGGTGAGCCGCTCCAGCGCCGCGCTCGTTCCGGCGACGACCACCTGCTCCGGCGCGTTGTCGTTGACCAGCCACGCCTGTTCCCCGGCACCGGCCAGGACGGCGGCGACCGTGGCGTGGTCGGCCCGCAGCGCGATCATGCCGGACTTCTCGGTGGCCAGATCGCGCATCAGTTCGCCACGCCGCCGGGCCAGTCGGAGGAGGTCGTCCGGGCCCAGCGCGCCGGCCGCGTGCAGGGCCACCAGTTCGCCGAAGCTGTGCCCGGCGAAGCGGTCGGCGCGCAGGCCGAGGCCGTCCAGGACGGCGAGCAGCGACATGCTGTGGGCGGCGAGCGCCGGCTGCGCCCATTCGGTCGCGGCCAGCCGCTCCCGCTGGTCGTCGGTGACCGGTCCGGTGGGGAACGCCACGGCGTGCAGCGGCAGTTCGCCGAGCGGGAGCGCGGCGGCGCGGTCCCAGACCGCGCGGGCGGCCGGAAACCAGCAGGCCAGGTCGGCGCCCATGCCGGGGTACTGCGCGCCCTGGCCGGGGAAGAGGAAGGCGACCTGGCCGGGATCCGCCCGGCCGACCGCGTACCAGCAGCCCTGCGGCAGCTGGAACGGCGTGTCGGGCGCGGCCTCGATCCGGTCGGCTGCGGCCGACCGCAGCGCCTGCCACGCACCGCCCCCCTCGGCGTCCCCCGCGTCGGCTCCGGCCTGGTACACCAGGCCCACCCGGGCCGGATGCCGCACGTCGAAGCCGGTCTCCGCGCCCGACCGCAGCGCCGCCGCGAGCTCCCGGGGTTCCGCCGCGCTCAGCAGCGCCAGCCGCCACGGACGCTCGGGACCGGTCGAGCCGGAGCGGTGCTCCTCCAGCGTGACGTGGAAGTCGCTGCCGCCGAAGCCGAAGCCGGACACCGATGCGCGGCGGGGCCGGCCGGTGGCGCGGATCCAGGGACGGGCCCGGGAGTTGAGGAAGAACGGGCTGTCCGCCACGCCGAGCCCGGGGTGGGGCTGCTCGGCCTTGATCGTCGGCGGGAGCACCCGGTGGTGCAGCGCGAGCACGGTCTTCACCAGGCTGGCCGCACCGGCGGCGTACTTGGTGTGCCCGATCTGCGACTTCACCGAGCCGAGCGCGCACCACTGCCGGTCCGTCCGGCCGGAGCCGTCGAACACCTCACGCAGGGCGGCGAACTCGACGGCGTCGCCGGCCCTGGTGCCGGTGCCGTGCGCCTCGACCAGCTCGACCGTCTCCGGTCCGTACCCCGCCAGGTCGTAGGCCCGGCGCAGGGCCCGCACCTGGCCCTCGGGCCGGGGCGCGTAGATGGCGCCGCCGCGCCCGTCAGAGGAGCTGCCCACGCCGCGCACCACGGCGTAGACCCGGTCGCCGTCGCGTTCGGCGTCCTCAAGGCGTCTGAGCACCAGCATGGCCAGTCCCTCGCCGAGGACCGTACCGTCGGCCCCCTCGCTGAAGGGACGGCAGTCGCCGGTCCTGGACAGCGCCTGGGTCTTGGAGAAGCACAGGAACATGGACGGGTCGTTCATGGTGTCGACCCCGCCGGTCAGGACCAGGTCGCAGCGGCCGGTCTGGAGCTCGGCGACCGCGGCGCTCAGCGCCGCCAGCGAGCTGGCGCAGGCCGCGTCCACGGTGAGGTTGGGGCCGTGCAGGTCGAAGCGGTTGGCGATCCGGCCGGCCACCACGTTGCTGAGGACGCCGGGGAAGGTGTCCTCCTGCCAGGGCACGAACTGCTCCGATATGGAGGCGCAGACCCGCTCGGCGGTGTCCTCGTCGAGGCCGTTGGCCCGCAGGGCGTTCAGCCACAGCGGCCGCTGCAGCCGTCCGGCCATGTGGTTCATCAGTTCCAGCGAGCCGCAGCCGAGCAGCACACCGGTCCGGTCGCGCACCGTGTCCGTCAGCTTGTCGAGGCCGTAGTCGCCCAGCGCCTGCCCGGCCACGACCAGTGCGAGCAGTTGCGTGGTGTCGATGGCGCTGAGCGAGTGCGGTGGGATGCCGAACGCCAGCGGGTCGAAGTCGAGTTCCGGCAGGAAGGCGCCACGGCTGGCGCTGGCGCGGTCCGGCGCGGCGGGATCCGGGTCGTAGTGGTCGGCGAGCAGCCAGCGGTCGGCGGGGACCTCGGTGATCAGGTCCTTGCGGCCCAGGACGTTGGCCCAGAACTCCGCCGCGTCCACCGCGCCCGGCAGCACCGCCCCGAGGCCCACGACAGCGATCGGTTGGTCGTTCATGACTCCGCCTCAGCTCAGGTTTCTCGGAACGTAGGTGAAGACGGACGGCGGTACCGGGACGCCGTGGCTGCGCAGTTGCTGGGCGCGGGCGACCACGGTGGCGCCCTCCAGCAGGTTCCGGGCGATCTGCACCACCGGCAGGCCCTCGGCGCCGTCGAGGAAGGAACCGGCCCGCCACTCGTTGAAGGCGCCGATCGCCGGACCGCACCAGATCTGGTAGTCCGCCGTACGCGCGGGGTCACCGCTGGTGGCCCAGCCGCTGGAGCGGCCGAGATAGGAGCGGAACAGCAGCGCCATCAGGTGCTTCGGGTCCCGCTCGGCGCGTTCCAGTTCGCGCGGGTCGCGCTCGGTCCAGAACGCGGCGGTCTGTGCCCACGCCGTCTCCAACGGGCAGCCGAAGACCTCCCGTTCGAGCCGCCCGCGCAGGGCCGGGCTCAGCTCGTCCAGGCCCGCGTGGTCGCTGTAGACCCGGTGCAGCAGCGCGGCCCGGGGCGCGAACAGCGTTCCCCGGCTGAGGACTTGTACCCGGACGCCGAGCTCGAACATGTCCGCCGCCGGGGCCATGGTCACGTCGGCGACACCGGCTCCGCCCAGCAGCTTCCGAGCGGCGCCCGAGGTGCCCGCCTCGGTGGCGAGCTGGTTGATGGAACCGGTCACCACGTAGTCCGCCCCGGCGGCGAAGGCCGCCGCCACCGCCGGTGGGCTGCCCAGCCCGCCCGCCGCCCCGATCCGGACCGGCCGCTGGTAGCCGTGGCGCAGCACGGCACGGTCGCGGATCGCCCGGACCACCGGAAGCAGCGCGCCCAAGGGGCGGTTGTCGGTGTGGCCGCCGCTGTCGGACTCGACGGTGATGTCCTCGGCGACCGGCACCAGCGCGGCGAGTCGCGCCTCCCGTTCGCTCAGATCGCCGCGCTCGACCAGCAGCCGGAGCAGTTCGGGCGGGCTCGGCGCGAGGAACCGCTCGGCCACCTCGGGCCGGGACAGCTTCGCCATCACCCGGCGCGGACGCACGATCCGGCCGGTGGGGTCGACGGTGAGGCCGGCCGCCGCGCAGCGCACCGCGGCCGGGGTGAGCTCCATGAACGCGGAGAGCGAGACGCAGGGCACGGCCTGGGAGACCAGGAGTTCGGCGGTCCGTTCCTCGGCCTGCGGTTCGGTGGGGGAGTGCAGCAGGTTGACGCCCCAGTTCGGCCGGGCGCCGAGGCGCGCCCGGAGCGTGTGCACCGCCCGCTCGACGGCCGGGTGGCCGAGCCCGCCGGCGCCGAACAGCGACATCATCTCCGCCTCGGCCATCGCCGCGACCAGTTCCACCGAGGAGATGCCGTGCGCCATCTCGCCCGCCAGGTAGGGGAAGCGGACACCGTGGGCCTCGCCGAAGCTGCGGTCGCCCAGCCACTCCGGATACAGCGGCGGCAGCGTCCCGTGCCAGCGCGGTCCCGCTCCGCCGCCGTGGGCGACCTCGCCGCCGACAGCCACACCGAGCGGACCTCCGTCGGACTCGCTGACGATGTGCAGGTGTTCCCGGCACCGACGCGTGGCGGCGGCTATACCGGCGGGGTCGAACGCGGCGGATCCCCCCGACCAGCTGGCCGGAACCTGCCGCGGGAGCAACGTGCTGCTGGTCAACTACGCCTCCAGGGGCGAACGGAACAGGGCGTGGCAGGTCGGCAGGGCAGCCGGTGCTGGACCTGTTCGGACGGACGCAGTCCGGAACGGGCTCGCTACAGCGGGATGTTGCCGTGGCGACGCGGCGGGGTCTCCGGCTGCGGCCGGTTCCGCAGCGCCCGCAGGGCCCGGCCCACCTGGAGCCGGGTGCTGCTCGGCAGGATCACCGAGTCGACGTACCCGCGCTCGGCTGCCGCATAGGGGGACATCATCTCGCGTTCATAGGCGGCGACCAGTTCCTGTCGCAGCTGTTCAGCGTGGTCGCCGGCCTCGGCCAGCGCCCTGCGGTGCAGTATCTCGACCGCGCCCTCGCCCCCCATGACCGCGATCTGCGCGGTCGGCCAGGCGAAGTTGAAGTCCGCGCCGAGGTGCTTGGAGCCCATCACCGCGTACGCGCCGCCGTATGCCTTGCGCAGCACCACGGTGATCGTGGGGACCGTCGCCTCCGCGTAGGCGTGCAAGAGCTTCGCGCCCCGGCGGATGATGCCGTCGCGCTCCTGGTCGACCCCGGGCATATAGCCGGGGACGTCCACGAAAGTGATCACCGGAAGGTTGAAGGCGTCGCAGAAACGCACGAAACGCGCCGCCTTCTCCGTCGCGTCTATATCGAGCGCCCCGGCCAGATGCAGGGGCTGGTTCGCCACCACGCCCACGGCGTCGCCGTTGATCCTGGCGAATCCGCAGACGATATTCCTGGCGAACATCGCGTGTATTTCCAGCAGCTCGCCGCCGTCGACGACCCTGCTGATGACGTCATGAATATCGTAGCTCTGCCTGGGTGAATCCGGGATTACCGAATCAAGAACATCGTCCTCGGCAGTCGCCGTCGGACTCGCACTGCTCGCCACACTCGGCGGGAGGCTCAGGCTATTGGAGGGCAGATAGGAGAGGAGGTCCTGAATCCACCGCAGTGCCTCCGACTCATTCGCGGCGACATGATGGCAGTTCCCGGATACCGACGAATTCTGCCGGGGACCGCCGAGTTCGTCAACCGTCACCTGTTCCCCGGTGACCGAGCGCAGCACGTCGGGGCCGGTGACGAACATGTAGGAGGACGCGTCCACCATCACCACGAAGTCCATCAGCGCCGGCGAGTAGACCGCGCCGCCCGCGCACGGCCCCGCGATCAGCGCGATCTGCGGCACCACCCCGGACGCCTGCGAGTTGCGTCTGCCCAGCTCGGCGTAGTAGGCCAGGGACACCACACCCTCCTGGATGCGGGCGCCGCCGGACTCGTTGATGCTGATCACCGGGCAGCCCAACGTCGTTGCCTGGTCCATGGCCTTGAGGATCTTGCGGCCGTGGGTCTCGCCCATGCTGCCGCCCAGCACGGTGAAGTCCTGGGAGAAGACGCACACCGTCCTACCGTCCACCTGACCGGTCCCGGTGATCACACCGTCGCCATAGGGACCCGGCCCGGTCCCGGTGCGATGGCGGGCCAACTGGTCGAACTCCTGCAGGGAGTCCGGGTCGAGCAGCAGTTCCACCCGCTGTCTGGCACTCAGCTTTCCAGCGGCGCGGCGTTTCTCTGCCGACGTGACCGATCCGGCGCCGAGCGCGGATTTCCTGCGCGCTACGAGCTCCTCCTCGGCCAGTGAAAAACCAGGGGTCGCCTGCCGTAACGTTACCACGTAAGAAGTCCCCCGCGTGAGAATGTGGGTATTGCACGGACCCTATTGCTGCACAACTCTTTCGCAAAACTTCCATATTGGAGCTGTCAGAATAATTGGAGCCCCGGGGGACAGCAAGGGTCCCCTCTGTGATCCATATCACTCATGATTCAAGTCGGGGTCTGGTTTGGCCCGGAGATCATCGAGAAGCTTTCCGTTCGCCGGTACCGCGGGAAAAGCCCGTCGCCTTACGTCATGTCCACGCCCATGAGGTCTTCGCCGACGTCGTCCCGGGTCGGCGGCGCCACTCGCGCGGGGTGGGGCGATCCGCGCCAAGGCGCCGTCAAGTCCGGGTACAGGCACGTCAGAAGGACGTCAGGGGTGGTTCCCCGGGGCCTGCCGGTGCCGCAGGGTGGTTCCCCAGGGGCCCGGTGCGGGCGCCAGGTGCGTGCTGGCGGCTCCGCAGGCGGGCGCGTCCTGCCGCCCGGACGCAAGGAGCGCCGATGACCCGGTCCCACCTCGACGTCGCCGCTCTGCGCGGCGTCTGGCGCCGCACCTTCGCCCGTGAGGCGGACGGCTCGACGGACCGCGCCACCAGGGCCGCGTGGCTCCAGGGCCCCTCGTTGTTCGTGGACCTGCGGCAGCCGCCGGGGCTCGCCGGGACGGTCGCGGGCCTGCGCCTCGGGGAGATGGACCGTCCGCTGCTGCTGGCCCTGTGCGGGCAGCGGGCGTTCGCCGGCACCCTGACCCAGGACGGCGACGCGTTCGGCTGGGACCGCCGGATCGACCTGCACCCCCCGGCGCCGCTGCCCGACGCGGGGACCCTCCGCTGGGAGGCCGGAGTGCTGGTGGAGGAGGGCCTGCACGAGGCGTACCTGGAGCACTGGGACCTCGTTGAGCGGCCGCCGGAGGGACGAGCGGCGGCGGTTCTGCTGGAGGATCCGCAGCAGGGCCGCGCGGGCGTGCTGGTTCGCACCGGCTCCTGGTTCGGCTACGCCCGGGACCGGTCCGTGCCCCTGCCCGCACCGTCGGTCCCGCTCGTCGAACAGGTCCTCGGTTGCGGTCGCCGGGCGGAGGCGGTCGCGCTGCTGGACTGCGAGGTGTCCATCGGCCGTATCCGCGTCGATCGATGGGACATCGTCCGCTCCACCCTGCCGCACCGGGTCGGCGCCGAGCTGGCGCCCGAGCTGAACCGCGCCGGGGACGGCCTGCGGATCCTCGACGCCGATCCGCAGGGCCGCCCGCAGCCGCGCGCCTGGCGGGTGGTGTCGCGATCGTACTGAGTGGCGCGGGCGCTCAGCCCTCGGCGCCGCCGGCGGGCCACGGCGCCGGTTGCGGGGCGAAGTTGGGCCGCGCCCTGGTGGGTTCGTACCGGCGCTGCCAGACCGGGGTGGTGGACCCGCTGGTGGCCGGCACGATGGCGGACCAGTCGGCCGGGCAGCCACGGCCGTACTTGCGTTCGCGCTCCTCGTGCCGGACGAACTGCCTGGTGGCGAAGTGGTGGTCGATGATGGACACCCCGGCCTGGTCGTAGGAGTGCAGCACGGCCGCGGTGAGCTCCAGCAGCGCGCGGTCGCGCCACAGGGTGCGGTCGCGCTCGGTGTCGAGGCCCATCCCCCGTGCCACCTCGGGGAGTTTGTCGTAGCGGTTGGTGTCGGACAGGTTGCGGGCGCCGATCTCGGTGCAGGTGTACCAGGCGCTGAACGGCGCCAACGGGTAGCGCAGGCCGCCGAGTTCCATGACCTGGCTGGAGATCGTGGGGAAGGCGTGCCAGCGCAGGCCCAGCCGTTCGAACCACGGGTAGTCGGGGTGGCTGATGCGCACCTCCGGCACCGCGTCCGGCGGCAGGTCGAACCACCTGGGTTCGCGTCCCGGCCACTGGACCACCAGCGGCAGCACGTCGTACTCGGTGCCCCGGCCGCGCCAGCCCAGCCGCAGCACGGCCTCGGTGAGCCCGGTCGTCTCCGGGTCGCCGACAACTGATCCGTCGTGCTGCCGGTAGCCTGCGTAGCGGATGAGCTGGCCGTTCCAGACCCGCGGCCCGGGCCGGTCGGGCCTGGTCGGGGCGAAGACGCTCAGCAGCAGCCGCACCCTGCCCCCGTTCCACGCCAGTCGGAGATGTTCCACGAGAGCCTCGAACAGGGACTCCTCGTCAACGGACTCGTCACCGGACCCGCCGCCCGCCTCGCGGCAGTCCCGGGCCTCCAGCCCCTTCCAGTAGAACTTGCCGACACACTGCGGGTTGTTGCGCCAGGCGATGCGACTGCCGAGCAGCAGTTCCTCCAGGCTCTGCCGGTAGGTACCGGTCTCGGCCAGCTCACTGCCGATCTCCCGGATCCGGCACTCGACCGTGTCGGCCGAGAGGTGCCCCTCGGCGGCGAGCTGGCGCAACAGCTCGGCGGCCTCACGGGCCACCGGACCGGCTGGCGGAGGGAGAGCTCCGGATGACGGTGAGCACAGACGCGAGTTCGCCACGATGAACCCCCTGACAACGGAGTAAACGGTTTTACTTGCCAGAAACATGCCGACCGGATCGAACGTACGCAATGCCGGTCGTGGCGTGGCAACCGCCTCCGCTACCTTGATGAAACCCATGCGTTCGCGAAGCCGTTTCGATACGGCGAACCGGAACCGAGGGGTGCCGGAGGGACCCCGGCCGCGATCCCGGTCCCGCCAACGGGCCGCCCACCTGCGCCTTCGAGGCCGACGACACCAGATGACGACCCGTCAACAACCCTCCGGGATGCGTTAGCAGAAGCCTTGATCCCGGCTCGCGCCTACTGATGCATGGGGTGGCGGTGGGAAGAGACGGCTCAGGCGCCGGCTTCCAGGGCGGGGAGGTACGCGCCGGACTGACCGGCGGCGGTCGGGTGGAAGGACTGGCCGATGGGCCAGTTGAGGGCGTGCAGCCACGGGTCGGCGTCGCACAGCTGGTGGCCGGTGAACCGGCTGATGGCGTCCTCGTAGACGAAGTTCGAGTACTTGGCGACCTCCCCCTGGATGACCCCGTCCAGGACCGCGGCCCCCTCGTTGAGTGCGGCGCGTTTGGTCGCGCTGGCCCCCAGGCAGAGGGCGGTGTCGAGGTCGTAGAACTGCGGGTAGCCGAGGACGACGACGTGGGCGTTGGCGGCGCGGGCGCGGATGTCGCCGTAGACGGCGTCCAGTTGGCCGGGGAGCTGGGTGCGGGCGGTGTTCTCCGCTGTGGCGACGGCACTCTGGCAGGTGGCGTCGCTGCCGAGCAGGCAGGAGGACAGCACGTTGGCCAGGCCGACGTTGTCGCCGCCGACGGTCATGGAGACCAGGGTGGTGCTGGAGTCGAGCGGGGTGAGTTGGTTGTCGATGACGTCGGTGGTGGTGGCGCCGCCGCAGGCCTGGAAGGAGAAGCTGGCCGGTTGGGTGGCCTGGGCGTAGAGGTAGGGGTACGCGTTGGTGCTCTGGTTGCAGCTGTTCAGGTAGGTGGTGGCTGATCCGCCGCCCGCGGAGTAGGAGTCGCCGAGGGCGACGTAGTTGACGGTGGTCGCGGCGTGGGCGGTGTCGGTGGTGGCGGTGAGAGCGGTGGTCGCCAGCGCGAGCAGCACGGCTGCGAGGGCGGTGGACCTGGTCCGGGTGTGTCGCATGGAAGCCTCCTTGGTGGGGATGTGCGTGGTGTGGGTGGTGCCGTGGGTGCGGGACTGGGTCGGGTTGGTCATGGGTGTTCGGTCCGGGGGGTCGGCGTCGTCGGCGGTGTCCGGAGGGCGGCGGAATCGCGCGCGTACGGCCGGTACAGGGCGGTCATGAAGAGTCCGTTGGCGAAGCAGAGGACCACCACCAGCCAGAGCACGGCGGCGCGCAGCCCGATGGCGTCGCTGAGGTAGCCGACCACCAGGGTGTTGAGCGCCCAGCCCGCCGACTCGGCCGACAGCATCAGCGCGAACGCGGCGCTGCGCAGTTCGGGTCGGGTCACCGCCATCAGGATCGGGCGGTTGGCGCCCGGATTGAATCCCTGGAACAGGCCCAGCGCGGCGAAGAAGACGATGTAGATCCCGATCGACGGCCAGCTGACCTGGGTGCCCAGCAGCGCGGCGAAGGCCCAGGCGAGGGTCGCGGCCTGCCACGTCACCAGCCGTCCGGTGCCCGGCCAGCGACGCTGCGCCCGGTCCACCGCGACGCCGCCGGCCACCGTGCCGAACAGGTAGGCCAACGCGGCGGGCGCGGTGACCAGTGAGGCCTGGGCGTTGCTGAAGTGGAAGACGTCGACCAGATAGACCACACCGAAGCTGAGGAGCGTGAACTGACTGTTCGTCACCCTTTGGATCAGGACCAGTCGCAGGGTGCGGATGCCGAGTAGTTCGCGCAGGGCCGCTCGGGAGAGCGCGTTCGGCCGGGTGACCGCCGGTGCGCGTGTCCGCGGGGGGTCAGCGGCCCCGACTACCGGGTCCCGGAAGAAGAGCAGGACCAGGACGCCGAAGGCGACGGTGACCGCGCCGGAGATGAGGAACCCGTACCGCCAGCCGTCGTGGATCCGGGAGAGCTGGCCCAGGAGCGGGCCGACGATCGCCAGGGCCACGGCGGCGCCGCCGTAGAGGTATCCCGCGGCCCGGCCCCGGGTGGCGTCGTCGAACAGGTCGGCGAGGATGCCGTTGACCAGCGGGCCGCCGCCGGCGAATCCGGCGGCGGCGATGGTGAACAGGACCACCAGTTGCGCCCAGTTCTGGGCCAGGCCCGCCGCGATGCTCCAGCCGCCCCACAGTCCCGAGGAGATCACCAGGACCGCCTTGCGGTTGGTGCGCTGGGCCAGCGCCGCCCATGCCGGGCCGGTCACCATGCCGGCCAGCTTCGATGCGGCGACCAGCACCCCGAGCGCGGACAGCGGTACGCCCAGGGCGGTCCGCAGGGCCGGGAAGAGTACCGTGGCGACACTGCCCTCAGTACCGTCCATGCTGGTCAGTCCGCTGAGCAGGGCGAGTTGACGCCACTTGCCCGGTCGGTCGGCCGTGCCGACGGGGGCCTGCGGGCCTGCCACGGCCAGGGGCTCTGGCGACATCCGGTCTCCATACGTGTTCACTGCTGGCTCGTCCTGTTGGATGGGTCATGCCGCACAGGGCGGATGACGGATGGTCAGTTCTGCTGTCCGCCGGGTGCGGCGCGTTCCTGGAGGATCTGCTGCCAGCGGCGCAGGAGCCGGGGGGTCTGCGGGACCTCCGGCGCGTGCCAGGAGACCGGGACGGTCAGGGCGGCGAGCCGCTCTTCCAGGTCCTCGGCCAGGTGGGCCCGCCCGGTGTCGCGCAGGTGCTGTGCGTAGCGGACGGGGTCGTTGTAGTGGGTGGGCCCGACCTGCAGGGTCGTCTGCATCGGGTCGGGCAGGCAGCCGGGCCTGCCCGCGTACCGGTGCCACCACTCGGCCAGGAAGGAGCGCATCCGCGCGGCCAGTTCCGGTTCGGTGTCCAGCAGATCACGGGTCAGGTAGGGGTCCTCGGTGACGTCGAAGAGCTGTTCCCACTCCGCCCGGAAGCTACCGGGGTGGTAGGTGCGGATGTAGAGGTGGTCGCGGGTGCGCACCGCGCGCTGGTAGGTGTGGGCGCCGTGGCCCAGTACCAGGTACTCCCGCGACTCGGTCTCCTGGCCGCGGACGGCCCCGGCGAAGGATTCGCCCTGCCAGCCGGCCGGGACGCTCAGGCCCAGCAGGTCGCAGAGCGTCGGTGCGAGGTCGATGTTGTAGAGCAGGGCGTCGTTGCGCCTGGCCGGCTCGGGCAGGTCGTCGGTGACGCCGGGCCAGTACACGACCAGCGGGAGCCGGTGGGTGGGCTCGTTGGCCAGGCCGTGTTCGGCGTAGGAGCCCATCTCGCCGAGGGACTCGCCGTGGTCGGCGCTGACGATCACAGCGGTGTCCTGCGCGATGCCCAACTCCTCCAGGGTGGCCAGCAGCAGGCCGAAGTGGTGGTCCCAGTAGCTGATCGCGCCGTCGAAGCCGTTGATCAGGTGCTCGAAGTCGGCGCGGGACCGGATGGCGTCGGGCATGTTGTGCGGCACCGGTGAGCGGCCGGGTCCGGTGAGGGAGTAGTGCAGGTCCAGCGCGCTGCGCGGCCCGTACACCTCGGCGTGCGCCTGGATGGTCTCCTCGTCGGGCCAGGCCTGCACCGGCCCGGAGGCCGCCATCCGCTCGGTCCACTCCGCCGGCTGGGTGTAGTCGGTGTGCGGCTCCCAGTAGGTCAGGTGCAGGTACCAGTCGTCCTGGTCGGCGTGTCGGCGGATCCAGTCGATGGCCACCCGGTTGACGTCCTGCGCCTCCTCGTCGCCGAAGCGGTCGGTGGCCCGGATGCTCTCGCGGAAGTTGCCGTGGAAGAAGTACGCCCGGTGGCGCTCGGCGAAGACCGAGACCGCCGCGGTGTAGTAGCCGCCCCAGCCCAGGCGCTGGCCGAGCAGCGGGCGGTCGGGTTCGGGGCCGTGTCCTGCGTCCAGGCGGAACTGCGCGGCCTGGCCGAAGTGCCCGATGACGCCGTTGGTGATGCCGAACTGCCCGCTCGTCAGCGCGGTGCGGGAGGGCAGGCAGGGCGAGTCGGAGCAGTAGTAGCGGTCGAAGGTGACGGACTTGTCCGCCAGCGCCCGCAGGTTCGGGGTGGTCGGCCGGTGGTAGCCGTAGGCGTTGGTGTGGTCGGCGCGAAGGGTGTCCACGTCGACGTAGATGATGCGCAAGGCGGCCTCGCTGATATGTACGAGCGAATCTATGATGGGTGCCCAGGCTGCTCGACCGCCCGACGGGCGTCAAGGTAGATGGCTGGGTTCGTCACACGATTTTCATGAATGTTGACTACCGGACGCCGACGACTATCGTCGTGCGTACATATCGAGGAGGGCTCCGCATGAAGGCCGTCATGGTCATGTTCGACACGCTGAACCGGCGGTTCCTGCCGCCCTACGGCGCTGACTGGGTCCACGCGCCGAACTTCACCCGGCTCGCCGAGCGCACGGTCGCCTTCGACAACTGCTACGCCGGGAGCATGCCCTGCATGCCGGCCCGCCGGGAGCTGCACACCGGCCGCTACAACTTCCTGCACCGCAGCTGGGGCCCGCTGGAGCCGTTCGACGACTCGGTGCCCGAACTGCTGAAGAACAACGGCGTCCACACCCATCTGACCACCGACCACCAGCACTACTGGGAGGACGGCGGGGCCACCTACCACGGCCGCTTCAGCACCTTCGAGTTCTTCCGCGGCCAGGAGGGGGACGCCTGGAAGGGCCAGGTCGCCGACCCCGAGATCCCCGACAGCCTCAAGGCCCTGCGGATGGAGAGCTGGCGGCAGGACTGGGTCAACCGCGCCCACCTCGCCGACGAGGCCGACCACCCGCAGACCCGCACCTTCGACGCCGGCCTGGAGTTCCTGGGCACCAACCACGCCGAGGACGGCTGGTTCCTGCAGATCGAGACCTTCGACCCGCACGAGCCCTTCTTCAGCTACGCCCGCCACAAGGAGCTCTACCCGCACGACTACACCGGCCCGCACTTCGACTGGCCCGACTACAAGCAGGTCCTGGAGACCCCCGAGCAGGTCGAACACGGACGCCTGGAGTACGCCGCCCTGCTGTCGATGTGCGACGCCTCGCTGGGCCGCGTCCTGGACACCATGGACGAACTCCAGCTGTGGGACGACACCATGCTGATCGTCAACACCGACCACGGCCTGCTGCTCGGCGAGCACGGCTGGTGGGGGAAGAACGTCCAGCCCTGGTACGACGAGACCATCCACACCCCGCTGTTCGTCTGGGACCCGCGCAGCGCCCGGCAGGGCGAGCGCCGCGCCTCACTGGTGCAGACGATCGACCTGGGCCCCACGCTGCTGGAGTACTTCGGCGTCGACCGCACCCCCGACATGCAGGGCCGGCCCCTGCGGGAGACCGTCGCCACCGACGCGCCCGTGCGCGAGGCCGGGCTCTTCGGCGCGTTCGGCGGACATGTGAGCGTGACCGACGGCCGCTACGTCTACATGCGCGCCTGCGCCGAACCGGGCAACGGCCCGCTGTCCGAGCACACCCTGATGCCCACCCACATGCGCGGCCGGTTCCGGCCCGCAGAGCTGCGCGACGCCGGGCTGGTGCCGCCGTTCAGCTTCACCAAGGGCGTTCCGCTGCTCAAGGTGCCCGGTCACGCCATGTCCAACCCCTACGCCTTCGGCACCCTGCTGTTCGACCTGGCGACCGACCCCGACCAGCGGCAGCCGCTGGTCGACGACGAGTTGGAGCTGCGCATGGCCGGGCTGCTGACCCGGGAACTGCGCGCGGCCGACGCCCCCGACGAGCAGTACCAGCGGCTCGGCCTGCCCCGGACCGGACCGGTGACCGCCGAGCACCTGCTGGCCCGCCGCCAGCAGCCGCAGGCGACCGAGGCCCGTCGGCCCGCGCCGCGCCCCGAGGACTACCCGGACGGCCCGATCAGCGTCCACGCCCCGCTGCGCGACCTGATCGCGGACCCGGCGAGTGAGGCGGTCCTGCGCCGCCACCTGGCCGGCCTGCTCGACGGCCCCTTCGTCACCAT
>OVEP010006184.1_pt4 | contig 17045 bp, 16 predicted proteins | sample 1779801 | NCBI WGS metagenome assembly OVEP01 (sample SAMEA3914791, study PRJEB12502) | metagenome | biome: forest; material: soil | place: Canada | collected 2011-07-03 | depth 0.1 m
GCGCAGCATCTGAAGCCGGCCTTGCTCGAGCTCGGCGGCAAGGCGCCCGTTGTGGTGCTCGACGACGCCGACCTGGATGCGGCGGTGGAGGGCATCGCGTTCGGCGCATTCTTCAACCAGGGGCAGATTTGCATGTCGACGGAGCGGCTGATCGTCGACCGAAAAATCGCCGACGTGCTGATCGAGAAGCTCGCGGCCAAAGCGCGAACCCTGAAGGCGGGCGATCCCACTGCGGCCGATTCAGTGCTCGGCGTGCTCGAAAGCGTGGCGGCCGCAAGGCGCATCAAAGCGCTCGTTGAAGATGCGCATGAGAAGGGCGCGAAGCTGCCGGTCGGCTGCTCGGTTGAAGGCGCCGTGATGCAACCGGTGATTGTCGACGGCGTGACGCGCGACATGAAGCTTTATGCCGAGGAATCCTTCGGCCCGGTGGTGACGGTGCAGCGTGTGGACAGTGACGAGGAAGCGATTCAGGTTGCCAACGATAGCGAATACGGCCTCTCCGCAGCGGTATTCAGCCGCGATATCTCGCGCGCGTTGAATGTGGCGAAACGCATCGAATCGGGCATCTGCCATATCAACGGACCGACCGTGCACGACGAAGCACAGATGCCGTTCGGCGGCGTGAAGAAGAGCGGCTATGGGCGCTTTGGCAGCAAGGCTTCGATCGCCGAGTTCACGGACCTGCGCTGGATCACGATTCAAACCGGCCCGCGTCACTATCCGATTTGATTGTCCGCGGTCGATGAGCCGCGTCGAAGCATCAAAAGAAGGTCGCTCCGCCGCAGAGGGCGGAGCGGAGCCTCTCAAGGAGACAGGCGTTGCATTCCGAGTCGAGACAACCGAACACCACTGTCGCGCACGACAACGCGCCGACGCATTACCGCGCGACGACGATCGGCGCGTCATCGTTGCACGCGCAACGGCACGGCGACACGTGGTATTTGCGCGCTGCCGAGCCGCTCGGCGAACATCCACAGCGTTTGACAGACCGGCTCGCGAGCGGCGCGCGCGAACACCCGGAGCGCTGGCTGGCGGCGCGACGCGGCAGCGACGGTCAATGGATCGGCCTGAGCTACGCGAGCGCGCTGCAAAGCGCGCGCGCGATCGGGCAGGCGCTGCTGGCGCGCGATCTTTCCGTTGAACGTCCGGTTGTGATTCTCTCGGGCAACGATCTCGAACATCTGCAACTGGCGCTCGGCGCGATGTGGGCCGGCATTCCGTACGCGGCGATTTCCCCAGCGTATGCGCTCGCTTCCGGCGACTTCGGCAAGCTGCGCCATACGATCGATCTGCTGACGCCGGGCCTGGTCTTCGCAAGCCGCTATGACCTGTTCGCCAAGGCGATCGAGGCCGTGGTGCCAGTCGACGTCGAAGTTGTCGCTGCAACGGGGCCCAAAGAGCCGCAGGCGGCGCGCAGCGTGACTTTGTTCAGCGACCTGCTGAATACAACGCCCGGCACGGTCGATTCCGTTCAGGCGGCGGTGAGCCCGGACGCCATCGCCAAGTTTCTGTTCACGTCGGGCTCGACCAAACTGCCCAAGGCGGTGCCGACCACGCACCGCATGCTGTGCAGCAACCAGCAGATGCTGCTCGAAACGTTTCCTGAGTTCGCGAACGTGCCGCCGGTACTGGTCGATTGGTTGCCGTGGAATCACACCTTCGGCGGCAGCCACAACGCGGGCATCGCGCTTTACAACGGCGGCACGCTCTATATCGACGACGGCAAGCCGGTCAACGGCAAGTTCGAGGAAACGCTGCGCAATCTGCGTGAAATCGCGCCGACGATCTACTTCAATGTGCCGAAGGGCTGGGAAGAACTGGCCATCGCGCTGGAGCAGGACGCGCAATTGCGCGAGAGGTTTTTCTCACGCGTGAAGGTGTATTTCTTCGCGGGTGCGGGGCTCTCGCAAGCGGCTTGGGACCGGCTCGAACGCGTCACCGAGCAATATTGCGGCGAGCGCATTCGCATCATGGCCGGACTCGGCATGACCGAAACCTCGCCGTCCTGCCTGTTCACCACGGGTCCGATCATGCGCGCCGGCTATGTCGGCTCGCCGGCACCTGGCTGCGAGGTCAAACTTGCACCGGTCGGCGACAAACTCGAGGCGCGCTATCGCGGACCGCATGTGATGGCCGGTTACTGGCGCGCGAATTCCGCGGAGCTGAACGGCGCCTTCGACGAAGAAGGCTACTTTTGCAGCGGCGACGCGTTGCGCTTTGTCGATGTTGAACGGCCGGAGCTCGGATTGCTGTTCGACGGGCGCATCGCTGAGGACTTCAAGCTGAGTTCGGGCACCTTCGTCAGCGTCGGCCCGATGCGGGCTCGGGTGATTTCCGAAGGCGCGCCCTATGTGCAGGACGTGGTCGTTACCGGGATGAATTGCGACGACGTGGGTTTGCTGGTGTTTCCGCGGCTCGACGATTGCCGGCGACTGGCTGGTTTGCCTTTGTCGGCAAGCGCGCGTGAGGTTATCGAAGCAGCCGTCGTGCGGGCACATTTTGCGGCTTTATTGGAGACACTCAATCGCGACGCGACCGGCGGCGCGACCACGATCGCCCGCATCCGGCTGATGGACGTTGCCCCTTCGCTCGATCTCGGCGAGATCACCGATAAAGGGTCGATCAATCAGCGCGCGGTATTGACGCATCGGGCGGCGCTCGTCGAAGCGATGTACGACGCGGCGCGGCGCGACCCCGCCGTGATTTACGCGGCCGCTTGCGGCGCGACGTAGTCAGGCACGCATCGCTCGCTGACTCAGGGTCCCTGGTCGCACGGCAAAGGCGCTTCGCCGTATACAATTCGGCAGCGCCTGATTTTTGCCCAATACTGACCTGATCCTATCCATGCCGAATCCGACCCGGGCCTTTCTTCTCGGCCCGCTCCTGAAAGGCGTTTCACGCTCCTTCTATCTCACCCTGCGCGTACTGCCCGTCGGGATGCGCGATCCAATCGGCCTCGCGTACCTGCTGGCGCGCGCGGCCGATACGATTGCGGACACCTCGCTGATCTCGCCCGAGCAACGCCTTGCCTTGCTGCTGTCGCTGCGCGACCAGGTCAACGGCGCCCACGACGACGGTGCGCTGTTCCAGCGCATGGCCGCCGAAGTGGCGGGCCAACAGGTCCAGTCCGATGAAAAGGTCTTGCTGGAATCGCTCGGTCCCGCGCTCGAAGTGCTGTTGCAACTCAGCGAGTCCGACCGCAAAGCGGTACGCGAGATCGTATCGACGCTGACCGAGGGCATGGAATTCGACCTTCGTACGTTTCCCGACGAACGTTCCGGCCAGATCGCCGCGCTGCGCGAGTACGACGAACTCGACCGCTATACCTACCTGGTGGCGGGGTGCGTCGGCGAATTCTGGACCACCATGACCTACGCGCACATGCCCGGCACGTTGAAAGAGCGGCCCGAGATCATGGCGCGCCGGGGCGTGCGTTTCGGCAAAGCGCTGCAGATGACCAACGTGCTGCGCGATTGCGGCAAGGATTTGCGCATCGGCCGCTGTTACCTTCCGCAGACGATGCTCGATCACCATGCGCTGAGCGCGCAAGACCTCTTGCAGCCGGCGAATTCTGTTCGCGCCCGGCCGCTGATGATCGAACTCGTGCGCAAGACGCTGGATCACTTCCGGGAGGCCCTGGACTACACGCTGGCGATTCCCGCGTTGTCGGTGCGCTTGCGTCTCGCCTGTTTGTGGCCGATCCTGATCGGCCTCGATACGCTGCTGTTGCTGGTGGATAACGATGCCTGGCTCGACCCGGCCAAGGTCTCCAAGGTCCGGCGCAATCAGGTGTATCAGATCATCGCGTCGTCGTTGCTGCTGGTGCCGTCGAATGGCCTGGTGCGCAAGTCGGTTGAAACGCGGATCAAGCAGATCGAAGCGCGGCTCTGAGCGTTCATTCTGATTGATCGATATATAGTTAGTTATCCGTTGTAATGGCGGCGCGCAATGCGTGTTGCATAGAAAGCCCATTACAAGTTAATGGCGCTGTCATATTTGGTAATTAGAGTGCTGCTCGGAACAAGACCGGAAAAATTCGCGCCTGACGTGAATCACCGGTCTTATCAATTCGCTCACGCGATACTAATCAATCCGATCAGCACCAGGTTATCAGCACGCCATGCAAACCCGACGGACCTTCCTTGCCTCCGCATCCAAAGCGGCGACGCTGCCAGTTCTGGCATCCGCGCTTAGCGCATGCGGCGGCAACAGCCTTTCCGCCACTACGCCGATCTCTGACGCCGAACTTCAGGCGCAGATGATCGGCAAGCTGAACGCGCAACTCAATGACACCACCACGGGCAATACCCTCGAGCCGTACATGATGGACGTGGGCTTCACGTGGGACCTTCCGCTGATTCCCGCGGCACAGGTCAACACCATCGTTGCCTATAGCTTTGGCAACCGGCCGAACGCGGCGAGTGGCAACACGGCGAGCAACGGCGCCAATCAGGCCGCGCTTCCCGATCCCGGGCCGATCAATGAAGAGCTCGCCGATGCGGTCCATCAGATCTATCAGTTGAATCCGGTGAAAGTCTTCGCGCAGTGGGAAATCGCGCGCTTTCTCGTGTCCAAGTATCAGATGAACAGCACGAATCTGCATTCCATCGAACCGATCGTCGCCAGTGACGGTTCGATCACCTACCTCAGTACGGACGGTGTGGCGGCCGCTATCGTCGCGCTCGAAGGCGGTGCCGCGGCGATGGGGAACGTGGCGGTGGTCGGCCATCGCGACCATGCGAAGCGTTGCATTCTGACGTCCGTGGGCCGCGGCATGAAAGCCTATGCGGTGAAGGAAGTGACGCTGCCGGTCAATTACGATTCCTTGTCGGGGCAGCCGTGGACTCGCAATCGCGGGCTTTATCTGGTGCATGACATGTATGCGCAATGGGCGCTCAAGGTCCTAACCGCAACCGCCCAAGCCTATCCGCAAGGCTAAAACACGTCACGTCATCACAGAACAACAAGGCAACTCATGTCATCCCGCCGTCAATTTCTGATCTCGACATCGGCCGCCGCGGTGCTGCCGGCCGCAGCCGCCATGCTCGCCGTTAGCAGCAAGGCCTGGGCTAGCGACGCGCCCATTTCCGACGCCGAACTCCAGCGTCAAATGCTTGCAAAGCTCAATGTGGAGTTGAACGATTCCACGATCGCGAGCACCGAAGCGCCGTATCTCCAGGACATCTTCTTTAGCTGGGATCTTCCCTCGATTCCCGTCGCTCAGATCGGCGCGATCGTCGCGTACAGCTTCGGTGACCGGCCGGCTGCTGCAAGCGGCGCCAATGCCACGAGCGGAACTGGTCAATCGCAACTGCCACAGCCCGGTCCGATTAACGAAGAGATCGCGGATGCCGTGCATCAACTGGTTCAGTCGAAGCCGGTGATGGTGTACGCTCAATGGGAAGTGGCCAGCGTGCTCACGGCGAAATACCAGATGAGCAGCGCGAACCTTCAATCGATCAAGCCGCCTACTGTCGCGAGCAATGGCACGATCAGCTATCCGGCGCTCGACGATGTAGCGGCTGCGATCATCGCGCTTCAAGGCACTGCTGCAGCGCTCGGCACGGTGGCGGTCGTCACGCACCGCGATCAGGCGAAGCGCGCGATTCAGACCTCGCGCGCACACGGCATGAACGCTTATGCGGCTCAAGGCGTGACCTTGCCGGTCGACTACGATGCACAGGCGTCACAGCCTGCGAATCGTCGTCGCGATCTCTATCTGTTGAACGACATGATGAACCAGTTCGCTACCTTGCGGGCGAACCTCATCGCTCAGCAGTATCCCAACGGATAGCGTGTTTGCGTGCGGCGCATGTGCCGTGCACGTGCAGTGTGGGTAAGCGTACTGAATAAAAATGCCATGGGCCGTAGTTTGGCGGACAAACCTTCTTGTCCGATTCCAGACGCTCATGGCACCCACCGGCAAACAACATTGCGACACCTTAGACCTGATCCGCGCGCTGGCGGCAGGTGCGGTGTGCATCAGTCATTTGCGCAATCTGATGTTCGTCGACTACCGCTCGAGTGCCGGTATCGGACTTGCGGGCAAGGCGTTCTATTTCCTCAGTAACTACGGCCATACCGCGGTGATCGTTTTCTTCCTGCTGAGCGGCTATTTTGTCGGCGGCTCGGTGCTGCGGCAGGTCGAGGCGGGAACATGGAGTTGGCAGCGCTATCTGACCGAGCGCATGTCTCGGCTATGGATCGTGCTGATCCCGGCCTTGCTGCTGACGCTGTTCTGGGACCGCATGGGGATCACGCTGGCAGGCGGGCCTTTTTATCTTGGGACCGAGGGCACGTTCGATCAGCAGATCAATGTCGCCTCGCACCTCGGTCAGGCGACGCTGCTGTGCAATCTCGCGTTCCTGCAGACGCTCGCGTGCGGCACCTATGGGTCCAACGGACCGTTGTGGAGCCTCGCTAACGAGTTCTGGTACTACATGTGGTTTCCCGCGTGCTATGTATTGCTGCGCCGGCGCCGCGGATTCAGCGCCATTGCCGCGGCGGGGCTCGCGCTGGGCACCATGCTCGCGTTTCCTTCGTTGCTGAGCGGGTTCGGATTGTGGATGCTTGGCGTCGCACTCGTGCTGCTTGAAAAGCGCTTCCCGGCACGCAGCACGCGAACAGGTTTGCCGTGGTTCACGCTCGCCAGCGGGGCAGTTTTCATTGCGGCGCTGGTGTTATCGCGCATATTCCTATTGAGTAACGACTGGATTGTCGGCGTGCCGTGTTTCGTGTTCCTGCGCTGCATACTGTGGGAAAACGTTCGCCTGCGTCCGGCGCCGCTGTCGCGTATTGCGGTTCTCTTTTCCGGATTCTCGTATTCGCTGTATCTGACGCACTTCTCATTCATCCTGTTTGTCGCGGCGGTCGTGGTCGGGCAGCGCATCCAGTTCGACGGCCGCGGCGCGCTGGTGTTCGTGACCATGCTGGTTGTCTGCTATGGGTACGCGTTCGCGGTGTACCTGCTGTTCGAGCAGAATACGAAACGCGTGCAACGTGGCATCCGGCAGTTCCGTTTTCTGCGGGCCAAGCCTGATCCGGCCACGCCGCATAGCTGATTGTCGTGGCAGTATCCTTTAACTTAATCTGCATCATTGAATCGCCACCAATCGGGAAACCCCTAGCATCCTGCATCGATGGTTCGCGTTAGTCTCTTCAAAAGAGGAGACGATCCATGAGACAAGCGTTCAATATTGCTGTGGTGTTGTTGCTTGGCTATTTGATGGCGGATAGGGCGCTGATGCGCGCGCAAGCCGGAGAAATGGGAACAATTACGTGCCACCAAGGCGCGGAGATGGTCAAATCGAACGCGTTGAAAAAGGGCTTCGGTGACGCCGGGGCCAGCAGCCAGGGTGAGAATTTCCTGTCGAGTTGTCTCGTCACGGGTCGTGGCCAGGTGGGCGATCTGATCGCCCGCGAATGACGCAAGCAGCCTGTCGCCGCTGAGGCGCGAAGAGGCGTAGCGACACATCAAGAAAAAGCGCCCAGACCGTGAAGGTCCAGGCGAAGTCATCGGGAGCCCGATGACGGAGGTATCGAATACAGAACTGGCCCGCGATCGGGGATGCTCGGTCGCGGGCCAGTTCGTTTGAATCTGAGCGCGCGGCTGTGTTGCGCGCTTGGCGGTCGATCAGGGCAAACGGGGTGGCCTCTGCGGTGGGTTCCGCTGGACAGCCAGGTTGCCAGCAGGGTTACCCGCTGAGTTGCCGAAGCTTAGTTGCCGAAGTAAATCGACTTCGGACCGTTCGCCGGAACCGGGTGGCCCGACTGCGACGAACCACTTACCACACCACCGTAACCACTTTCCGCCGCTTGTGCGACGCCGTTTTGCGCGTTGACACGGGCTTGCGCAGCCTGAATGTCAGCCGGGTAGTACGGGTCGGCACGGCCCGGATGGTAGCCGGCCTTTTCGAGTTGAACCAGTTCTGCGCGCACCTGGGCGCGGGTCACGGGCTGGTTGGACTGCGCAAACGCGGCAACAGGAGCGGCCAGCACAGCAGCGATAACAACGGCTTGAATGAGCGATTTCATGATGAACTACCTCCAGTTCGGTCTTTATCGTGCTACGAGCGGTGTTGTTCGTAGCCAGTGATTGCATTGTAGTTTTGCGATCCGGCCGGAGTAATCGTCGATTCAGGTAAGGTTTGTTGCGGAATTTGAGATAAAAAAGGGGCGCCGATGGCGCCCCTTTTCCCTATACGGCTCGGCGGTCAACTCAAACCGCCGCCGGCCGCCACTTCAACAGTCGCTGTTCGACCGCAGTCAACAGATAGTCCGCAGCCAGTGCGACCACCGCCAGCACAATCATTGCCGCGAACACGCCGCTTGCATTGAACGCGCCTTGCGCCGTGGAGATCAGCAGGCCGATACCTTGCTTCGAACCGAGGAATTCGCCCACCACCGCACCGACCAGCGCAAAGCCGAAACTCACATGCAAACTGGCAAGAATCCAGCTCAATGCCGACGGAATCACCACCGAGGTCGTCACCTGACGGCGCGACGCACCGAGAATCTGCGCGTTCGCGATCATGTAGCGGTCCGCTTCACGCACGCCCTGGAACGCATTGGCGAACACGACGAAGAACACCATCACCACTGCCAGCGCCACCTTCGACGCCATCCCGAGACCGAGCGCGATCACGAATACCGAGCCGAGCACCACGCGGGGAATCGAGTTGGCGATCTTGATGTAGAGGCTGAACACGTCGGAGAGCAGCTTGTTGCGGCCGAGCACGATGCCGCAGAACACCCCCGCTACCGAACCGATGATGAAGCCGAGGCCGGTTTCTTCAAGCGTGACCCACACCTGGGTCAAGAGCGGTCCTTGCGAGGTGCCGTTCACGAACCAGTCGACGATCTGATCGAAAATCGCACTCGGCATCGAGAAGAAGAACGGATCGATCCACTTCAGGCGCGCGGACAATTCCCACCCGCCGAGCACCACCACCAGCACGACAATGCGCAGCGTGATCACCAGCGCATGGCGTTGCCGGATGCGTTTTTGCGCGATGCGTTCGACGTGTGCGAGCGACGCTGCATCGATACCCGAAGGCATCATCTGTTGAGGGGTCGTAGACATGTTTGCCGTTCCTTGATTAACCGATCTGCACTTCTTCGCGCAGGTCGTGCCAGATGTCGCGCGAGATTTCGATAAAACGCGGGTCGTAGCGAACCTCCGACGTGACGCGCGGACGCGGCAGATCGATTTCGTACACCTTCTTCAGCGTGGCCGGGCGCGCGGTCAACACGAACACGCGATCCGCCAGCGCAATCGCTTCTTCGAGATCGTGCGTGACGAACACCACCGAGCCGGCGCCGCCCCACAGTTGCAGCAGTTCGTCCTGCATCAGCGTGCGGGTTTGCATGTCGAGCGCCGAGAAGGGCTCGTCCATCAGCAGGATTTCCGGCTTGTTGATGAAGGTTTGCGCGAGCGCCACGCGCTTTCTCATGCCGCCGGACAGTTGATGCGGATAGTGCTTGCCGAATTTGTCGAGGCCGACACGGCGCAGCCATTCGTTGGCTTCGTCGTACGCGGCGGATTTCGAGCGGCCGCGATACAGCGGGCCGGCCGCCACGTTGTCCAGCACCGAGCGCCACGGAAACACGGCGTCGGCCTGAAACACGAAGCCGATACGCGGATCGATGCCGTCCACCGGCGCGCCCATCACGCGCACTTCGCCGGTGGTGGGTTTCAACAAGCCGGTGATCATGCTGAGCGTGGTCGACTTGCCGCAACCCGTCGGGCCGACCACCGCGACGAACTCGCCGCGCGCCACCGACATGCTGAAGTCGCGCAACGCGATCGTCGCTTTGCCATCTGGAGAAATGAAACGGCACGATACGTGGAGCAGCTCGATGGCGGGCGTATCGCGGGACATAGGTTGATTCATCGGCGGGTGCCTCGCGGTTCTCTTGATGTTGAAAGGGCGTGACTTCGAGGGCGTCGCTTCTGGAGCGTTGCTTCTGGAGCGTTATTTCGCCGCGGTCTTGACCGCTGCCGACACGTAGTCGTTGGTGTAGGTCTTGGCGAGGTCGATATGCTTACCCTTCACCGACGGATTGAACGCCGACAGCACCTTCAGGACCGTGTCCGGGCCGTCGGCCGGCATCTTGCCGTCCTTCGTGAACATCGGCAGCGACGCCTTCAGCGCGCCGACGTACAGGTCCTTGTTGTTGCCGTAGTAGTCCTTCGGCATCTTTGCGGCGATCTCTTCCGCGCTATGCGTCGCGATGAAGTTCAGCGTCTTCGCGAACGCGTGCGCGAGTTTCGCGGCCTCGTCCTTGTGCGATTCGGCCCATGTGCGCTGCACGTAGAAGCTCGAACCCGGATACGTGCCGCCGAGCGCGGCGCGCGTGCCTTCCAGCGTGCGCATATCGACCAGCACCTTGGCGTCGCCGGTCTTCAGCAGTTGCGAGACGGTCGGCTCCGTGGTCATGCCGGCATCGATACGGTTCTGCTTGATGGCGGCGATAAAGCTGTTGTCCGCACCGACCGGCAGCAGCGTGTATTGCGTCGACGGCACGCCCGCGCGTTGCGCGAGGTATTGCGTGAGGAAGCTGGTCGACGAGCCGAGGCCGGTCACGCCCAGCGTCTTGCCCTTCGAATCGGCCATGCTCTTGAAGGTCTCCGCCGACTTGGTGGAGACCATTTCCACTTCGCCCGGCACCTGGCCGAAAATCACCAGCGCCTGGACTTCCTTGCCCTTGCTCTGCAGGTCGATGGTGTGATCGTAGAAGCCCACTACGCCTTGCACCGCGCCCGCGAGCAGTTCGTTTTCCGCATCCACGCCGGCCGGTTGCGAGAGGATTTCGACGTCGAGGCCTTCGTCCTTGAAGTAGCCGAGCTGCTCCGTGAGCTTGGCGGGCAGATAGATGATCTTGGTGGCGCCGCCGACCATGATCGTCAGCTTCTCGGCGTGAGCCGCGGCTGAAGCAGCGGCAAGGGTGAACGCAACACCTGACACAGCGGCAATCTGGCGCAAGCTACGCATGAAGCAGTCTCCTTGGGTGTGGTCGCCGCTATGTGAGGATGCGGCGCTCTTTAAATGAATGACCGCGATTATAGAAATCGGGAACCTTCTGGCAGCTTTCTGCGCGGTGGGCAGATCATGGGTGTTAACCCGAGAATTCACCACAACCGTCGCGCCACCCCCAGGCAAACCCCACAACGTGTGCCACACACCACGCAAGCCGCGCGCAAAGCCCTTGTTTTACGGCACAATCGGCGTCCCGACTTTTGCCGCTCATTTGCCATTCATGCCATGAAGCTGCTGCTCATCGAAGACAACCCCACGCTGGCACACTGGCTCGCCAAGATGCTGGAGCAGGAGGCGTTCGCGCTCGATGCCGTGCAGGACGGCGACGCCGCCGACCGCTTGCTGCGCACCAATCACTACGACGTGATCCTGCTCGATCTGAATCTGCCGAAACTGTCGGGCAAGAACGTGCTGCGCCGTCTGCGCCAGCGCGGCGACGCCACGCCGGTGCTGATCCTGACGGCGAGCGGGTCGATCGACGAAAAAGTGGAACTGCTCGGCGCCGGCGCGGACGACTACCTGGTCAAGCCGTTCGAAGTGCGCGAGCTGATTGCGCGGATCAAGGTGGCGATCCGGCGTCAGTCACCGTCGAAATCCAGCGAGGTGGTGTGCGGCGATCTCGCGTTCGACATCGACACGCGCCAATTCATGCTGAAGGGCGCGCCGCTGAACGTCACACCGCGCGAGCGCTCGGTGCTCGAAACGCTGATCCTGCGTTTGGGCAAGACCGTGACGAAACCGGCGTTGGTCGACGCGATTTTCACGCTCGCGGACGAGCCGAGCGAGGACGCGGTCGAAATCTACATTTCGCGGCTGCGCAAGAAGCTTGACGGAAGTTCGGCGGCGATCGTCACCCTGCGCGGACTGGGCTATCTGCTGCGCAAGAAAGAAGATGACCAATAGCCTGCGCATGCGTTTGCTGTTGTGGCTGCTGGTGCCGCTCGCGTTGTACGTGTTCGTCACCGGCAAGGCCGAGTATGACAACGCGCGGCGCACGGCGGATCTGGTGCAGGACAATCAGCTGATCTCGTCGGCGCGCATGATCGCCGGCGAAGTGGAATGGGTGGATGGATTTCTGCGCGTGGACGTGCCGCCTGCCGCGCTGGAAGTGTTCGTGTCGCCGTATCGCGATCAGGTGTTCTACAGCGTGCGGGTCGACGACGGCCGGTTGCTGGCGGGCAGGCCGGATTTTCCGCAGCGCGCGGCGCTCTCGCCCGACACGGCCGATCACTACGACACCGAACTTCATGGCCAGCCCGTACGTGCGGTCGGCCTTGTGCGTCTGATGTACGACAACGGCGCGACGCACCGCGTACGGGTGACAGTCGGCAAGACGGTGCGCTCGCGCGACGCGATGGCGCAGCAATTGTGGCAGCCGCAACTCGTGCGGCAGATCGAAATGATCGTGCTGGCCGTCGCGCTGGGGTGCATCGGCCTGACCTTCGAGTTGCGGCCCCTCATGAAAGTGAAGGAAGACGTTGCGGACCGCGACCCCATGCAGCTCGAGCCGATTCGCGTCGAGCGTCTGCATACCGAGTTGCGGCCCATCGTCGAAGCGATCAATCAATGTATCGCACGGCTCGGCGTACAGGTGGCCGCACAACGGCGTTTTATCGCCGACGCCGCGCACCAGTTGCGTACGCCGCTCACGCTGCTCGGCACGCAGTTGCAGTTCGCGCGCCAGCAGGACGGCCTGAATCCCGCGCTCGACGAAGCGCTCGCCGCGATGCACCGCAGTAACCGTTCGATGGTTGGGTTGACCAACAAGCTACTGTTGCTCGCGCAGGCGGAGGCCGCCGACAACCAACAACTCGCGATGGAAACCGTCGATCTGGTACCGCTGGCCATGGAAGTGGTGGAGGATCTGGCGCTGCTCGCGCAGGCACGGGACATCGATCTCGGCGCGGAACTGAGCGGCCCCGCGCCGGTGGCTGGGCATCGCGGCCTGCTTCAGGCGCTGATCGCCAACCTCGCGGAGAACGCGATTCGTTATGCGGGCAATGGCGGGCACGTCACGGTCACAGTCAGCGCCCACGCGGATTCGGTCACCGTGTCGGTGCTGGACGACGGCCCCGGCATTCCGGCCGAGTCGCGCAGCCGCGTGTTCGAACCGTTTTTCCGGGCGTCGACGGACACCGAAGGAACCGGACTGGGCCTCGCCATCGTGCGCGAAATCGCGGACGCGCATCACGGAGAGATCACGCTCAAGCCAGGTGAGGGTAGTAAAGGCGTGCACATAACGGTCTCGTTTCCGCGTGCGTCGGCGGAAGGAACTCCGGCCGGTTAAATCGGGCTTTCGTCGGCCGAGGCCGCGGAACCTGTTAAGACCTCGAAGCTCGTCAAGCTGACGCCGCTGACGCGCTACCGGCCGCGAGCGATCACAGCGGCCATCCGCGAAACAGCAGTTCACATTTGAATTGATGCGGTATGCGAAGCAATGCTTGTGATGAGCTCAGCAGGTCGTAAGCTCTTGGTCGCACAGCGGCAGACGCTCATTCACCTGATCTAGAACGCCCGTTTTTTTCCAGGTCATATACCGAAGATAACAAGTCTGTTGCGGCGGGAAAGTCGCCGGCAGCCTGTGCCATTTTTCTTTTGTTTGCTGGACCCAGAGTATCGCGTTGAGGATCTCGCGATCGCTGCGGCGGGGTCGCCCGCGACCGGACGAAGCCACCGGAAAAAGACTCTGAACGCGTGCCCAATCGACGTCGGTGAGGGGGATCTGAAGCATCTGCGGCCTTGAATGACTGAGTGGGAAATTCGCAGTCGTTACATGCTGCGTTGATGCCGATACTAGTAAAAATTTTTTCGTCGGTCAATCGTTCCTGTTGCGGTGCGGTACCTTTTTTCACCGCTTGTTGTATTGCGATCTTATTCGCGATGCATGACACAGTGGCTCGGTAAAAGAAGGGGCACGCTTGTGGAAATCATCGTGTTCAACTCGCTGCGCAATGTACCGTAACGTCGATGCGAAACGCTACGTAACATCCGCGTTCAAAACACCTGTTTGGCGACGGAAGTAATGCTTCGAAATATTTAACTATCTCGTTCAAAACCGTTGTCCAGCAAGGTTTATCAGCAATCCTCGTAGTTTGGTCGCGCAGCGAACGCGTTACTTGGCACGACATGTGCAAGCGTTAGCGGGGTTAAAAAAACACGCTTATGCCATGCTAACGCTCGACTATGAAAAGCCTGTATCGCTCGCAACTACGTTCGGCACGCGTACCGCGTGCGTTGAGCAGACCGATTGGGACGACTCGCGCGACGATGCGATGGCGCTGAGCGAACTCGAAAACCGCGTTCGCGAAGGTTTGCGCGCCGGTGAATTTCACCTCGTTTTTCAAGGCGCCCATCGCGCGGCGAGCGGTACGCTGACGCGCCTCGAAGCACAGGTCCGATGGACGCATCCCGACTATGGGCTGCTGCTTCCCGGCATTTTCATGATGCCGCTCGAACACCCGCAGGTCGCGCTGGAGATGGCCTTGTTCGTCATCGATGGCGTGTGCCGCGAACTACGCGATTGCCTCGCTTCGAAGATGACGCTGCTGCCGGTCGCGATCACGGTGCCGGCGCAAGTGGCTATGCTCGAATCGTTTGCCGGCGAGCTCACGCGCATCGCACGCTCGTATGGCGTGCCGGCTAACCTGCTTGAGATCGAAGTGCCCGATAGCGCTGATGCGGCGCGTCTCCTGTCTTTGCGGACCCTGACTGACGGCCTTCGGTCGGCGGGCGCCGGCATCTCGCTGGGTAAGTGGGGCAACGGCACGTCTTCGCTCGCACTACTCGGCGCACTCGATGTGGACACCGTGACGATCGCGTCTGAGCTGATGGCCACGGTCCCGCGTGATCCTCGGGCCTGCGTGGTGATGTCGGCGTTACTGGATCTGCTTCATGCGCTTGACGTGCAGGTCGTGGTGAACGGCGTCGAGACCCAAGCACAGTTGCAATGGTTGAGCACATGGCCGGAAGCGTTGGTGCAAGGCTTCCTGTTCTCACGCCCGAAAGTTGGGCTGGTCAATGTGCTGGCGCTAAGTCGCGAATCGTGAGGATGGCCCAGGACGTTACGTAACGTCCTGGGTGCAATGTCGTTGAGACGAGCACCCGTTGTTCGCTGAACATGGCACCTGGTCGTGCCTTTCACTCAACGGGCGCTCTCATCTGCTTCCACCGGCAACGGAGATTGCAGGTGGTAAAAAATACCCATCACATTCCTCATACCTTTGATGAATGCTGCGTTGCAATAAAATGTGCTCTACCGCGTTCGTAGGATAAACACCTCATTGAAACGCGCGTGCGATCCTGGCGAACAACCCATTCCTCGCGATCCATTCAGCGTAAGCCCGATAGTCGGGATCGTTCATCAGATGCCGTTCCTCGGTTTTGGCGCGCATGAAGTACAGCAGATTCACGCATGCCAGCGCGAAGCAGTGCGGGAGCGCGTGTTGCCAGCCCAACGGTTCGATGAACGGCACCGAGACCATCCAGAACGAAAGATTCTTCGTGATGTAGGCGGGATGCTTCGTGAAGCGATAAGGGCCCGAGGTGATGATGCCGCGATTGGTCAGGTTCGAAAATCGCAATCCGAACGCGATGGTGGAAAGCGCGTAGCAGAAGACGAGGGCGATAATCACGGCGCCCCAGATGATTCGGACAATGGGTACGGATATCAGCCAGTTGTCCCAGAAGAGCGAGCCCTCGTAGTGGATGTACTGGCTCGAGATCAGCGACCAGAACGGCTGGTAACAGACAATCGCAACCAGCCAGCCGAGCGTGGTCGGCTCCGCGCTGCGCACGTGGGTATCGAGAATGCGCAGTGTGCACAGATACCCTACCGTGCCGAACATCAGGTCCATCGTGAAGGACAGGTCGTACATGAACCTGAACGTCGCAAGCGAGAACGGCGCGTTCATGGCGTTCACGAGCGATGCGCCGATATGGTCCGCATCGGTGGAAAGATAGGTGATCATCAGCGGCAGGAAGAACGCTTTCACCATCCATCCGGCCAGCATTTCACGCACGGGCTTCCAGTTGGCTGGGCGCTGCCCGCGGAACACCAGGCGGCCCCACGCCATATAGGCATCGTCGGTTTCACGCTGACGCCGGTCCATCCACGCAAAGTAAAACGGCGCGGCCACGATCAGATACGGCGCGAGCGTACCGATCAGGGACCAGAACGGCTTATAGAATGTGCCGTGATACTCGGGCAGCAGCCAGTAGAGCAGACCGATGCCGGCATACACGGAAGCCAGGGCGGCAAGGCGCAAACCCACGCGCGCAACACTGAGCGGCCGAACCGCCTGGCCGGTCAGTCCGGCGCTTGGGCGCAGATACACGCGCGCGACAAACAGCTCGTACGCGGCGATCGTCGCGATGATCGCGAGACATGCGGCCGTGCTGCGGCCCGCGCCGTCCAGCGCGGTACTGTCGCGTAGCAGCCAGAGCGTCAGAAGGCCGACGACGATGCCAAGCAAGCCGACGGAAAACGGCGTCGCCGAACGCGGCCGCTGTTCTTCTACGTGCGCGACGTTATCGAAAGTGGAGTTCATGTCATCCTCGTATCTATGACATAGATAGCGGCCGGGCTTTTGATTTTTTAAGTCCCGGCCGCTGTGCTGAATGACCGCTTACTTACCCGCGACACCGCCCAGCAATCCGGTGACAAGGTTCGTCACCGGCGCGAGCGGATTCGTGCTGGTCGAGCCGCTACCCGCACTGCCGGTCAAGCCCGTCACGAGGCCGGTGACCGGCGCGAGCGGTGAGGTCTTGCCAGTCGCGCCGCCGGCGGTCGAGGTCAACGTGGAGACGAGGCCTGTGACGGGGGCGAGCGGTGAGCTTTGGCCCGCGGCGCCGCTCAGCGTCGACGTCAGCGTGGTGACGAGACCGGTGACCGGTGCAAGCGGACCGCCGGCGCCGGAGGTGCCGCCAGCCGAACCCAGGTTGCCGAGAAGTCCGGTGACCGGTGTGAGCGGACCGCTGGCGCCGGAAGCGCCGCCGAGCGAACCCAGG
>OVEP010006150.1_pt2 | contig 16986 bp, 16 predicted proteins | sample 1779801 | NCBI WGS metagenome assembly OVEP01 (sample SAMEA3914791, study PRJEB12502) | metagenome | biome: forest; material: soil | place: Canada | collected 2011-07-03 | depth 0.1 m
CAGATCGAAGAGTTGCGGACGGTAGCCCTGCCAGTGTATGTATTTCCAACGCGTATCGCGCACCATCCAGCCACGGCATTCGTCGGGCTTGCGCTCCAATGCGAGACGCGCGCCGCGGAAACTGTAGTCGAGTTCGGAGACCACGTAGTCGCGCCAGCCTTCCGCACGGTCCGCTTCACCACGCGTGAGCGCCAGAACCGAGTGTCCTTCGATACGCTCTTCATAGGCCGGCAGGCCGAGCGCGTCGAGCACGGTCGGCACCACGTCGATGCCCGAGACGAAGCGCGGCTCTGCGCTGCCGCGGGTGGCGTCGGCACGCGTCGACGGATCGTAGACGATCATCGGCACGCGCTGCACGGTGTCGTAGAACAGTTCCTTCTCGCCGAGCCAATGATCGCCGAGGAAGTCGCCGTGGTCGGCGGTGAACACGATCAAGGTGTCTTGCCAGCGGCCGAGCCGTTCGAGCGTGTCCCACAGTTGGCCGAGATGGTCGTCGATCTGCTGGATCAAGCCTTGATAAACCGGCCGCACGGTGTTCGACACTTCTTCACGCGCGAAATTGGCACACTCTTCATGCGTACGATACGCGGCCACAACCGGATGCGCATTGTCGAGTTCGGCGGGCTTGCGCGCGAGCGGCAGGCATTGATCGAGCGAATAAAGATTGTGATAAGGACGTGGCGCGACATAGGGCCAATGCGGCTTTACGTACGACAAATGCAATGCCCACGGCGTGTCGCCTTGCTGCTCGATATAGCGGATCGCCTGATTCGTCATGTAAGCCGTTTCGGAATGCGGCTCGGCCACCCGCGCCGGCCAGCGCACGTTGCGCATTTTCCAGCCGGAATGCACCGCGCCGCTGTCGTCTTCCACACTGATCGCGAAGTCGCTCCACGGCTTGTCGCTAACGTAGCCGTGCGCGCGTAAAAAGGCCGGGTAGCCGCTCTCCTTGCCGGGTTCGTGGTGACCGTCGTAGCGGTCGAGTTCGTCGAACGAACCGGTCGAGAGGCGCTGCCCGAGCGGACTTTGGCGCGCGATGTCGAGCCGTTGCATGCCGTTGCTGTCGGCCATCACGTGCGTTTTGCCGGCCAGCGCAAGCGAGCGGCCATTCAGGCGCAGGTATTCGCCAAGCGTCATTTCGCCGATCGAGAGCGGCACGCGGTTCCAGTTGGCGCCGTGACTGCTCATCGTGCGGCCGGTGTAATACGACATACGCGACGGACCGCACACGCCGGAACTGACGAAGGCATTGTCGAACCGCACGCCGCGCGCGGCCAGCGCGTCGATATGACGGGTTTGAAGGTAGGGATGTCCGTAGCAGCCGAGGTGATCGCGGCGAAGCTGGTCGCACATGATGAAGAGAACGTTGCGGGTGTCCGACATCTATAAGCACCGTCTGCGGCCTTGCGGCCTGAAGTAGGAGAAACCGGGGAGATACTTGGATGCTAGAAACGAACCGGACGATTGACCTAATCAAATAAATGTGCGAACGCACAATCCGCCGCGGCCGGTGCGGCCAAAGCGCGTCATAATGACCGCCACCCCCCTTATTAGACGTACGCTTACCGTGCCTGCGACCGACCCTCAATCGATATCCGTGCTGAAGCATCCCGAGCACATCGACGAATTTCTGCTCTACAGGCTTCACAACCTGGCGCGTCTGGCGACTCAGGGTGTCGGTCTGATGTTCCGGCGGGAACTTGGCATTAGCCGGCGCGACTGGCGCATTCTCGCGTTCGTCGGCAAGTACCCGGACGCGAGTCTGACCCAACTCGCTGAATCGGCCGCGCTCGACATGGTGGTGGCGAGCCGCTGCGTCGCCAACATGGTGAATAAGGGGTTGATTGCGAAAACGCGCTTGCCGGAGAACAAGCGGGTGACCGTGCTCGCGCTGACCGAAGCCGGTCGTATTGCCTATGAACAGGCACGCGTAAGCGGGCAACGCTATAACACCGAGTTCGCGGCCTGCCTGAGCGATGAGGAAGCGGTTTTACTCGACGGCTTGCTTAAGCGGATGGAGCAGCAAGCCGCGCAACTGACGCAACGCGAGATCGCCAGAAGCGGGCCCATGCCGTTACTTAGCGAGGACGTCGAGTAAGTCCCTACGCGCAATCATGTCGGCCAGAACATGCCGAGCGCGGCGAGCCCCATTGCGGCGGTGGCGATCCAGCCGACCCAGCGTAACCAGCCGGTCACCGCAAACTGACCCATGACTTTGGGGCTGGCCGCCATCACCATCACCAGCACCATGATCGGCACGGCCGCGACGCCGTTGATCACCGCGCTCCAATACAGTGCCTTGATCGGGTCGAGACGCATGAACGTGAGCGCAATGCCGCCGAGAATCGATACGGCGATCACGCCATAGAACTGCTTCGCCAGATTCACCTGCAACGCCAGGCTGTTGCGCCATTTCATCGAACCTGCAGCTGCGTAGGCCGCCGAACCCGCCAGCACCGGCAGCGCCAGCAGACCCGTGCCGATGATACCGAGACTGAACAGCGCAAACGCCATGTTGCCGGCAATCGGCTTGAGCGCGCTGGCGGCATCGGCGGTGGTTTTGACTTCGATGTGATGCGCGTGCAGCGTGGCGGCGGCGGTGAGCATGATAAAAAACGCTACGCCGTTCGAAACGGCCATGCCGACCCACGTATCGACGTTGATCCGCTTCAGTTGTGCAGCAGCTTGCATCGGCGCGCGCAATAGCGGTCGCTCTGCTGGTTTCGAGTGAATCTCCTCGACTTCCTGCGACGCTTGCCAGAAGAAGAGATATGGGCTGATCGTCGTCCCGAGCACCGCGACCACGGTGGTCAGATAGTCGCCGGACAATTGGATTGGCGGTTTCACGATGCTCAGACCGACTGCTTTCCAATCGATCGGAATCACGAAGATGATGGCGACGTAGGCGAACAACGCGAGCGTCAGCCATTTCAGAACGCTCGCATAGCGTTCGTATGGAATGAACACCTGCATCAGCAGGGACGCCGTGCCGAACAACGCGACGTAGAGTTGGACCGGGCCACCGATCACCAGTTTGGCGGCGGCGCCCATTGCCGCAAGATCGGCGGCGATATTGATGGTGTTGGCCGCGAGCAGCACCAGTACCGCAAGATACAAAACCGGCGCGGGGTAGTGACGGCGCAGATTGGTGGCGAGTCCGCTGCCCGTCACCCGTCCCATGCGCGCACTCACCAGTTGTATCGATACCATCAGCGGGTAAGTGATCAGCAACGTCCATAGCAGTGCGAAGCCGAATTGCGCGCCGGCCTGCGAATAGGTGGCGATGCCGCTCGGGTCGTCGTCCGCTGCGCCGGTGATCAGGCCGGGGCCTAGCCGCTTCATCCAGGAGCGTTCGGCGATATCTTCAACAACAAGCTCCGGTTCGAGGTTTTCAGTGGTCATCGTCATCCGCCTGCAAAGGGAACCCGTATTGAGTCGCTTATATATAGACAGCCCACGTGCTCGCCGGGTGGCGGCGGTACGCGTCGCTCGTCAGGCAGCAGCATTCTCTGTGCCACGGCCCTTGCCGCTCAATTGCCATTGCGTCTGCGACTGGCCGAATCGGCGGGCGGCGGCATGCAACATGTCATCCGCTACAATGATGCGCACTACCCACCTGGAGACTCGCTTTGAAATCTATCGTTGCTTTGGTCGCCGCGGCTGTTCTTTCTTCAACGGCAATGGCCGCTTCTACCACTGAAAAGCTGCCTTCCGGCGTAATCGTTGAACATCTCACGCCGGGCACGGGTGCCCAGCCGGCTGCTGACGACGTCGTGAAGGTCAACTATCGCGGCACGCTCGCCAATGGCACCGAATTCGATAGTTCGGCGAAGCACGGCGGCCCGGCGACTTTCCCGCTCAATCGCGTGATTCCGTGCTGGACACAAGGCGTGCAAAAGATGAAGGTCGGCGAGAAGGCCAAACTGACCTGCCCGGCGGCGACTGCCTATGGCGAACGCGGCGTTGGCCCGATTCCGCCGAATAGCGACCTGACGTTCGAAGTCGAACTCGTTGGCATCGTCAAGTAATACGGCGCGCAGCGCGCTGAGACTAAACCCCGCTCCGGAGACTGAAGCGGGGTTTTTCTTTTTCGGGGCACGGCATGGATTCGCTGAACGCTATCCGTGATGAAGCTGTAGCGTTCTTTTAAAGTTCCGCCGTACTCGGTCGTTTACTTTCTACGCATGCGCCTGCGCTGCAACAACCGCTTTGCGCATTCCGGAAGATCTGGCTGTCATTCGTTGCGCGTCGGGAGCGCCTGTCATGAACATCGACTTTCATTACGGTGTGGTCTATATCGTCGCCCGCATCGGCGGCATGACGGCCAGCGATGCACTCACCGTGGCGCATGCCTGCCAGTATGTCGACGACGCGACCACTTCAGGAATACTGCGTTTTTCGGGCGGCGAGACTTTCGAGCGTTTCGCCACCGCGCACAAGCTCTTCGACTATACCAACACGGAAAACGACCAGAACCGCCTGGTGTGGGCGCCATTTCATTTTCTGCCCGCGGGTGTCGGGGAGACGCTCGACGATAAGGCGGTGTGCCGCGCGGATAGCACTGTTGCTCGCGAGGTGGTCCGCCGCGCGATCCGGCAGCGGGGCACTGACACGGCCTTGTACCGCCTGGGTGTGACGCTTCACACCTACGTCGATACGTGGGCCCACCAGGGCTTCGCCGGTATCGAAAGCCCGACGAACCGTGTCCATATGCTGGAGGCGGAAGATTGCACGCGTGAAGGCTGGCTTGCCCACCTTACCCGCGCCACGCGGCATCTGGTCCAGCACCTCGAGGAAGATGTGCTGACGCTTGCACTGCCCGTCGGTCACGGTGCCGCCTTGCACTATCCCGACCAGCCGTGGGCGAAGTGGCATTACATCGACGGCAGAAATGTGCGTGTCAAAAGGCACAATCTGCCGGAATTCATGCAGGCGGCGGAGATGACCTGCCGCGCGGTGCGCGCTTACGTCGCGGGGCGGGAAGATTTTGAATGCCAGCCCGGTCTGCCGGAAGAGGTAACAGCCGCGCTCACCAAGCTTCTCGACACCAATCGGAACCCTGACGACAACAAACGCCTGCAGACCATTTGCGAAGCGGTGAAAACCGGCGTGATTCCTGGTTTGGAAGAATCGATTCCGGACTATTTGCCCAAGGGGCTCGGCTCCTGGAAATACAAGGCCACCGGTTTGCGGTCCGACGACGACAGCGGGGACCGCCCCCAGTGGAGCGACGTCTTTGAGAAAAGCGACTACCGGCTCTTTCACGACGCCGTCAAAGAGCACCGTTTCGTGGTGACGCAGGAGATTTTGCCGGCGCGCGGACTGCGGATCGCGTGAAGCGGCCGGGCTATTCCGCTCTCACTTGCTGACGTTGCGCGGCCCGTTCTTCCGCTTGTTTTTTCGCCATATGTCGTCCCACCAGGCAGCCGCCCACTGCGCCGACTACTGCGTGGTGCCCCGCATAGTGGCCGGCGACGCCGCCCACCACTGCGCCTTTCATACAGCCGGCCGCGTTGGCCGTGCCGACTGCGGCCGAAGTCAGTACGGCCGCCGCGAGGGCGGCCTTGATAAAACCCGCTTTCATCTGAAAGTTCCTGCTACTGAGTTATTCGAAAGTGGCGCTTTTGCGCGCCGTTTCAATAGCCACGCCACTGGCCGCGCTCATGCCATTCGTGCTCGCGCCATTGCTCGCGGCGCCATTCATGCTCACGCCACTCGCGCCCGCGCCAGCCGTTATAGCCGCCATAGGCCACCGTGACCGGGGCCGGACCGTAGACGACCGGTCGTGCAACATAAACCGGAGGAGGCGGCACATAGACGCCGACCGGAATACCGATTCCGACGGCCACATCCACGTGCGCGGATGCCATTGACGATGCCGCCAGAAATACCAGACCCAGTGCTGCGCCAACGATCTTCTTGTTCATTTCCCTTTCTCCTTGCACATCCAGGTGCGATGCATCCGGTTGCTACCGGGTTGCCACTGCTTTGTTTCTGACTACGGTTCGGAGTGTAGAAGGGCGATCCGGACACAGGTGAAACAGCGCTGCGAGATTGGTAACGTGGGATTACCAGCTAAAAAATGAACTGCCACCCTTTGAATCTCCGGATGCTTGCCTATAGTAGAAGCAACAATTGCCGCATTGCACAGCGGCCGGTCTTTCTTGATGTGGGTGACGGGGAAACAGAAATGACGCCATCGAACGCTGCGATCTACCAGAGCCAGGCTTGCACGCCGGATTCATTGCGAACGCTTGCCGGTTACCTCGAATTGGCGCTCGACGAAGGAGAAAGCGTGGTTCTGATGCGGATCGGCACGCAGGTACGCAGTGTGTATGTCGGCAATCCGTCCGGCGCTCTGGAGGATTTGACGGATCACGGCGTCGTGGCCGCTTTTCAAGCCGACGAAATGCTGGCATTGACGCAGTTGGGACTCAACCGGATCACCGCCGACGATCAACAGTACCGGTTCACGCGCAGCGTGAGGTATATCGCCGACCGCCAGGTTGTCGTTTTTACTCCGACTTGAGCGGCTCGCCAGTAAACGGAAAGACTAAGGAATACGGTTATCGAGTGGTGGACTCGAAAGGTTCGTACTCCACTGGATGTGTTCTCGTGTAGATCTGGTGTCTTTATAGCCACATAGATCTGCCTTTCTCGTGCTATTCATGGCATAGTTCGTTCGATTACCACATAAGGAGCAATCAAATGCCCACGTTAGAGCAAATCCAAGCAAAGCTTAAGAAGCTCCAGGCGCAAGCGGACGTCCTTATTGCCCGGAAAGCACAAGTCGCAGTCGACCAGATCCGGGAGTTGATGCTCAAGCATGGCCTGACTACTGCGGATATCGAAGCAAAAGCAAAAGCGAAGCGCGCCGCGCGCGGCTTGAATGGGCATGCTGCAAGTGGCAAGGCAAAAGCCGCTGGCGCAGGCAAGTCGATTCCGAAGTACCGCGACAATGCAACTGGCGCGACATGGACGGGCCACGGGCGTGCACCGGCCTGGATTGCCGCCGTGAAAGACCGGACTCAATTCCTGATTGAAGGTGTGAGCGAACTGAAGTCCGCGGCGAAGGCAGCGGTCACTCACGCCAAAACCGGAAGCAAAGGTCAGCCTAAAGGCGCGCAACCGCCCAAGTACCTCGATCCGAAAACCGGCGCCACCTGGAGTGGACGCGGTCCGGCGCCGGCATGGCTCGCAACGGTCAAAGACCGCACCAAGTTTCTGATCGATAGCGCCGCGGCGAGCAGCAATGTCGCCGCCAAAAAAGTAGCGACGGCGAAGAAGGCCGTAGCGTCCAAACCGGCTGCGAAGAAGGGCACGGCGGCGACTAAAAAAGCAGCGGCAAAGAAAAGCGCTGCCAAACCGGCTGCGAAGAAAGCCGCTGCAAAGAAGACAGCCGTGAAGAAAACCGCTGTGGCAAAGAAAGCGCCGGGTCGCAAGACGGGTGGTAGAGGCAAAGCCGGCGCGACGAGCGCTGCCGCAGCGCCGCAAACCTCAACGGTGCAAACCGGCGCGTGAGTGCAACGGAGTCGCGAAGTAGATGACTAGTACGTTCGACTCACCCCAGCAGGAGGACCACGTCGTCCTGCTGGACGCCGTTCCTCACCCGGCCGCCGACGCCGCCGAGCCATTCATCGTCGCCAGCGACCGCCGGGTGATTCTGGCTTATCCGATTGCTGAATCCGACTTCGAGCGGTTCGGCCCATTCGATTCCGATGACGATCCCTATTGCACGGTGCTCTTTCCGGACGCCGTGTTTCATCGGCTGGGGCCGCCTGGCGATGCCGATCTCGAGATCCATCCACTCGCGTCGCAAGGACTCAGTGGGTACTCGGTTCACGAAGTGATGAATTCGTCGCTGGCCGCCGAGATCTCGGCCGTCACTTCGCCTGGGTCCGCACAGCGCCATTTTGTCATCACGTTCCAGGGCGCTACGTTCGAATGCGTGGCGTCGGACTATACGGTGATCGGCGTGTATGGCGCGGGTGAGATCGCCAGTCGGGAAGCCTTCTCGCTGGTCCGTTAGTCTTGTTAGCGGTCAGTGCCGTTTCGGCGTAGCCGCTTCTTTCCCCTCCTTGCGCCATCGCCCAAACGCTCGCTCCCTTACGCAGCGTTGCGGGCGATCCGTTGCAATGGCTGTGCAACGCGCTGTGGTTTCCTTTCAATAAGATTTTCCCCGCCCATTTCGAACATATGCCCAATGATTTTTTTGGCTTTTATTTTTGAAACATGTTAAAAAGCTTTCCGTCATCCTATATTGACATGAAGTCTTCACGCAGTGCGGGCAGACTGGCGTCAACGAATGGCGTGCGGCAGCGATTGGCGCACCGTTATCGAAATTACATATAAATATATTACGAGGCATCGAACGCTCGATTGAAGCGGACCTGAGGTCAGGCACGCGTCACAGAGAGCCGGCAGGTATCACGTCGAGTGGTGCGTGTTTCGGTGCAGTAGCGGTCGTCGTGGATCGGATTTGCCGGCGCAAAGGCAGATCGCATGGGCCTGATCCCCGGTAGTACGGCCGCAAGGCGTCCGCGAGCGCGGGCGCGGTATCGGTACGCATTTGCTTTGCGCAAGTGCATGCGAATACGCCATGCCCATCGAAAAACTCCTTGTTCCGCTACCGGCGGGCCTGAAAGTCTACGTTGAACGTCACGTATTCGATCCGGCCTTCGAGAGTGTCATTCTGATCAACGGCGCGCTGGCCACCACAGCGTCGTTCGGACAGACAATCAAATACCTCGGCGAACGCTATAACCCAATTTGTTTCGATTTACCTTATGCAGGTCAATCGAAAGCGCATAACGTGTGCGACTTCGTCCTTACAAAAGACGATGAAGTCGACATTCTGCTGCATCTAATCGGCTTATTCGAGCCGAGCTTCCTGTTGTCGGTGTCGTGGGGCGGGGTGGCGTCGCTGCTGGCGCTCTCGCGGGCGCGCACCAGCGTGAGGCGCGCGGTGATTGCGTCATTCTCGCCGCGGCTCAACGCGGCGATGACCGCGTACGTGACCGCGGCACGCGACCACATCGCCGCCGGCGAAAATCTGAAGGCCGCGCAACTGCTCAACGATACCGTTGGGCAGCATCTGCCGCGCATCATGAAGCTCTACAACTATCGCTACCTCTCTACGCTGCCACGCGATGAGCAGGACCAGGTGGCGTTTCACGTCGACCAGATTCTGGCCATCCGTCCAGAGGACTATCTGCACGAGTTTCGCAACATCGATTGCGGTTTGAAATTCCTCAACGGCGAGCTCGACAACTACACCACGCCTGAGGACGCCCGCTCGCTCAGCGCGCATCTGAAGCGCGCCGAGTTTCTCACGATCGAGCAGGCCGGGCATTTCCTCGATCTCGAAGGGCGGCCCGCGTTGCGCCAGGTGAAGACGGCGATTTTCGATTACTTCGGCGCCGCGCCGGTGCAGGCGGCAGGCCGTGCGCTCGACTGTTTCGACGCGTTCGCCGCCCGCTCGCCCATCATGCCGGTGCAGCAACCCGCCATTGCAAACGTCGCGAACGTCGCGTTGCAGGCCACCGCCGATCACTCGTTCCAACAGGTCGAACTACCGTGAATATCGCTCAGAGCATCGCCACCGTCGTACCGTGGGCGCTGTGGCTGCTGTATTGGGTCGCCACTTCGAACCGCGTCAAGGAGACCGCGCGCAAAGAGGCGTCGCTGTCGCGCACGTTGCAGTCGATTCCGTTGATCGGTGGGGGCGCGCTGATCGTGCTGCCGGATTTCAACACAGTGGCGTTGTCCCTCGATCCGCATGCGATCGGGCCACTGCAGCTGGCCGGTTTGGCCGTGCTACTGGCCGGCCTGGCGTTTTCCGTGTGGGCGCGCCTGCATCTCGGCACCAACTGGAGCGTGTCGGTCACGCTGAAGGAAGGGCATGAGCTGGTGCGCAGCGGCCCTTATGGACTGGTTCGTCATCCGATCTATACCGGCTGTCTGCTGGCGCTCCTGGGCGCCGTGCTGATCGGCGCGCAATGGCGTGGCGTGGCTGGCCTGTTGCTGATTTTCGCGTCGCTGGCTTACAAGGTGCGGGTCGAAGAGAGCTGGTTGACCGGTCACTTCGGCCGTGCATACTCGCAGTATCGTCGCGACGTGGCCGCGCTGATTCCCGGTCTCTTCTGAGCCGCCGGCATGACGAGAGTCATCATCACCGCGATTGGGTCGGCGGGCGACGTGCATCCTTTGCTCGGCGTTGGCGCGGCGTTGGCTGCGCGCGGCCACGAGATCGTCTTCTGCACACATCCGCCGTTCGCGGAGGCTGCTACGCGCCAGGGTTTCGCGTTCGTGCCGATCGGCACCGCCGCCGAGTATGAAGTGGCGATGGCGAACCCGGCGCTTTGGCATCCGCGTACCTCGTTCCGTACGCTGTGGGCGGTGATTGCGCCGACGCTGCGTCCGCATTTCGACACGCTGGCTGCGTTGGTCGACAACGACACCGTGATGGTCGGGACGTTGTGGGCCTTCTCCGCCCGGTTGATGCAGGAGTTGTACCGCGTGCCGTTCGTGTCGGTGCAAGTGTCGCCGTCGACCTTGCTCTCCGCGTATGCGCCGCCGACGCACCCGCGGCTGACCATTCCGCGCGGCTTACCGCTGGCTATCAAAGCGACGCTGCTGCGGCTGATCGAGCGGCAGGCGCTCGACAAGGTTTGTGGCCCGGCGCTGAATGCGTTGCGTGCGGAACTGGCGCTCGCACCGGCGCGACGCATTTTTGGCAAGTGGCTGCATTCGACCGACGGCGTGCTGTGTCTCTTTCCTGAATGGTTCGCGCAACCTCAGCCGGATTGGCCGGCGCCGCGCTGTCTCAGTGGTTTTCCGCTGTTCAACGACACGAGCGTGCCCGCGTCCGATCCGCAACTCGACGCTTTCCTCGCCGCCGGCGAGCGGCCCGTGGTTTTCACAGCGGGTTCGACCTTGATCGATCAGGATCGCTATGCGAATGCAGTAAGCGCGGCACTGATGGAAAGTGGGCTGCGCGGCATTCTTTTGACGCCGGATGCTCCTCCAGCCGATACAGCCGCCGCTCAGGCGGGGGCGCGTGCGGATGCACCGGGCGTGCTGCTCAAGCGGCGTTACGTGCCGCTGCAGAAGCTGTTGCCGCGTTGCCGGGCGCTGGTGCATCACGGCGGCATCGGCACGGCAGCGCTGGCCTATGCCGCCGGCATTCCGCAAGTGGTGACGCCATTCGCGCACGATCAGTTCGATAACGCGCAGCGTGTCGTCGTGAGCGGTTGCGGTGTTCGGCTCGATAGGCCACTGCAGCCGCAGGCGCTGGCGCGCGCATTGAAGCAGGTGCTCGGCAGCCCGTCAATCGCGACGCAGTGCGGCCGCATGCAGGACCGGCTCGCGACGTCGCCGGATGGTTGCGAGGCGGCGGCACGCTATATCGAAGGTCTCATGCGGACCGGCGTGCGCACGCAATCCGTTGGCCACACGTTTTCGCTGGCGTTAGCCGGCAGCGAACATAGCCTATGAGCGCCGCGTCGGCTCACGAGGCGCATCGCGTCGGCCCGGGCCCCGGCGACGAGCGCGGCGTACCCAGCATGCGGGGCGCGCGGCTCGCCTTGCTGACGTTCGCACTATCGCTGGCCACATTCATCGAAGTTCTGGATTCGACGGTCACGAACGTCGCGGTACCGGCTATTTCCGGCGGCCTCGGCGTGTCCAACAGTCAGGGCACGTGGGTGATCAGCTCGTACTCGGTGGCCGCCGCCATTGCCGTGCCGTTGACGGGCTGGCTCTCACGGCGGCTCGGCGAAACGCGGCTGTTTCTCGGGGCAGTGATCCTGTTCACCTTGACGTCGCTGCTGTGCGGCGTGGCCGGTGACTTTCACCTGCTGGTGGTATGCCGGGCATTGCAGGGGCTCTGTTCCGGGCCGATGGTGCCGCTTTCCCAAACGATCCTGATGCGCGCCTTTCCGCCGGATAAGCGCGTTGTGGCACTGGCGCTGTGGGCGATGACGGTGCTGCTCGCGCCGATCTTCGGTCCCGTGGTCGGCGGCTGGATCATCGACAATTTCTCGTGGCCGTGGATCTTTCTGATCAATCTGCCGATCGGCATTTTCTCGTTCGCGGTGTGCATGACGCTGCTGCGCCGCGATGCGCCCACTGCCAAGGCGGCGCCGATCGATCTGCCTGGCATTCTCCTGCTGGTCATCGGCGTCGGCTCGCTGCAGACGGTGCTCGATCTCGGTCACGATCGCGGCTGGTTCGATTCGCCTTTGATCCTGACGCTCGCGATCGTCGCCGGGCTGGCGATCGTGTCGCTGCTGATCTGGGAGGCCGGCGAAAAGCATCCGGTGATTGATCTGAGCCTGTTCCGTGACCGCACGTTTTCGTTTTGCGTGCTGATCATTTCGCTCGGCATGATGAGTTTTTCGGTGGTCGGCGTGATCTTTCCGCTCTGGCTGCAGGCCGTGATGGGCTACACCGCGTACCAGGCCGGGCTCGCCACGGCGCCGCTCGGTGTGCTCGCGCTGGTGTTCTCGATTCTGGTCGGCATTTATGCGGGCCGTTTCGACGCGCGTGTGCTCGCGACGTTCGGCTTTCTCGTATTCGCGGCCGTGTTGTGGTGGGACGCGCATTTCACGCTGACCATGACCTTCACGCAGATCATCACGCCAGGTTTGATCCAGGGCATCGGCTTGCCGTGCTTCTTCATTCCGCTGACCGCGGCGACGCTCTCGCGTGTATCCGACGACAAGCTCGCCGCGGCGTCCAGCCTGTCGAACTTTTTGCGCACGCTATCGGCGGCGTTCGGCACGGCGATGAGCGTCACGCTATGGGATAACCGCGCGCTGTATCACTACGACGTCGTCGCACAGTCCGTGACGAAATCGTCCGGGAACACGCAGCGCTTCGTTCAGAGTCTGCACGGCATGGGCATCGACGGTGCGCGCGAACTCACCACCTTGCATCAGGTCGTGCAGCAGCAGGCTTACATGATGGCGACCGGCGACATGTTCTACATGGCAAGCATCACCTGCCTCGTACTCGCCGCGATGATGTGGCTCACGCGTCCGAAGCGCGGCGCGGCAATGGCTTTAGGTCACTGAGGAGCTTCCAATGACGATCCTGGGCGCATTGATCATCCTGTTTCATCCGAGTGAGGCGCAGCTTGCGCGCGCGGTGGCGATGCGCTCGGCGTGTGACCGCTTGCTGGTGGTCGACAACTCGCCCTCGCCGGACGCGCGCGCTGCAATGATGCTGGGTGAGGCGGGCGTCGCGTTGCTGCATCACGGTAATCGCAATGGCATTGCCGGCGCCTTCAACTGCGGTTTGAGTGCGCTGTTCGACTCAGATGTGGACGCGGTCGCGCTGTTCGACCAGGATTCCGAGGTGCCAGCCGCCTATTTCCCGGTGATGCGCGACCGGTGCGCGTCGATGAGTGGCCGGGCGTTTTTGGCCGGCCCGCGTATCTTCGATGAAAACGACCAACGCTTTCTGCCCGAACTCGCCACGAGCGGTTTGACGGTGGAGAGATTGCCTATACACGCCGACGCTGCGTTGCAGCGCTGCGCCTTTCTGATTTCGTCCGGTTGCGTCATCTCGCGCGAGGCGTTCGCGCGGCTCGGCCGTTTCGACGAATCGCTTTTTATCGACCATGTCGATACCGAGTACTGCTTGCGCGCGCTGTTGCGCAATGTGCCCGTGTATGTGGTGCCGTCACTCGTGCTGCTGCACCGAATCGGCTCGCGGCGCCGCCACAAACTGGGTTCTTTGGAATTGACGACGATGAATCACCCGAGTTTCCGCCGCTATTACAGCGCGCGAAACGCGATGCAGCTGGCGCTGCAATACGGGCTGCGGTTGCCGGTGGCGATCGTGCCGAACGTGCTGACGCTCTGGCAAATCGTGCAGATCGTGCTGCTGGAGAGAGACAAGCTGGCGAAGCTCCATGCGATTGCGCTGGGCCTTTTCGATGGGTTCTTCGGACGGATGGGACCGCTCGAGCGGATGCGTCCGCGCCTTGCGGCCAAAGTGGCTAGGACCGCGAATGCGGCTAATGCGACTGACGTGCCCAATACGGCGAGGCTCGGCGAGATGAACGCGCCGGTAGCAGGTGAGCGCGCAATGCCGCGTACCCGGCACTCATGAGACAGCCTATGCGATTCCCTGTGCCACGTGCCTTGCTGCTGCCGTCGCTGCTGATTGCGGCGGCGCTGACGGGTTGCGTGAGCGATTCGGGTCTGCACACAAACGTCAAACCGATCAAGCCTTCCGCCGATGCACTTGCGCAGACCGTCGGGCCAGGCGCGAACGGCGCCTGGCCCGCGCCCGATTGGGTCAAGCGCTACCGCGATCCGCAACTGGATGAACTGACCGCCGAGGCGTTGCAGAACAATCCCGACTTGCAGATCGCCAAGGCGAGGGTGGGCGCGGCGCAGGCGCAACTCGAACAGTTTGCTTCGCTGACCGGCCTCACCGGTACCGCGGGCGCGACGGTGAGCAAGGCCCGTTTGCCGCAGCCGAACGACGCGGCCAACGTGTCCGTCGGCGGTCAGCAGATTCCGGTGCAGTTGTTCAACGATCCGGTGGTCTCGCCGGCCGCGCTGTTCGCCGGCTTGAGCTACCAGCTCGATTTGTGGGGCAAGAATGCCGCGCTGACCGGCAGCCTGCTGTCCACGCGCGATGCGGCACGCGTCGATGCAGAGCAGGCGCGGCTCACTCTGACGGTCGCGCTCGTGACGCTTTACTGTGAGCTCGACCGCGCCTTTGCGATGCAGGACATTCTGCTGCAAAAGCAACAGGCTGCGGATAGCGTCGATGCCGTGTTGCGCGAGCGTGGTGCGCGCGGCCTCGATAACGCGTACGACGCAGCCGACGCCACACTCAAGCGAAGCCGGCTCGCTTCACAGCAGGCGCTCAATGACGAGCGCATCACGTTGACTGAGTTGCAGATCGGTGTGCTGACGGGGCGCGGCGCGGAGCGGGGTTTGTCGCTGCATCGTCCGCAACTGGCCGCGGCTGCCGATGCGCCGATGCCCGCGCAACTGCCGGTCGACCTGCTGGGCCGCCGGCCCGACATCGTGGCGGCGCGTTTGCGAGCCGAAGCCGCGCTTGCCAACATCGACGCCACGCGGGCGCAGTTCTATCCCGATGTGAACCTGGTGGCCTTTGCCGGGCTAACAGCGCTGACACCCGCCGCGCTTTTCTCGCGTGCGGCCATGACCGGGTCGGTGGGGCCGGCAATCTCCTTGCCGATCTTCGACCGGACCCGGTTGCGCGCGCAACTAGGCGGCGACTATGCCAATGTCGACGCCGCGATAAGCCTCTACAACAAGACCGTCGACGAAGCGCTCGGCGAGGTCGCGCGCCAGCTGACTTCCTTGCGCACGGTCGATACGCTGACTACCGAGCAGACTCGCGCGGTGGACGCGGCTTCGCGCATCGTCGCGATTGCCGAGGAGCGGCATCGGCGCGGCATCGGCATGCAGAAGGACGTGACGCTAGCTGACCTGTCTTTACTCGACGAACGCGCGCAGCAAGTCGATTTGCAGGGCCGCCGCAGAATGCTGCAGGTCGCGCTGGTCGGCGCGCTCGGTGGCGGCTTCGACGTACGCAAGGTGGCCGGTGCGCCGATTTCTCACTATCAAACCACCTTTCCCTCTCACGCACGTATCACGGACACGCACTTCGATTGAATGCACAACGATAAACAGGCACAGCGTGCCGCCGGCTGGACCGAGGGGCAGGCGAACCCGGCAAATGCGGCAAGCATAACGGGCGACGCGCACGATTCGAAACGGGCAGTGCGGCGGCGCCGCTTTGCCATTTTCTTCGGCGTGGTGGCGCTCGCCGGTGTGGCGTGGCTGACGTATTGGGGTTTGAGCGCGCGCTTCTACGAAGAGACCGACGATGCCTACGTCGCGGGCAACATCGTGCAGATCGCCGCGCAGATACCCGGCACGGTCACCGATATTCTGGTGGACAACACGCGGCAGGTACGCGCGGGCCAGCCGCTCGTCAAACTCGACGATGCCGAAGCGGCCGCCGCGTTCGCGCAGGCCAAAGCGCAACTGACCTTAGCAGTGCGCCAGGTGGCGAACGCGACGATCTCGCGCAAGCTCTACGTGCAATCGATCGACGCGCGCCGCGCCGAACTTGCATTGGCGCAGCGTGCGCTGGCGGCGCGTGATCATGCATCGGTCGAAGTCGTGTCGCCGGAAGAATTGGCGCGCGCTCGCGAAACAGTGGCCGTCGCGCAAGCGAACCTCGCTTCCGCGCAAGTCCAACTCGACGCCGCCCGTGCGCTCGGCGGAAAATTTCCGGTCGAAGCCAGTCCGCCGGTTCTGCAAGCCGCCGCGCAATTGCGGCTCGCTTATCGGAATCTGCAGCGCACCACCGTCATTTCTCCCGTCGACGGTACGGTCGGGCAGCGCTCGGTGCAGATCGGCCAGCAGGTCGGGCCGGGGCTGGCACTCATGTCGATCATTCCGCTCGAGCGTCTGTGGGTCGAGGCGAACTTCAAGGAAGGCCAGATTCGCAGCATGCGCGTCGGGCAGCCGGTGCGCATCGTGTCGGATGTGTACGGCTCGCAGGTGGTGTATCAGGGGCGCGTGGAAGGCTTTTCGGCGGGCACGGGCAGTGCGTTCTCGATGCTGCCCTCGCAGAACGCGGCCGGTAACTGGATCAAGGTCGTGCAGCGCGTGCCAATCGTGATTTCGCTCGATCCGGCCGAGCTTGCGGCGCATCCGTTGCGGCTGGGCCTGTCGATGCAGGTGTCGGTGGACACGCATGTGCGTAGCGGTCATCTGATCGGCAACGACACGCCGGCGGCCACGCAAAGCACCCGCGTTCACGATAACGTCTCGCGCGATGCCGATGCGTTGATCGCGCAGATCATTCGGGACAATAGCGACCATGGTGGTGCTGGCGATTAGCGATCCGCGTCACTGAGATACCGTGTGCTTAGTTACCCGGATCGATCACGGGTTTGTCCGGGTCTGCAAGCGTTTTATAGGG
>OVEP010008025.1_pt1 | contig 16983 bp, 16 predicted proteins | sample 1779801 | NCBI WGS metagenome assembly OVEP01 (sample SAMEA3914791, study PRJEB12502) | metagenome | biome: forest; material: soil | place: Canada | collected 2011-07-03 | depth 0.1 m
TTGCGATCCGCCAGCCCGAGCCGCACGTCGATCTCGGGGTATTGCCGGTAGAAATCGTCGAGCGCGGGCAGCAGCAGCGCACGGGCGAGCGTGCCGGACGTATCGACGCGGATCGTGCCGCTCGGATTCTCGCGCTTGTTCGACAGCGACGATTCGGCATCGGCGACTTCCGCGAGGATGCGCACGCAGCGGTCGTAGAACAGCGCGCCGTCTTCGGTGACGCTGACCTGCCGCGTCGAACGGTTCAGGAGCCGCACGCCGACGTGTTCTTCCAGCGCCTGAATCGTGCGGCTGACTTTGGCGCGGGGCAGGTCGAGCGATTCAGATACTTTGGTGAAGCTGTTCGCTTCGACCACACGCGTAAATATCTCCATCGCTTCGAAACGGTCCATGTTTTGCCTTTTGTAAGTAATGGGCGGAAGTGGGTTTCGAAGTGAAGTGTATAGGGTGGAAATCGTGTTGTCGCCATGGGCGCGGGCACGCAAGCGGGCCACCCGCTTGCCCCGCGCGTCTGCCGGTGGATTCACCGGACAGTGCCGGGTCCGTGCGTTCAATCCCGGTCGGGCGCGCCGAGCGGGAACAGCGGGCGGTACGGGCGCGCTTCGTCGACCGCGCGTGCGAACGATGGCCGGGCCAGCAGGCGCTTGCGGTAGGCGAGCACGTGCTCAAAAGCCGGGCCGATGCGATGCGTCCAGTCGGCATAGAACAGGAACGGCGCGGCGCCGCAATCGGCGAGGCTGAACATATCGCCGGCCGCCCATTCGCGCCCGGCCATCACCTTGTCGAGCCAGCCGTAGGCGGTGTCGAGCATGTCGCGGGCCTCCGCCACGGCGCGCGGGTCACGCTCCGGCTCGGCGCGCATGCTGTCGTACACGATCTTTTGCTGCGGCGTCGAGATGTAGTTGTCGAAAAAGCGATCCATGCTGCGCACTTCCAGCGCGGCGCGGGCATCGGCCGGCAGGAGCGGCACCGGTCCCGGGTGATACAAGCCGAGATATTCGATGATGATGCTCGCCTCCGGCACGGTCCGGCTGCCGTCGACCAGCACGGGAAATCGCTTGATCGGCCAGAGTGCGGCGAGCTCCGCGATGACCTGTGCGTCGTCGTGCGACAGCTTGCGCAGTTCGAACGGCGTACCGTTTTCGTATAGCGCGGTCAGGACCTTCTGACAGTACGAGGAGAAGGGGTGGGCATAAAGCTTCAGGGTCATCGTGGTCACCTTGGACGGTTGCTGGGCGCGCTGTGGCGCAATGACGGCCCGAGGGGGCCGTTTACCCGACGACGAACGGCAGCAACAGAAATCGACAAACGCGGGCATCGAGCCACGGTGGCGGCGCGCGGTAATCGCACGGACCTGCCTAAAAAACCGGCACGGCTTGAGGCACGGTATTCCTACGACAAATCTTCACAATATTTCATGGAAATATAGCGTAACATTTGAAACAATTGTAAGGATGCGGGTGGGGCGAATACGGGGAAATCGCGCCGCACCAGATCCAGTCTCAACGACATCGCACATAGATAGCAACTGAGATTGCCGGCGGTTGTGCGTCGCAATGACAGCAGCGCATCTTCCAATTAAAGCCACTGAGTAACGATTGTCCAGAACGGAGACCACGATGGGGTACCAGCAAGGTTTGAGCGGAGTGTCGGCAGCGTCGCAGGATCTCGACGTGATCGGCAACAACGTTGCCAACTCGCATACGGTTGGCTTCAAGAGCGGCGCTGCGCAATTCGCTGACATGTACGCCAATTCAGTGGCGACCGCGGTGAGCAATCAGGTTGGTATCGGTACGAAGCTCTCCGAAGTGCAGCAGCAGTTCTCGCAAGGCACGATCAGCAGCACCAACCAGGCGCTCAACGTCGCGATCAACGGCAACGGTTTCTTCCAGTTGTCGAACAACGGCTCGCAGGTGTATTCGCGCAATGGCGTGTTCCAGCTCGACAAGAACGGCTTCATCACCAACGCGCAAGGCCTGCAACTGATGGGCTACGGCGCGAGCGCCGCGGGCGTCATCAACACCGCGCAAACCGTACCGCTCAGCGTGCCGACCGCGAACATCGCGCCGCAAGCGACGACCAAAATTGTTGCCGGCCTGAACCTGAACGCGCAGGACAAGCTGATGCTCGGCACGCCGACCGTGAAGGCCGGCGCCAACACCGGCACGCTCACGACACCCGGCGCGACCATCACGCACCCCGCTTCGGGCACGAACAACGACAACTACACCGTCAAGTTCACGAGCGCGACGGCCTACACGGTGACGGACAATACGCTCGGCACGTCGACCGCCGGCACGTACACGTCCGGTACGGCGATCCCGCTCGGCAATGGCCAGACCATCACGTTCAACGGCACGCCGGCCGTCAACGACAGCTACACGATCGCGCCGACGCCGATCGCGTTCAACCAGAACACCAATACGACGTACAACTATTCGACCAGCACGACGGCTTACGACTCGCTCGGCGGCTCGCAGACGGTCAATATGTACTTCACCAAAACCGCAGCGGGCACGTGGGATGTCTACGCGGGGCCCTCGACCGGCGCCGCGCAACTGATCGGTCACGCGAACTTCAATTCGTCGGGCACGCTGCTCGGCACCACCGACAAGAACGGCGTCGCCACCACCACGCCGTTCGTCTTCAACTTCGGCATTCCGACCACGGACGGTTCGTCGACGCCGCAGAACTTGGCGCTCAACATTGCGGGCACGACGCAGTACGGCGGCAAGAACGGTGTGAACTCGCTGCAGCCCGACGGCTACGCAGCCGGCACGCTGACGGGCTTCACGATTGGCGCCGACGGCACGCTGAACGGCAACTATTCGAACCAGCAAACCGCGGCGCTCGGGCAGATCGTGCTCGCGAACTTCTCGAATCAGAACGGTCTCGTGAATCTGGGCAACAACGCGTTTCAGCAGACCTCTCAGTCGGGCGTCGCGCAGATTTCCGCGCCAGGCTCGACCAACCACGGCGTGCTGCAAGGCGGCGCGGTGGAAAACTCGAACGTCGATCTGACAAGCGAACTGGTGAAGATGATTACCGCGCAACGCAACTATCAGGCGAACGCGCAGACGATCAAGACGCAAAAGACGGTCGACCAGACTTTGATGAACCTTTAAACCATCGCGACGCTGTCGCAGACGGAGTATTCATGAAACCGGCGCGATATTCGCGCCGGGTGATGGGCGTTTATCGTCAGCAGGTTTTCTTCGTGACCGCCATGTGGGCCACGAAGACGACCTCCAATACGTTCTCGAGCCAGTACGCTGGCTCGCGATGTCGAGCACGAAGTGCCGATCCATTTATGTCGACACAATTAGTTAGGATCGCAAAGTTAATGAATAAAGACTCAACAAAACTCGACAAAATATATTGAAGCTGAAGCTTGGCAGATCTATCAAGTTTACTTTTCTCAGGCCGTCAATCCTGATGCGGTGAACATCAGTGAATGTCTTCACCGTTGCCGATGTCGGTAATAAATCCAATGCTTATTTGAGAGATCTTCCATGCTCGGAATCAATAGCAATATCAATTCGCTAGTTGCGCAGCAGAACCTCAACGGCTCGCAAAGCGCGCTCTCGCAAGCCATCACGCGCCTGTCGTCGGGTAAGCGCATCAACAGCGCAGCTGACGATGCAGCAGGTCTGGCGATCGCGACGCGTATGCAAACGCAGATCAACGGCCTGAACCAGGGCGTGTCGAATGCAAACGACGGCGTGTCGATGATTCAAACCGCATCGAGCGCACTGTCGTCGCTGACGTCCAGCCTGCAACGTATCCGCCAGTTGGCCGTGCAAGCATCGACCGGCACGCTGTCGGCGAGCGACCAGGCCGCTTTGCAGAAGGAAGTGTCGGCGCAGATCTCGGAAGTGAACCGTATCGCATCGCAAACAACGTACAACGGCACGAACATTCTGAACGGCACGGCAGGTACGGTGACGTTCCAGGTCGGTGCGAACGTCGGCCAGACGATCAGCCTGAACCTGAGCCAGTCGATGTCGGCTGCACAGATCGGTGGCGGCCTGGTCCAAACGGGTCAAACCGTCGGCACGATCGCGGTGAGCCTGAATGCTTCGGGCGCTTACACGAGCGCCGGCGCGACGATCACGTCGGTCAACGTGCTGTCGGACGGCCAGGGCGGCTACACGTTCACCGATCAGAACAACACGGCAATCGCGTCGGGCGTCGCAACCGCAATCTTCAGTTCGGGCACGGCTTCGGGCACGGGCACAGCCGTCACCACGCTGGCGCTTGCCGCCGCAGCGCTGCCGACGACCGGCGCCGCTTCCACGACGGCAATCGCCAGCGTCAACCAGATCAACGCGATCAATGCGCCGCCGACCGTTTCGGGCCTGAACATCGGCACGATCACGGGCGCAAACCAGGCCATGGTCTCGATCGACAATGCGCTGCAGATGGTGAACAACCTGCAGGCAACGCTGGGTGCGGCGCAAAACCGCTTCACCGCGATCGCCACGTCGCAGCAAGCTGAGTCGACCGACCTGTCGTCGGCACAATCGCAAATCACGGACGCCAACTTCGCACAAGAAACGGCCAACCTGAGCAAGGCGCAAGTGCTGCAACAAGCGGGTATCTCGGTGTTGGCGCAAGCTAACTCGAACCCGCAGCAAGTTCTGAAGCTCCTGCAATAAGAGCTGACTGAGTAACGGTGATGCACGCGCGAAAGTGCGGCGCATCACCGGTTTCAAACAACGGGAGGCACGCCTCCCGCTGTGCATTTTCGTCAAGAAGTGATGTAGCATCGCGCACCACCCAATACAGATTCCTAGACGCCTGGAGCCTCTGCAATGTCCTCGATCTCAACCACGTCTTCTGCAGCGTCAACGGCCGCCGCCAATGCCGCGATGCAATCGGCCGCGCAGTCGATCATCAGCGGCTCGACCGGCAATACGTCGATGGACGTGGGGACGCTCGTCACGGCACTCGTGAACGCGAAGACCGCAGGACAAGCTGCGGCGCTAACGGCGCAACAGACCTCGGACAATACTCAGGTGTCCGCATACGGCGCCCTGAGTGCCGCGCTGGACGCGCTGCAGTCAGGCATCGCCGGCCTTGCCACCGGCGCCACGCTGTCGACTTTCACCGCAACCGCAAGCGGCACCGGACTGTCGGCCACCGCCGGCACGGGCGCCGTAGCCGGCAGCTACTCGGTGGGGGTCACTCAGATCGCCAGCTCGCAGGCCTTGTCCTCGGCAGCCTTCGGCGCCACGACACAACTAGGCACCGGCACGCTGACGATCTCACTCGATGGCCAGTCGATGAATGTCAACGTCGACAGCACCAACAACACGCTCTCCGGCATTGCCGCGTCGATCAACTCCGGTAACGGCAACCCGGGCGTCACGGCGACAGTCGTGACCGGCACGGACGGCGCCCACCTTGTACTGCGCTCGGCAAACACGGGTGCCGCCAACGTCATCAACGTTTCAGCCAACGTCACCAGCGACAACGGCCTGTCGAGCCTTGGCGTGACCTCGACTGCGAGCACCACCGGAGGCGAATCGTCGATCACCTCGGCGAATTCGAGCAACGCCTGGACGCAGAGCTCGTATGCGGAGGATGCGGAATTCACGGTCGGCGGGATCGCCGCCAGCAGCTCGACCAACTCGGTGACCAGCGCTATTTCCGGCGTCACACTGAATCTGGCGGCCGCTTCCGCGGGCACCACGCAAACGCTGAACATTACCGCCGACACCTCGGCGCAAAGCACCGCGATCAACAATTTCGTGAGCCTCTACAACACCGTCGTCACGACGATGGGGACGCTCACGTCATACAACTCCTCGTCCTCGTCGCAAGGCCCCCTGCTGGGCGATTCGACGCTGATGACGATCCAGAACACGCTGGCCACGATCGTCGGCGGCGCGGTCGGCTCGGGCAGCACGGGCAGCACGCTGGCGGCGATCGGTATTACGCTGAAGGACGACCCAGCAGACGGCACGATGGTGATCAATGACACCACGCTGAACACCGCGCTGACGAGCAGTCCGGCGACCGTCGCCGCGCTCTTCAACTCGACCAATGGCATTGCCGAGCAGTTGAATAGCAGTATCACCAACTTCACGCAGACCGGCGGCATCATCGATACGCGCACCTCTGCGCTGAGTACCGATCTGGCGAGCATCACCACACAGCAAAGCGCGCTCTCCGACTACACGGCTCAATTGACGAGCCAGTATCAGGCGCAGTTCACCGCGCTCGACACGCTGATGGCGACGATGAACAACAATTCGCAATACCTGACCGCGCTGTTCGGCGGCGCCAACAGCGCCGGCGCGCTGGCGTCCGCCAACAACACCTAAGTCCATGGACCCGATCGAAATGAACCAGACCGAACTGATCGAACGGCTGCTGTCGATGACCCGGGAAATCGAACAGGCTGCCTCGCTCGCCGACTGGCCGGAAGCGGCCCGCCTGACCGAAGCGCGTTCACCGCTGCTGATGTCGCTGTCGGCGGATCAGGAACCGGCCGCTCTCGAGATGATCCGCCGGATCCAGGCCATCGACGACGCGCTGCTCGCGGATGCGGAAACCACTCAGAACGAACTGAACACCGAGTTCGAAGCAGCGATGGGGCGTGCCAAAGCCGCTGGCGAATATCAGCGGATGGCCCGCATGTAGGCGCCTCCAGGCCTGAGGGCCGCTGTCCGGCCAGGAACGGCCGCACAACCCGCTTGACCCAACAATAAGAACTACGCGCTGAAGTCAGGGCGCGCTCGTTCCCTCAGCCCGCCTCGTGCGGGCTTTTTTCTTGTCTTTCGAGCTCCCGCGGCCCGCTCCATACGCCAAACAGGCGGCTTTTTCACCGTCATCTCCTCGCATCGGAAAGGCTCGCCTCGTCGCACAATTTCCTTCATAGACCATTCTGCGCTGACACCATGACTCTCCTGTACGAGCAGCCGACCGCTGAACCCTTGACGCCCGAACAACAGCTCGAGCAAGACATCGCTCTGGTTTTGCAGACCGCGTTACAGCATCATCATCAAGCGGAGTTCAACGACGCGGAAACGCTGTATCGGACGATACTCGAAGCGAAACCCCATCACGCGGACGTGCTCTACAACCTCGGCGTGCTGCTTGGTCAAACCAGCCGCACGGCAGACGCCGTGCCGCTTTTCGAGCGGATCCTGGGCCTCCAGCCACACAACGGACAATACTGGGCAGCCTACATTAGCGCGCTCATCGATTCTGGCGAAATCGCTGCCGCCTGGCTCGCGCTGGAAATGGGTCAGCAGCAAGGGCTAAAGGGCCCCGCAGTGGACGGACTGATCGTTCGGATGGCCAATATGGGCCGCGTCATCCCGACGTTCCCGGCGCAAAGCAGCCAGCCGGGCGCAGAGGGTACGGCGCTCGCTCAAACCAACGACCCGGCCGCGACGGTGGCCGCCACCGAGACAGGCAATTCGACCGTCTTCGCCGGGCGCCGCGTCAGCCAGCAGGAAACAAACCGCTTCACGACGCTTTATAACAAAGGCCAGATTGCCGAAGCAATCAAGCTCGCACGCTCGCTGACTCAGCGCTTCCCAGCCGACGGCCAATCGTGGCGGTGGCTCGGTATCGCGCTGCATCGTCAGGGCCAGTTGGACGACGCGCTCGTCCCGCTGCGCAAAGCGGCCGAACTACTGCCGCAAGATGTTGAAAGCCGTATCGTTCTCGCCGATACGCTGCGAGTCAAAGGGCTGTTTGCCGAAGCCGAAAATTATTGCCGCGCCATCATTTCGATCAACCCTGAGTACGCCGAGGCGCATCGGGTCTTAGGCATGGCGTTGGTTTACCAAGGCCGTGTTGCGGACGGCCTCGCTGTCGCGCGGCGCGCGATCCAGTTGGCTCCGAACGATTCGACCGTGCACAGCACGCTCGGCGTGCTGCAACTCGACCTCGGGTTTATCGCTGAAGCCGAGCAGAATTTCCGCATCGCGCTGGAGAAGAACCCGCAAGATGCACTCGCGGGTGACAACTTTCTGTTTGCGCTCATGCACAATCCCGAGATCGATCACGACACGCTGTTGGCCGAGCACATCAACTTCGCTCAACGGCACGAAGCACCAGTACGCGCGCAGTGGCCGACTCATCCTAACAAGCGCACGCCGACGCGCAAACTCAAGATCGGTTTCGTCTCCGGCGACCTGTTCCGTCACGCGGTGGCGTCTTACCTGCTGCCCGTCATGGAGCACCTGGCCCAGGATCCGGGCCTATCCCTGCACGTGTATAACAACCACGTTGCGGAAGACGATTACACGCACTTGCTGCGCGATTATGCTGATCAATGGCATCAGGTCGTCGGTATGCCGGACGCACAACTCGCCAACATGATCCGCGGCGAGCGGATCGACATCCTCTTCGATCTCTCCGGACACAGCGGTCGAAACCGTCTTTTGACCTTCGCGCGCAAGCCCGCGCCAATCCAGGTGAGCTGGATCGGCTATCCGGCCACCACCGGCCTTACCGCGATGGATTACTACTTTGCGGACAAATTCGCTGTGCCCTTTGGGCCCGCCGAGCGCCAGTTCACGGAAAAGATCGTCCATCTGCCGGCTACTGCCACCTTCAAGCCGGAGGTAAATTCGCCGCCGGTCAATATTTTGCCGGCAACGCACAACAACTATGTGACGTTCGGCAGCTTCAACCGACTCAACAAACTGCGTCGCGACGTGATCGCCTTGTGGGCAGAGTTGCTCCGTGCTGTTCCGTCTTCACGGATGGCACTAGGCGCCATTGCGAACGACGACGACGAACGGCTGCTGACCTCCTGGTTTGCCGACGAAGGTATCGCGATCGAGCGCCTCAGTTTCCGCCGGCGCTCCTCCATTCCGGTCTATCTGCAACAGCATTTTCAAATCGACATCTGCCTTGACACGTTTCCCTACACTGGCTCGACTACAGTGTTGAACTCGCTCTGGATGGGTGTCCCGACGCTCACGATCGCAGGCGACACGATACCCGGCCGAGCAGCCGCCACGTGGCTGTCGCATGCCGGACTGGAAGCGTTTGTCGCCGCCGACAAACAGGAATTCCTCGCGAAAGGCATTGCATTCGCCAGCGACATCCCCGCGCTCGCCGACTTACGCAACAGATTGCGCGAGCGCTGCGCGGCATCGGCGGCATTCCGGCCCGAGGTGGTCGCGGCAGGCGTGTCGCGAGCGCTGCGAATCATGTGGCAACGCTGGTGCGACGGCCAGCCTGCGGCCGCATTCGAAGTGCCGAGTGAGGCAGTCGCGGCGTACGAGGCATCAATCCTGACCGACGCAGGGGAAAATAAATGAACGCTGCCGTACCGCTTCGCGCCATCCAGCCGCAGACCGACGAGCGCATCTACGTCACTCAACCGCACCTCGCGCCGCTCGAAGAATTTATTCCCTATCTCAAGCAGATCTGGGACAGCAAGATCCTGACTAACTGCGGCCCGTTTCATCAGCAACTCGAAGCCGCACTGTGCAAATATCTGGGCGTGCGCCATCTCGCACTGTTCTCAAACGGGACGCTGGCGCTGGTCACGGCGCTGCAGGCATTGCGCATCACCGGGGAAGTCATCACGACGCCCTATTCGTTCGTTGCGACTGCGCACTCGCTGGTGTGGAATGGCATCAAGCCCGTATTCGTGGACGTCGATCCCCACACGTTGAATCTCGATCCGGCAAAGATCGAAGCGGCGATCACGCCGCAAACCACCGCCATCATGCCGGTTCATTGCTACGGGAAGCCATGCGACGTGGAGGCGATTCAGAAGATCGCCGACAACTACAACCTGAAGGTGATCTACGACGCCGCGCATGCGTTTGGCGTACAAACGGATGAAGGCAGCGTGCTGGAGCACGGTGACCTGGCCGTGCTCAGCTTTCACGCCACTAAAGTCTTCAACACGTTTGAAGGCGGCGCGATCATCTGCCGCGATGCCAAGACCAAGCAGCGCATCGATCACTTGAAAAACTTCGGTTTCGTCGATGAGGTGACGGTCGTCGCGCCTGGGATCAACGGGAAGATGAGCGAGATTAATGCCGCGTTCGGATTGCTGCAACTTCAGCATATCGACGAGGCCCTCGCACGCCGCAAGGAGATCGACGCGACATATCGTGAAATGCTCAGCGGCATACGCGGCATACGCTGCCTGCCGCACGCCAGCGAAAAGGCGGCGAACTATGCCTATTTCCCGATCCTCGTGGAAGCGGACTATCCGCTGAGCCGTGACGGGCTCTACCAGAAATTTCGCGACAACGAGATCTGGGCTCGCCGCTATTTCTACCCACTGATATCCGAGTTTCCGATGTATCGAGGACTGCCGTCCGCGAATCAGAGCAATCTGCCTGTCGCAGCCGACGCCGCGCTCAAGGTATTGTGCCTGCCGATCTATCCGGCGTTGTCGAACAGCGATATCCACAGAATCGTGAGCATCATTGAAGGTCGTTGACTGTGAAGCTCGCCATCATGCAGCCGTACCTGTTTCCCTATCTGGGTTACTTCCAATTGGTGGCTGCCGTCGACAAATTCGTCTTCTATGACGACGTGAACTACATCAAAAACGGATGGATCAACCGTAACCGTCTTTTGCTCGGCAACACTGTACGCTACATCACCGTGCCGCTTGCCGGTGCTAGCCCGTCGCGGAAGATCAATGAAGTTGACGTGCAGCCGCGCGATCGATGGCTGCGAAAACTGCTCGAAGCAATCCGGCATGGCTATTCGAAAGCGCCGCACTACGCTCGCGTCAGCGAACTCATTGGCGATACGCTCAGCTCGGGAACCATGGACATTTCCACGCTGGCTTCGCGCAGCGTGATCGAAACGTCCAGATATCTGCAGATCGACACTGACTTTGTTCCGTCGTCGACGCTGTACGGCAACGCCGGCTTGAAGGGCGTGGATCGCGTGCTCGACATCTGCATGAAGGAGCGAGCCGATGCGTACGTGAACCTGCCCGGCGGTCAGACGATGTACGAACGTAAAGACTTCGACTCGCTCGGCATCAACCTGGGATTCATTCAACCGAATCTTCGCCCATATCGGCAGTTTGACGACACATTTCATCCCGGCCTTTCCATCGTCGATGCGCTCATGTTCAACAGCGCCGATCACGTTAAGGCCATGTTGACAGAACAAGTACCCGCATGAACACGGAAGCCATCGGCGGCTATCTCGAACTCGAACTGCCTCGCGAGGGGACAGAGTTTCACCGCGGCGCATTGCGCTTTCAGTCGTCGCGTGCGGCGTTTCTCGCCCTTCTGCGCACCTGCCGGCCCACTGCGGTCTGGATGCCTTGGTACATCTGCGAGAGCATGGTCGAACCCGTCATGATGGCCGGCATTCCGATCAAACGCTACGAAATCGACGAACGGCTGCGCATCAAGTCCGCGGAGCCGGCAGACGGCGAATGGCTGCTGTACGTGAACTACTTCGGCATCTCCGGCAACAACGTCGAAGATGTGCTGGACCGTTTTCCGCGCACGCGTGTCGTCATCGACAACGCGCAGGCATTCTTTGCCGAGCCACGCGAATGCGCGGCAAACCTTTATTCCCCGCGCAAATTTGTCGGCGTGCCGGATGGCGGTTACCTGGTTACGGATCACCCAGTACCCGCGCCCGCGGAGACCGATCGCACCTCGCAGCAACGCGTTTCGCATTTGCTGCAACGCATCGATGCGGATGCGGAAACCGGCTATGCCGCCTACACCGCAGCCGAAGAGAGCTTGAAATGCCAGGAACCGAAGGGTATGTCGAAGCTCACTCAGCGCATCCTGGCGGGAATCAACTACGACGAGATCCGCGCGAAGCGCGTCGCCAATTTTGCCTATCTGCACGAGAAGCTGAGGCCGTTCAACGGCTTCCCACTTGAACTGGACAGCAACAACGTGCCGCTTTGTTATCCGTATCTGGGCGGCCCTGTCGATCTGCAGGCGAAACTGATCGCCAACCGGATCTATACGCCTAGATACTGGCCAGAGATCGCCGCCGATGAATCGGTCCCGCCGTTCGAAGCAGAATTGGCGCGCACAGCGCGCTTTCTTCCGTGCGACCAACGGCTCTCGTTTGCGCAATTGGACAACGTCGTACGGCACGTACTGAATCAGCGGAATCTCTCATGAGCACGTTTTCTACTCACCACGAAACCGAACTGACATCGCAGGGTTGGACTGTTGTGCCAAACCTGGTCCAGTCCGACCTGATCGACACGCTGAACAACGCGCTTGTCCCCTCACTTGCACGCCGTGATGCAATCCGACTAAGCAACGGCGTGATGCAAGATTGCGGCGGCACCGCACATCATGTTTTGGCGGACGATCCCTGCTATGTCCAGCTCTTATCCTGTTTCGAAAAGGTCGACCCACTTTTCAAGCAGTTTTTTGACGGCAGCTACATTCTCAATTCTTACGGCGGCTTCATCAACGAATTCGACGCGAAGACCTATGCCCATCATGTGCACCGGGATATCCGCTTCCATTCGAACGCGAAGCGCTTCATGTTGAACACCCTCGTCATGCTTGACGACTTCACGGTAGAGAACGGGGCGACTTACATTCTGTCCGGTTCGCATCACCAGAGCGACAAGCCTGATGACGAAGCGTTTTTTCAGCAGGCCGCGCGTATCACAGGCCAGCGCGGTTCGCTTTTGCTGTTCGACTCGCGGATCTGGCATGCGGCGGGAACAAATCGAACCAACCTACCAAGAAGGGCATTGACACTCACGTTCACCTGCCCTTTCTTCAAACAGCAGCTCGACTATCCCCGGCTTTTTGGTTACGCGAACGCGAGAGAGTGCAGCGCGTACCTTCGGCAGGTGATCGGGTTCAACGCCAGAGTTCCAAGCTCGCTCGAGGAATTCTATGTACCGGTCGAGCAGCGCTTTTACCAACGTGGACAGGATTGACATCGTGAGCAGAGACTACAACGCCGAAGCCAAGGATCACGCGGACCATCGCTACGCCTACGGCTTCGACTACCTGATGCATGATTACATGCTGAAGACATTCGCACCGTTCTTCGTAAATGGCAATGCGCTCGAGCTCGGTTGCTTCGAAGGCAACTTTACGAAGAAGCTGCTAGAACGATTCCCTATCGTAGAAGCAGTGGAAGCGTCGTCGGACTGCATTGCGATAGCGTCAAACAATGTCGGCGGCGCCGTGAAGTTCCACCACTCGACGTTCGAGACGTTCGAGTCTGACCAGCGCTACGACAATATCTTTTTGATCCATACCCTGGAGCATCTGGATCACTCAGTCGCCGTGCTAAGTCGCATCCGCCAGTGGCTGTCAGACCGCGGCCGCCTGTTCGTTGCCACGCCGAACGCGCGGGCCGCCTCGCGGCAAATTGCCGTCAACATGGGCTTGATCAAGCATGCTGCCGCCGTCACCGACGCCGAAGCCGCGCACGGCCATCGCACGACCTATTCACTGGACACCCTGACAGCAGATGTGCGCGCGGCGAACTTGCAACCTGTCACGCACGGCGGCGTGATCTTCAAAGGGCTGGCCAACTTCCAGATAGATGCAGCCCTCAAGGCGGGCATCATCTCGAAGGAATACATCGATGGCTGCTTTGAACTCGGGCGCGTCTATCCCGATCTTTGTTCAAGTATCTATGTGATCTGCGAACGCGGCACCGATCTTTAAGACAGAGTCTGGATACCTGCAGATATGAACAAGAAGGTCAGGGTACTCGTTTTTCCCTGCGGCTCGGAAAACGCGGCCGAAATTCATCAGGCACTTCGATACTCGCTGCACGTCGAGTTGTTCGGCGCATCCAGCGTCGATGACCACGGCCGCTTTCGCTTCGAGCGCTACACCGGTGACCTGCCGAAAATCAGCGACCCGCAGTTCGATGACGTGTTCACCCGCCTTCTTGTCGAACTCGATATCGACGTGGTATTTGCCACACACGATACCGTACTCGACTATCTTGCAACCCGTGCGAATCAAATGGGCGTCACGTTGATCAACGGTGACCCGGAAAGCACGGCCATCGCACGCCGGAAAAGCGCAACGTACCGCCTCTTTGCGGACTCGAACTGGGTACCGCGCGTCTTCTCTTCGGTTAACGATGTTTCCGAGTGGCCCATTATTGTCAAACCCGATCTCGGCCAGGGCGGCCAGGGCGTGACGCTCGTCCACGCTGCCCAACAGGCGCGCGATGTCATACGAAACATGGAGAACCCCATCCTGGTGGAGTACCTGCCAGGCGATGAAATCACCGTTGATTGCTTTACCGACAAGCAACGGCGATTGGTTTGGGCGGGGCCGCGCAGCCGCGAGCGGGTGCGGGCAGGGATCACGATGCGTTCGCGCTTATTGGAACTGACGCCGGAAATCGACGCTATCGCTCGTGAAATCAATAGCCGGGTGCGGCTGCGAGGACCATGGTTCTTTCAACTCAAGGCTGATAAGAACGGGCATTGGAAATTGCTGGAAATTTCTTGCCGCGTGGCGGGCACCATGGTGGCACAGCGCGCATGTGGAATCAATCTGCCGTTAATGGCCGTTCAGGATTATCTGGAACGCGATCTTGTCGCGTTGCGCAATCCGCACGTCAACCTTGTCGAGCGCAATATTGCCACGCGTACGGCGCTTGATTTCGACTATGACACGGTGTTCGTCGATCTCGACGACACGTTGATCCTCGGCGGATATGCCGTCCCTCAAACGATGGCGTTCCTTTACCAGTCGTTGGCGTCTGGGAAAAAGATCAATCTGATTACACGGCACCGATTCGACGTCGCGACAACGTTGACAAACGCGCGCATCGACATCGGCATATTCGATCGCATCATCGTCGTTAGCGAGGGCGAGTCGAAGGCCGATCACATCACACCGACTTCCATTTTTATCGACAACCACTTCCCTGAGCGGATGGATGTCGCAAGAAGACTCTCGATCCCCGTGCTTGACGTGGACATGATCGAATTTCTCATCAGATAAAGAGCCGTCACCCATGGATAAGACATCACCCGACTTTCTGCGTGTATTGCGCGCGGAGCGACGAGACCTGCTCAACCGAATGAGGCAAACCCGTTTCGAATCGCTCCGGGAAGGTTGTAGCCATTCGCAGGTCATTCCGTTTGCAACCTATTCCCCGTGGTTGGATGACGATGCCTTCTCTGCCATCTTCGAAACCGTTAAGGCATTTACGATGGTGGATATTTACCGATGCTATGAACTCCATCGTCTTGCCAGGCAATGCCGGCACGTTGCGGGAGACATCGTGGAGATCGGTGTTTGGCGTGGCGGCACAGCGGCCTTGATGGCTCACGCATTGCCCGACAAGGCGGTGCATCTGTTCGACACTTTCTGTGGCGTCGCAAAGTATGACGCCGAATTCGACACGCTCTATTCCGGTGGCGAGCATGCCGATACCGATGAACGTATCGTCAAGGATCTGTTCGCGACAATGGGTGCCAGTTGCCAGATCCATCGTGGCATTTTCCCGGACGACACGCTACAGGGCCTGCCCGGCAAAATTTGCCTCGCCCACATTGACGTCGACACGTACCACTCCGTGAAACAGTCCTTCGCATCCATCTGGCCGAACGTGCAAGCAAACGGCGTCGTCGTATTCGACGACTACGGGATCTTCGGATGCGAAGGTGCAAATCAAGCAGTGAATGAGATCGTCGCCGGTCATCACGACGGACTGTTCATCCACAACCTGAACGGACATGCATTGCTGATTAAGCAATCCGCCGCCGTCTGACTTCCGACGACATAGGTGGCCTCCGCCGCGAAGTCCGGAGATTCGAAACATGAAAAAAGTTGCTCACTACCAGTCGCTGGAATATACCCGCATCATGTCGTTGATGCAGAAATTCAAGGGCAAAAGCGATGCCCCGTTGCGCGTGCTGGACTATGGCTGTGGGTTGGGAAAATTTCTCGACGGCTTCGCAAGCCTCGGTTTGGAGGTGACTGGCGTTGACACCAATCCGGACTATGTCGGCCGCGCACAGACGAAAGGCTACGCGGCGTACACGCCGGAGGATTTCTTCTCCACCCAGCGCAAGCCTTACGACATTGTGTTTCTAAGCCATCTCATCGAGCACGTCTCCCCGGAAGCGCTGGTTGAGCTGATACCGCGTCTTTGCGCGCAAATGGGTAAAGACAGCCATCTGATCGTAGTGAGCCCGACGTTGGGCGAGCGCTTCTATCACGACTTCTCGCATGTGCGACCGTATCTCCCGCAGAGCATTCGCCATGCATTCGGCGCCACCGGCATGCCGATCTCGTTCGGCGAAGCAGGCCTGATTGAAATGGTCGATATCTATTTCTTCAAGGACCCGTACCGCACGCGTCAGTGGCGTTCGTTCTATATCAACCGCGGTTTCAAAGGTTCGTTCACGCGCTTGTACAACCGCGCGTTGGATCTCTTGTGGCGCGTATCCGGCGGCCGGATCGGCGTAACGGCGTCCTGGCTCGGTGTCTACGAACTACGCGTACGCTGACGGCGACACACCATACTGCCAGGCGTCGCGTGATTCAAACGTAAGCTCGCGCCAGGATACGGCGCGAGCTCACAACCATGCGCCAGGAAGCTGTGCCGGCATCAAGGCCGCCTCACCGCCTGAACCGCCCGCCCCCGCCGCCAAAATGCCGCTGCGGCTGAAACTGTCCACTCGCCCGCGCATTCCCGAGATCGTGCCCCTGCCTCAGCGAGTCGAGCTTCTGGGTCTGGCTGGCGTTCGGCTGAACCGGCTGCCAGCCGTCGGCGCTGTGCTGCTCCCAGCCGCCGCCCTGATCATGCCGGTAGACATTGCCATCGCTGCCCGCATACACGTTGCCGTTATTCCACGCAACGGCCTTGCCGGTGTCCCTATTGCCCACGATGCCTTTCGTGCCCGCCTGGTGATCGCCTGAATAGGCGTTGCCGGTCACGCCGGCTTCAGCCGCGCCATAGCGCCCGGTCTGCGCGTTGTAGCCGGCACGCTGCCGACCCGCCGCATAATCGCCGGTGCCTTCGTTACCCGCCACGCCGCCGCGCGCC
>OVEP010008304.1_pt4 | contig 16953 bp, 16 predicted proteins | sample 1779801 | NCBI WGS metagenome assembly OVEP01 (sample SAMEA3914791, study PRJEB12502) | metagenome | biome: forest; material: soil | place: Canada | collected 2011-07-03 | depth 0.1 m
GGCGGGCCCCCGCCGCGCTCCGTCCTTCGGTTCCGTCCTTCACGGAGACGCCCTCGGCACCCCGCGCTGACCTGCGACGATCCTGTGGAAGTGCCGCGGACAGTGAAAGCGGCCTTTCAGCGTTTTCGCTGGCCAGTGGAACTTTTGGCTGCCATGTGCCCTGAAAGTGCCCTGGGGTGTCTGCTTCTGCGGCCTGTCTTGCGTGAAAGTGGGTGCGCGAGTCGACCGGGGCAGCAGGCTTGCGCCTTGCCGCTGTGCGAAGGCAGCGTCGCCACTTCCGTGAGGTCGTCGCAACCCCTGTACGGGGGGTGAAGGCAACCGGAACTGCACCGGCTCAGGGTCTGATCTCTACGCTCACCCCGGGACGCGACGCATCTCCCTCCAATCCTGCCGTGCTGCAGGGGGCGATGGACCCGTCAGCGGCACAGTCGGATCGATGCATACCGGCTTTGACCAGCAGGTATGCGAGGCAATCCGGGCCCGATTGCCCTCGGGGGAGTCCGATCAAGGTGTGCTGAGTAGCGTTGGCTCCATGTGAGGATTGCTGAGCCAACCGGCAATTCTTCCCCGTTGGCCCTGCCTATTTTCGCAGCCGAGCCACGGTCTTCCCCTGCGCAGGAGTCGTGAACTGAAGCTGCGGAACGATACGTAGATGCCCGGGAGCCCGCCGACGCGCGGAGCGCCCCAGGGCCATCCGACGGATTGCCGTTCCGCCCGGCGAACCGCGGGCTGCCCAGAGCACACTCGTGCCCCCCTCCAGCGACGCGGGACACGAACAGTGCCGTCGCGGGCGCCATTTTTCAAGAATCCAACGAGAGACCACATGAACAACATGAACAACATGAACAGCACCACCTTGCGTATATCCGCAGCCGCCTTTGCTTCGGCGGGTGTCCTGCTGGCGGCCTCCGCCCCGGCGGCGTTCGCCGATGCCGGACAGACCTCCCCTCAGACCGCGGCACAGACCGCGGCAGTCGTGGAGCGGACAACCGGCACTGCCGACATCGCCCCCCGCGTCGCCGGTACCGTTCCCACTACGGCGGCCGAGGTCCTCACGTCGTCTGCGGGTGACGGCAGCACCATCGGCATCAGTCTGCCTGCCTCCGACAACGCCACCGGTGTCGCCTCCGAGCATGGCACCGTGGTCTATCCGGACGCCGCCGGTTCTTCCGCCCTGGCTGTCCAGCGCACCACCGAGGGAGGCGTACGCGCGCTGGCCGTCATCGCCAACGCCTCCGCACCCAAGGAGTACCGCTACGGCCTCGATCTGCCTGAAGGTGCCACCCTCCAGCAGCAGGAAGACGGCAGTGTCACCGTCCTGAGGGATGGCGAGGCCCTCGGGGCCTTCCAGGCCCCCTGGGCCAAGGACGCCAACGGGGCTGCCGTTCCCACCAGCTACCGGATTCAGGACGGCGCACTCGTCCAGACCGTGGCGTTCGACGCCGCCACAGCCTTCCCCGTGGTCGCCGACCCGACCTGGGCCGGACTCAAGAAGCGTGCCAAGAACGCCCTGAAGAGCTCCGACCGCTCCACGGTCGCGGGCGCGGTGGGCGGCTGCATCATCGGCGCCGTGGGCGTGGCAGGCGCCGGCTGCGGCCCGGGGGCGGCGGTGGGTGCGATCGGGGGATTCGCCAAGGGAGCCATCGAGGGCTTCTTCAAATAGGCACGAACAGAAAGGTTTGAGAAGGTGTCCCGTACGAAGAAACAAGACCGGACCACACCTCCGCGGTTCGGCTACGAGGCATCCCTGTGGGGCCTGGTCGGTGCCGGACTGATCGCCATCTGGCTCCTGCGCTGGGGCCTGCTCACCCTCCTGCCCGACCAGGGATGGGCGGACCCGGCAGCCACGGCCGTGGCCGTCGTGGTCGGAGCGGGAACCGTTGGACTACTCGCCCGCTGCTGGAACAGCAGGCGCAGTAAGGGTTGCACCACCCCCCGTTAACACCGGAGCGGTGCCGCGGTAGACGGGGCGCTCGCGGCACCGCTCAGTTTCTGTGGTCGACGCCCACAGCTCCGCCATGGGCAGCCCCGCCGCCCCCGAATGGCGGAAAAGGTTGTAAAGGCGACATTGCGGACATCTGCTGAGGCGGGCAGGCTGGTGGTGTGAGAATCCGCACCGTGCTCGTCGTGCTCTTCGACGGCGTGGACGCACTGGATGTGGTCAGCCCCGTCGAGGTGCTCGCCGCCGCCAACGTCCACGTCGCCCGGACGACACCCGGCAAGGCGGCTTACAGCATCCAGACCGCGAGCCCCGGCGGCACTGCGGTGCACAGTCCGAGCGGACTCACCCTTACGCCCGACACCGACCTGCGCACCGCCATCGTGCCGCACACCCTCTTGGTGCCTGGACCGTACGGCGGATGGGGCGACCTCGCGCTCGACCCGCAGGTCGTGAACTGGCTCCGGCAGCACGCGGCACGCTGCCGGCGAATCGTCTCCCTGTGCACCGGGGCGTTCCTGCTCGCGGAGGCCGGACTGCTCGCGGGACGGCGGGTCACCACCCACTGGAGCCAGGCCGACCGGCTGGCCCGGGCCTGCCCTGGGGCCCAGGTGGACCCGGACCCGATCTTCATCCGCGATGGCAAGGTCTCCACCTCCGCAGGCGGCACCAGCGTGATGGACCTCGCCCTGGCCCTGGTCGAAGAGGACCTCGGACGCGACGCCGCGCTGACCCTGGCCCGTCACCTGGTCGTGTTCCTGCGCCGCCCCGGAAACCAGCGGCAGTTCAGCACCCACCTGCGGGCGCAGCTCGCCGACCGCCCGTCCCTACGCGATGTGCAGGACTGGATCGCCACCCACCCGGACGCGGACCTGTCCGTGGATGCCCTCGCCCGGCGTGCCAGCCTCTCCGCCCGCCAGTTCACCCGCGCGTTCACGGCCGAGATCGGTACCCCGCCGGGCCGGTACGTGGACCAGACCCGCCTGGAGACCGCCCGCCGCCTGCTGGAGGAGACCAGGGACAGCATCGAGCACGTCGCCCGCGCCAGTGGCTACCCCGCCCCCGAGGCCATGCGCCGTGCCTTCCAGCGCACCCTGGGCCTCTCCCCGGCCCAGTACCGCCAGAGCTACGGGGACGTCCCTCAGTCTGAGAGCTGAACGCACCCCGGGTACCGGGGGATGCCTCGTTGCCCCCCTGCAGCCGCCAGCACCACCGCTGAGCTGTGGCGATGACTTTGCGAGCCCGACACGATCCGCCACTGGTGGCACGACCGCGGCCGCCTCGACCACCCCCACGCCACCGCCTTGCTGGTCACCGCTGATTCCGGCGGGGCCAACGGCGTCCACTCCCACACCTGGAAATGGCAACTGGCCACGTTTGCCCGCGAGATGGGCATACCGATCACGGTGTGCCACTTCCCGCCGGGCACCAGCAAATGGAACAAGGTCGAACACCGGTTGTTCTCCCGGATCACCTGCGCCTGGCGTGGCATCCCGCTGACCAGCCACGAGGTCGCCGTCCAGGCGATCGCCTCGGCTCGCACCCGCACCGGGCTGCGGGTCCGCGCCGAGCTGGAGACCCACCGCTACCCCACCGGGAAGAACCCCACCCACTGGCAGGTCGCCGCCCTACCGCTGAGCCGCGACCACTTCCACGGCGACTGGAATTACACCCTGCACCCGGCCCCGGAACCGCAGCCACCGCCGCCGTCACGCACCATCGACCCCTCCGTCACCGCCTGGCTGTCGGATCCGGCCCTGACAGGGATGCCCCGCCAGGAACTGGACTCCCTGGTCGAACAGGTCGCCGAGGACTGGCAGTGGCTCGCCGACCGTGACCTGACCCGCCGCACCGGCCATCCCCGCCAGCGCCCCTCCGCTCACGGGATCGGTCAACTCGATTACCACCACCGCGTGCTGGCCGCAGTGCTACGGGCCCGCCGGGTGGCCACGACTGTGCTGATCACCGAGATCCTCGGCTGTCACCGCACCTACCTGAACCGATGCGCAGACGGGGCCGCCGAGCTCCTCGCGCTCCACGACATCTACATCACCCCAGTTGACGGCCCCAAATCCCGCACCCGCGCGCAGCTGCACGCCCGCATCGCCGCAGCCCAACAACATCAAGACTGACAGTTGTTGCCGCACAGGTTCAGGTCATGCTGAGACAGGGCCACCCTGCACCTCCCGCGTTGAACTGCCCGTTCACAACGGAGAGTTGCACGGTGGCCCACCCTGTCGACAGGGAGCGGAAGTCACCCGGGCCCACGCCCCCGGCGCACCACCCCACGCTGATCGGCTACACCACGACAAGGGACGCGATCCACAGTACAGATTATGGCAGCCGGAGCGGCTCGCGGGAGTGGTCACGAGAGATGGCCATGATCGCTGGCGAGCCCGGGGGCGCTGTTGGTACGGATCCGGAGGAGTGGCACCCGTTCCCCCATCCCGGTAGGCACAGGGGGCAGGGGCCCGCGAGCGGTGACACGGCTCGCTCCGGCGATTCTTCAGGGCCCTGGTGAAAGAGGGACCCCGACAGGTCTGCTGGTATCGATGCCTGGGTAATGCACCTCCAGGAACACACGGGGGGCGGGCCGTAGCTGGTCCACGCCCCCAGGGGCCGGTCTGCTGTCTGCGGGACCGGCCGACCCGAGGCGATCTGGTGAGTCAGGTTCCGCAGCAGGCTGCAGCGGTCTGGGAAGTGCTGAGGACTTCGGCGAGGCTTCGGCCGACGGCTTCGGCGACGGGTGGGGGGAAGGCGTTGCCGATCTGCCGACAGCGTGCGGTCTTCGTCCCAGTGAAGAACCAGTCTGGTGGGAAGCCCTGCAGCGCGGCGAGCTGTTCGGGAGTGAGGCGCACCGGGAGCACGTCGCCGGGCTGGGGTGGCCGGTTGGCGACGCTTCCGCCGTTGACGCCCATTGCGGCCCAGGTGCTGCGGGCCCGGCTAGGGCCCAGGTCGGGGCCGCCGTGGCGCCGGGAGCCGCCGCACAGCGTCGGGGCGACCCGGTCCGCCCCCAGTGCCCATGTGTCCGCCAGTTCCCAGCCGGCGGCAGCCATGGAGGCACGTAGTGCGCGACCAACCGTTAGGGGACGGCCTGCGGTGGGCCCCGGCACGGGCCAGTGGAAGGCCCAGAGCAGGTCGACTGGCAGAGCGATCATTACCGCTCGGGGGCGTAGCTGTGGTACTCCGTAGTCACTGGCCAGAAGCAGCCGCCATTCCGCGATGTAGCCGAGTCCGGCGAGGATCCTGGCGATCTCGGTGCGGTAGGGGGCGAAGCGCTGCTGGAGCAGTCCGCGTACGTTCTCGATCAGGACGGCGCGCGGGCGCAGCTGCGAGACCAGAGCCAGGACGGCGGGGAACAGGTCGCGTTCGTCGTCGGGCCCGTTTCCCAGGCCGGCGACGGAGAACGGCGGGCACGGGACCCCGGCGGCCAGCAGATCGGCCCCGGCTGCGGCTTCGGGCAGGGTGTCGGCAGCCAGGGTCCGGACGTCGGTCTGCAGCACGGGCCAGTCGGGGCGGTTGGCGCGCAGGGTGTTGCAGGCATTCGGATCGATCTCGGCCAGGACGAGGTGGCTGAATCCGGCCCGCTCCAGTCCGAGGGACTGGCCGCCTGCTCCGGAACACAGCTCGACGCAGGTGGGGGGCTGTCCGGTGGCGCTGCTGTTTGCATGCATGGCTATCCCCTGGAGGAATCGGCGGTGGGTTGACCAGCAGCGTTACGTGGACGTAGCGGGTGGGCCAGCGCTATGGCACATGTGGACCCGAACGGGGAAATCTGGGGCTGGTGTGCGAATCGGATACGGCGTTGTCAGTGGTGGATGACAGGGTGGGGCGACGCCGCGTGAAGCCGGGGCGGCGGTGTCGCTTGATACGCACGGGGCTGCTTCTGAGACACTGGGGCGGCTAGTGCATAACGGTGGTGAGCAGTGGAAACACAGGACAGGAGCCCGATGGGCAGCGGCAGCGGCAGGCTGACCTCGATCGAGATCTGCGCCGGAGCTGGAGGGCAGGCGGCGGGCCTGCACCAGGCCGGATTCCGGCACCTCGGCATGGTGGAGATCGACATCCATGCGGCGGCAAGCCTGGAGGCGAACGTAAAGTCTCGCGAGGGCTGGCGCCCGGTGGGAGGTGCTGACCAGGAGCCGAAGTCGAAGGCGAACTTCGGCCGGGTCTTCACTGCGGATGTGAACGATTTCAAGCCTTTCCAGGAGTTCCCAGACCTGGAGTCCGGCGAACTGGACCTTCTCGCGGGTGGTGTGCCGTGTCCGCCTTTTTCCCTGGCTGGCAAGCAGCTCGGCCAAGAGGACGAGCGTGACCTGTTCCCGCGGATGCTCGACCTCGTAGAGGAACTGAAGCCGCGCGCGGTGCTGATCGAGAACGTCCGTGGGCTGCTGGAGCCGGAAGAGAAGTTCGCGCCCTACCGTGCGCACCTCCTGGACCGCCTGGATGCAGCGGGCTACGCCTACTGCGGGTGGCGAGTGCTGGAGGCCGCCGACTACGGTGTGCCGCAGCTGCGGCCCCGCGCTCTGCTGGTCATGATCCGTAAGGACTGCTATCGGGGCTTCGAATGGCCCGAGGAACAGCCCGTCCAGACCACCGTGTTCCAGGCCCTCGACGCATCGATGCGCGAGCGCTTCGGCATGGATCATGACGCCCCCGGGCTGGTGACCCCGAAGAAGGACTTCCGGGACGATGCCAAGGCCTGCTACGAAGTCTGGCGCAAGAAGGCAGAGCAGGCGGCTTCGGTGGCCCCGACTCTCGTCGGCGGCTCGAAGAAGCACGGAGGCGCTGACCTGGGACCCACCCGCGCCAAAGCCGCCTGGGCGGTACAGGGCGTCAACGGCCTGGGCGTGGCCAACGACAAGGACAAGCCGGACGTGGAGCGCGATCTGCTCCGAAAGGCGGGGCCGATGATCACTGTCAAGCAGGCGGCCATTATCCAGGGCTTCCCGCAGGACTGGATCTTCACGGGCGGCAAGACCGCCCAGTACCGCCAGATCGGCAATGCCTTCCCGCCCCCGGTAGCCGAGGCAGTCGGCCGGTCCATCGCCGCAGCACTGGCGCTCACCGGCCCCCTCAAGGAACCTCCCGTGCTGCCCCACCACGAGAAGGCCGTCCCTGAGCAGAGGAAGACCGCGGTGAAGGGCAGGCAGCGCCTACAGGCCGAGGCAGCCGGGGCAGAGCTCCCGGCCCCTGTGCTTGAGCCTGTGCGGTGAACTGACCTTTAGGCTGTGGCCGCCCGGCGGTCACGGACAGCTGCCACTACCTCGGCAGCACACTGCGGGACCGGCTGGTGCTCCCAGAAGCGAAGCACCAGCCACCCTGCCTCGGCCAGGCGCGTATCGGTGTCCCGGTCGCGCTGGACGTTGCGGCCGATCTTCTCGCGCCAGTATTCGGGGTTCGTCTTCGGCGGGACGAAGTGCTCCGGGCACCCGTGCCAGAAGCACCCGTCCACGAAGACGGCGACCCGGGTTGGCCGGAACAGCAGGTCAGCGGTGCGGCGCATCCCCGGCAGCGGCTTGGCAGCCACCCGGTAACGCAGTCCGGCTGCGTGGACCAGCGAGCGCAGGGCAAGTTCCGGGACGGTATCGCGGCTGCGGATCGCCTGCATATTGCGGCGGCGGGCAGCCGAGGACGCCCAGGTGCCGGCAGGCGGCACCCAGTCAGTCCCGGGCTTATCAGGAGTACTGGCCACCTGGTCATGATGCAGCGCCCGGCTGCGGGTCCGGAAGCCGGGGAGCCTCCTCGACTGGGTCACCGGGCTGCGCGATGACCCAGTATTCGCCGCCGATTTCAGCCCTGGGACGGTCTGCATGTTCCGGGCGTGCCCGGACGACGCGATGGGCGACGAACTCGCCTTCTTCTGGCACGGGGCCGCCAAGGGCAGCGGCGACGGCCTGGTGGGCCGGATAGTCGCCGAGGATGAGGATGCCCTCGGGGCGGAGTTTCGGGCGGGCACGGCTCGGGCTGCCTTCTCTGACCCTGGCCATGTAGTCGAGCTGCTGGGCCGCGGTCCGAACGACACCGCGGCCGATCCGCTTGCCATGTACTGACCGGAACAGCTCGACGACTCGGGCCTGCCCCTTGCGCTCTCCTGGGATGAGGATGCGGGTACGCGTTGCCTCGTCAAGGTGAAGGAGTACGTTCTCGGGCAGTGCGCGGTTACGCCACAGCCAGACGATCTGGTCCCGGTGCTCAGCCTTGATCGTGAACTTATGGTCCCGGTTGCTGCCGCCGTTCAGGATCTCAGGACGGATGCGCACCAGGCCGGCGCTCCACTTGCTCTGCTGGTCATTTGCCCACACGACCAGACACAGGTGCCCGAGCGCCTCGGGCGGGATCATCCAGCTGCCGAACTTCTGGGAGTACTTGCAGTCGACGTCGATGCCGAGAATCTCGTAGTCCATGGCGGTGTCCTTACCGCCGCCGAAACGGAACTCACGCTGGAGGTTGATCTCGACCAGGGTTCCGGCATGGGTCTTCTCGGTCTTGAACAACTGCTCCCAGTCGTAGCGGCCAGTAACCTCGCCGTTCAGGAGCTGGTCAATGGTGTTCCGCAGCACGGCGGCGAACCGCTCCCCGGAAGGATCCAGACGGAGAATCTCGCCATGGACGAGGTCGAGTTCCGTATCAGCGGGCGGCTCAGGCTGGAACAGGTCGTACTGGGGCATATCAGCTCACTCTGCTGGTTGAGGCCGGGCGGTTCTGAGGCAAGAGCGGAGTTCAGCCGACGAAGTCGGCAGCCTTGGGCAGTCTGCAGCCGCGCTCGCAGGTGTCGACGGCTGGCTGAGTGCCGTCCGCTGCCACGTCATCGCACCTTCAATGGGCTGCGCCGGAGAGGCGTCTCAGCAGTCAGGTGGTGGTGGATGGCCGCTCCCAGCGCCCGGGCGAGTCCGACAGGTACAGCATTGCCGATCTGCCGGGCGATCTCGATCTTGCTGCCGTGCCAGAGATAGTCCTCGGGGAAGCCCTGGATCAGTGCTGCTTCGAAATGAGTGATAGGGCGGTGCTCGAAGGGGTGGAGATAGCGGCCCTTCTCGGGCTTGAAGAATTCGGTCCTGATCGTCACCGAGGGGTGGCCGAGCCGCAGGCGGCCCATCACATCGCCGGAGCCTGTGCTGTGGGCGTCCCAGGCCGGAGTGCTCAGTGGTAGACGCTCCCCGTCGATGACGGCCCACTGTCCACGGAGGTTCATTCGGTTGCCCCCGGGCGGGATGGCCTTGTATCTGGCGAGTGATACGGGCTGAGGAGTCCTGCCGAAGTGGAGTTCATCCGTACGGAGGGGCCTTTCACCGCCTGTCCCGGCGTTGCGGGGCGGCAGGTCCGCGGCGCCGATCTCCATCTGTGCGGAGCGGTCGAAGACCACGTCCACCGGCACCCAGACCGGAAGGGCGGGGCTATGGAAGAGCTGCAGGTCATACGAGACCGGGGTGGGCTTGGCGTGCGTCGGCGCAGGAAGCCTCAGCCGGGATCCCAGCGACCTGTGTGTGCCGACAATGATTGCCCTCCTGCGCGCCTGTGGAACGCCGAAGTCCGCTGCGTTCAGGACTCCGGTGGTCAGCTCGTAGTCAGCAATGGGCCCACCGGGCTTCACTGCCTCCAGGAGGCTTTTGTACTCCACGGCTTTGACGAAGCGGTCAACGTTCTCCATGACGAAGACTCGGGGCTGAACCTCTGCCACAATCCGGATGTACTCCTCCCAGAGTGCGTTGCGCGGATCATCCCGGCGCTCGGCCCCCAGGCCCGAAAACCCCTGACAGGGTGGCCCACCTGTGATCACGTCCACACCGCTGGGGAGGCAGTGGGCGCCGAGCTCCGCAATGTCGCATCCGAACGCGGAGTGAGGACGGTGGTTCGTCTCGTACGTGGCCAGCGCCGCCCGGTCGTGGTCCGCCGCTGCCACGGTCTCGAAGGCCGGCGCGGATTCCTGCCAGCCTCCCGCGAACGTACGAAAGCCCTCGGCGAACCCACCGCAGCCCGAAAAGAGGTCCACCACCCGCAGCGGCTCCATCGATCTCCCCCCCAAGATCACCCATTGTCCTCGGCAGAGCCTACGGGCCAGGACTGACAGTCCGCCCGAGCCGGCACTTGGCACACTGAGAACTGGCCGGGGGATTCGGTGCTGTCAGCGCAGGCTGGTAGACCACGGTCTATGACGCTGCCTGCCACACCCGAACAACGGGTTGCCTTCGCCGGTCTCGGCATGGCCGACCTCCTCGTGGACGCGCTATATTCCGGCGGATCGAAGGGGAACACTGGCGACGATCCGATGTCCAGGCTTGTGCCGGGGATCGGGAATCAAGGCGGTTTCAGGTACGCCTACTCGCCTTCCAAGGGCACGGTCAAACTTGCTGTGCTCTATACCAGCGGTGGCGAGGCCGACTGGCCCGACCACCTGGGTGTGCAGACCGGAACGTTCACCTACTACGGCGGCAACCGGACCCCTGGACGCGGCTTGCACGAGACCCCGCGATCGGGCAACGTCCTGCTTCAGTACTCTTTCGCCGCCTCCCACGGGACGACTGCCGAACGAGCAGCCGTCCCCCCGTTTCTGCTGTTCGAGAAGGCCGCAGCCTCGGGCGTTCAGTACGCTTCCGGGGCCTGCTCGCCCCTGGCGGCCCGGTCCTGACTTCCGACGACGAGCTGGCAGCAATCTGGCGTGCGACTGGAGGACGCCGCTTCCAGAACTACAGGGCACGCTTCACCGTCCTGGATGAGGCGCGGATTCCCCGCACCTGGATCCAGCACCTCCTTGACGGAGGAGATCCGCTGACGGGGGGCTGCCCGGACGCGTGGCGGGTATGGGGGGAAGGAGGGGTCTACCGGTCCCTGCTGGCCCCCTCCACAACAGTGATCCGCACAAAGGCCGACCAGCTCCCGAACGACACCACAGGGCAGAACATGCTGGAAGCAATCAGGGAGTACTTCCGCGGGCGCGAACACGACTTCGAACCATGCGCAGTCGCCATCTGGCGTCTGATGGCACCCAACACTGGCGCCGTCGACGTCACCCGGCCCAGCCGCGACGGCGGACGTGATGCCGTCGGCTCCTACAGCCTCGGACCTGCGGCAGCACGCATCGCCATCGACTTTGCCCCCGAAGCCAAGTGCTACGCCCTTTCCAGCTCTGTCGGAGTGCGAGAGGTCTCCCGTCTGATCTCGCGACTACGGCACCGCAACTTCGGCGTCCTGGTCACCACCTCCTACTTCCACAAGCAAGTCCAAGAGGAAGTCCACGAGGACGGCCGCCCCATCGCACTGGTCAGCGGCAAGGACATCGTCGAAGTACTGCGCCAGCACGGCCGAACCACCACCGCGGCAGTGCAGCAATGGCTCGAACAGGCCTTCCCTCGCCCCTGAAGGCGTGACTGGACGAAGTACAGCCGGGGCAGGCTCAGTTCCATCACCGATGGGAGTGCTCCACGTCGGGATACTCTGAGCCGACCTCCATCGCAGCTCAGCGCGTCGGACATCCCGATCTCCGCGATGTGGCCGACGTCCGTTCTGGCCGGTGCGAACATGATCGGCTGGCCGTGACGAAGCTCCCGGGGGCCTTTCGTGCAGCTATCACCGCAGGTGGATCCACCATCCACCGCCGGCACCGGCACCGGAGAGCAACGTCAGAATGCACCAGGCACGGGTTGACAAGTGCACGCGAAAGCTCACTCGTACATCCACGTGGCTGGTTATCTGGATGCTGATCTTTTTGAACTTCCTGCTAGAGGATGGCGGCTGCGTCGAGCTAGCCAAGGCAGGCCTTTCTGCTCGTGTTCCGTTGATGTTCTGGTTCGTCCCCCGGTGAGACCCGAGGCAGCATAAGTAGGCCGCTCGCTGCTGAATGACGGAACCCCCGCAGCGGTCCAGTGCCGCGCATGGGCATAGGATCGAGCAGGTCACGATATATGGGAGAGGGCTGCCCGTCCAAATTCCCTAAAAATGGTACCATACTGCCTCGTTCGAAGTATGAAAATTCGCCAGCATCAACTCCATTGTGCTTGCACTTCGTATTGATAGTATGATTTCTGAGGCGTGTGAGAATTGGAGCGGACCGTTCCGATTGTCGCCGCCTGTGGGTTTGGATTTGCAGGCTGTCTGTGTCGGCGGCGGCTTGCCGACTGCGCAGGGCGCGCCCCGTTGCGCCGGTCCCCCTCGTTCCGGGCGGAGCCCTAGCGGCTGTTGCGCCGGTCCCCCTGGATGGCGGCCGGATTCGGGCGCGGCAGTCGACAAACCGGACAGGCGATAGATCGGCAATGGCTCCGATGGCGCAGTTCGAGCAGGTGGGGGACGCTGTAGGTATTGGTGGGCCCCTTCGACTGAGAGGCCTGGGCTGCTGCGTGCATCCGGATGAGGATCTCCTCGCTTGGAGTGCGGCGTCCGCTGAGATAGTGGGATACGGCGCTCTCGGAGATGCCGAGGCGGCGGGCGACGGAAGCCATCGTAAGGGGATGGAAGGCCGAATAGATCCCCCTGAGGGCAGTAGTGAACTCCCGCTTTTCTAGGGCCCTTCCGGGGAGTTCTATGTTGTCTGATGCCTCAACGCGGGAATCTCCCTCTGGCTGCATGGTTTGCCCGGCCTTTCAGTGGGGACTGCTGCTGCAGATGCGGCAGCGGAGATGCTGAGCCTAGCGGCTCCCCGGTGCGCCGGAAAGCGAGTCCGCTGATTGGATCCCTACAGCACTGTAAAGAAGTTGCAATCCGACATATCGGGCAATTTGAGTTCGGGATCCACTCAATGCGGGGCAAATGGGATGCTATGGTCATTGGATCATTCGATGCGTCCTATGCTATAAAGGGAGATCGTTGGTGCATCTGCAGGACACCCGCCCGGCCTGCTGTACCCTCCTGTCCTTCTGGGCACTTCGACGGAAATTCGGTGATGCGGATGCCTGAGCTCCCCTCCTGGCGTGACCCTGCCCTCGGGACGATGAAACGTGCCGCACTCTGGCTGACTACTGCCGTGGGCGAGGGCGAGGTGTTCACCAAGGAAGAACTGCGTGAGGCCTTTCCTGGCGTCTCGCAGGTCGACCGGCGCATGCGAGACCTGCGAGACTTCGGGTGGGTTATCCACACGAACCGCGACGACGATCACCTCGACCCCCATGAGCAGCGGTTCGTCAAGCCAGGGATCCCTGTCTGGGAGCCGGGCAAGGCCACGCGTCCGCGCGGCACGATCGCTATCGGGGCCGGCAGGCGGCGCGAGGTCCTCGTCGGCGACGGCAACATGTGCAGGTCGTGCGGCATAACACCTGGCGCCTTCTACGAGGGGACCCATGAGGGAGCGCAGCTGGACATCGCCCGCCGTCCAGTGCGCCAGCTGGACGGCACCACGGTCGTGCAATTGGTTACCGAGTGCCAGCGGTGCCGCCTTGGCGGGCTTGAGCTGACGCCCGATCTTGGGGCAGTCCTGAGAGCTGTCAAGGCGCTGCGTCCCGACGAGCGCAGCATGCTTGCCAGCTGGGCCATCGCGGACGAACGTGACTTCAGAGACGTAGAGCGAGTCTGGGGTGAGTACCGGGCACTGCCCCAGGACTCCCGCGCCGTGGTGCGTGCAGCGTTCACACCCTGAGCAGGATGACTGACGGTTCATACAGAGAGCAGGGGGACAACAATGACGAAGGACTACGGGAAGCCGTCCCGAGCTGGCGAGAACCGCGTGTTGGTGGAGCGTCGGCTCAGGGAGCTGGCCGAGGCCGGCGGAGGCCGCGAAACGCTGACGATCGAGTGGCGCGGGAAGCCCAGCTACTTCGACGTCATCGAGATGCAGGCAGGGGACCTTTACTACAACCCGGCCACACACCGTATCCGCGCCCAGCGCAGCCATGACACGCAGAGGGATGCGCTGCTCGATGCCGACCCGTGGAGCGTTGAGAGCCAGGAGTACCTGGACTTCCTGCTGAAAGCGCTGCCGGCTGACCCGTCCAGGTTGGACCCGGAATTTGGCAACCTGGCAGAGAGCCTCAGGGACTACGGCCAGAATGATCCAGGCCTGATCACCCGTGACGGCATTCTAGTCAATGGCAACAGCCGCCGTGCAGCACTCCTGCAGGCGTTCGGGCCGACCCGTCCCATGCGCGTTGCAGTGCTTCCTGACTCATGCGACTGGTCTGACGTGACTGCTGTTGAGCTGTCACTTCAGCTGCGCAAGGATCACCGAAGGGACTACTCATACATCAACCGGCTACTCGCTATCGATGAGATGGCCTCGCAGGGAGTACCCCTTGCGACTATCGCGGCAACCTTCCGCAGCACCGTCGATTCATGTAAGCGGGACATGTGGGTCCTTGGCATCATTCGGACGATGATCAAGAGAAGCAGTGCGGCAGGGAAGGCTATGCCGCTCATTGCCTTCGAAGACCACACAGAGAAGCTAAGGGAACTCCACCGCAGGTTCGCCAAGGAAGTGGTCAGCAATCCGGACAAGGCCGAGCTGATGCTGGAGGCTCGCCTTTCAGCCATCGCACTGGGATTCTCTAAGACAGACGTACGACTCATTGAATCCGACTTCCAGGACCGGTATCTGGCGAAATCGCTGCCCGGGGGCCTGCAGTTGAAAGTGGCTGCTCCAGGCTCGGTAAAGATCCCCGGACTGGGGCGCTCGGTCAAGGGACCGTCCGACACCCTGGCCTCGGCTCGCGCAATGACAGACGCACTACTGCAGGCTAGGGCAGTCAGCTCGGTGGACCTCTCGCTGAGCAGTCCTGAAGGAGTGCAGGCTCAACGCACGCTCGAAACCTACAAAAACGCCTTCGATGAATCACTCGGTTTCGCGGGAAAGGATGCCCGCGTCCGCAAACGCAAGCAGGCGGCCCCGGCGCGGCTGGCAGATGCCTGCCAGGACATCGACCAGTGCATTAGTGACCTCGTCATGTCGCGCGCCTCTCGCAGCCTCGACGAGGATGCGTTCGACGATGCTGTGGCTAAGCTGAGGCAGAGCCTGGGTAAGCTCGCCATCGAGACCAAGCGCACGGTCAAAGACCCTGGGAACGACACAGCATGGCTCGTCGGACTCCTCAAAGAAGGACTGTGAGTGCCGGACATCTCTGACCCCAGTCTAGTGCTCGGGTTCGACATCAGCCGGACCCGAGCACTACTGCGGACAGTACCGGCGTACAAGACCGAACTCACCCAGATGCTTTCGCGATTTCCTAGCGGCCGCATGACCGAGCTGCTCACCGCCGCAGTACCCGTCGACGAGTTCGTCGCGGGCATTGAAGTGCTGGCCGAGTGGCCTGACCCCGAAGGCGTGGTCTGGGAGGAATCATTCCAGCTGCTGATCGGGGAGATGCTCGACACCGCAGCGAGCGCTGAGAATTTCCTCGCCGGGGGAACAGGCGCCGACGCAGTCGCGCCCGAGGACCTGGATGCGGTGCTGGGCGTGGGCTGGTGCGGCGACCTGACCTCGTTCCAGCGGCGCGATACGGCAAGGCTTCTGTCTCTTCGGCATGGGGCGAACTTCAGCGTGCCAGGTGCCGGCAAGACGCGGGTTGCGCTGGCTGTGTTCTCGGCGCTCCGCGAACGCGGAGAAGCAGCGCGCCTGCTGGTTGTGAGCCCGAAGTCTGCATACGAGGCATGGCAGGACGAGAGCCGCATCTGCTTCCGGCATCCGCCCGACGTCCGCGTACTAGGGACGAGAATGCCCGACTCCGCTGATGTCCTCCTCGTGAACTACGAGCGCCTGGGGCGGTCGCAGTTCGGCCTGGCGGACTGGCTTACTGAGGCGCCCACGATGCTGGTCCTGGACGAGGCCCATCGCATGAAGCTCGGCGGCGCTGGCGTGTACGGGGCTGTTTGTCTCGCGCTTGGGCCACTCAGCACACGACGCCTCATTCTCACTGGTACCCCAGCGCCCAACGGGGCCAAGGACTTGGAGAGCCTGCTTTCGTTCGTTTGGCCCGGGCACGGCCGGCGCGTTGTAATCCAGGCGGTCGACGGCGGCGACCTTGCCGTAGCGAGCCGCGTCCTACGCCCCCTGTACACACGGACGACGAAGCAGGAGCTGGGCCTTCCGCCCGTCGATATCCGGATGCGCATGATCCCCATGCCCCCGCTCCATCGCGAGATCTACGACGCGATGGTCGGGCGCTTCACCGCGCGTGCCGAGGCAGGCCGCTCGGATCTCCAGGCCCTGGGGAAATCCGTACTCCGCCTGCTAATGGCGGCCACCAGCCCGGCACTCCTAGTCGAGGGAGCGACCCGGTACGAGCCGCTCTCGCTTCAGGTCCCACCACTGGCAGTGCCTGAAAGTGACGATCTTGCGGCGCTCCTTCAGAAGCTACCGAGCTACGAGACGCCGCCCAAGTACCAGGAAGCCCTGGCCATCGTGGCAACCAATGCTGCCGAGGGCCGAAAAACCCTTGTCTGGGCAAGCTTCGTCCGGAGCATCACTACCCTGGAGAGGCTTTTCGAGGACTACCACCCGGCCGTCGTGCACGGTGGCACAGCAGACCGGGACGAGCAGTTGCGCCGATTCCGCGAGGATCCTGACTGTGCGGTGCTCATCTCCAATCCGGCCACGCTCGGAGAGGGAATTAGCCTGCACCAGGTCTGCCACGATGCGGTATACATCGACCGGGATTTCCAGGCTGGTCGCTTCCTCCAGAGCCTGGACCGTATTCACCGCCTCGGTCTTCCCCAGGACACACTGACGCGCATCACTATCCTGTCTTCAGAGGGGACAGTAGACGAGGTCGTGGCCATGCGTCTCGGTGAGAAGCTCGATTTCATGGGCCGGATCCTGGACGACCCCTCCATTCAGATGCTCAGCGATCTGGAGGAGGAGCCCATCTTCGCCGCCGGCATTGATGCGGCCGACCTGCAAGCGCTACTCCGGCATGCCCGAGGGGTACGGAATGACGTCGGCTGATCGCGTCCGGGGCCTGGGTGCGGCGGTTTCGGCACAGCCGTCGGCAGGGCCGGAGGCTGTCGCACGACTTCCCCCGTCCGGGAGTCAAGAGCGATTCGATGTTCGGTTCCAGTCGTGGGTCTGTCCAGCGACTGGTGTATCTCGTGTTGTG
>OVEP010009079.1_pt1 | contig 16906 bp, 15 predicted proteins | sample 1779801 | NCBI WGS metagenome assembly OVEP01 (sample SAMEA3914791, study PRJEB12502) | metagenome | biome: forest; material: soil | place: Canada | collected 2011-07-03 | depth 0.1 m
GGCCAGCGTGCCGGCCACGCTCTCAGCGGCGACGGCAGTGGCCGAATCGCGGAACAGCAAGAAATGCCCCCAGGCAGCACGAAGTAACTCGTGCGGGTGGGGACATGTCCCAAAGGGGAAGTCCGGCGGGCCGCGTAGACGAATGAGCAGACCGACTCTAGCGGAGCCGCGCGGGGGTGTCGGGTGGGTTTCCGCCGGGCCTCCGCGTGGCGGAGCGCGGCGCGTGGCGCGAGCGGGTGGGCCCGGCGCGGGCCCTTGAGGCGGTGGTGTCTCACTGTCTGACCGCTATCGGATGCTGAGTGCACGCTCCAGAAGGGTGTCCGAAGCGCTCCACTGATCCTGCCTGTTGAGTCCGTGGACGATGCGCATCACATCGAGCGGAGGCCTGCTTCCAGCGCTCTGGATGAGGATCTCGGTTGCATCGACCAGTCGGCGATCACCGCACGCCGCGATGGCTTCGGCGGCTTCCTCGGGGGACGCTTCGCCGCCGGCATGGCGGAGCAGACCGGAGGCCCGCTCAAGATTGCCGGCGTCGAGATAGGCCTCAACAAGAGTGATGGACGGCCACGTTCCGCTGCCACTGCGTTGCCGGTCCCCCCGTTGCCGGGGGACCGGCAACGCAGCTGGTGCTGCCGTCGCCTCATTCAGGACGCCCAAGTCAGCCGGCTCCAACGTCGACAGCGCGAGTTCCAGTGGGGTGACGGCTCCGCATGCGGTGCAGGTCGGCGACGGTTCCGGCCGGGGCGGCGGGGTCGGTGCCAGAGCCCTGCAGAGATCCTCCAGCTCGTCCCAGGTGATGACCGGAACACCCGTCTTCGCGGCTTCTGCCAGGGCCAGGCGGTGGAGCGCGGCGACTGGTTCAAGGCGCGGCGGACGCTTCCGTTTGCCGTTGGCCAGGTCGCACAGCGCTTGCCTGCTCAGGTGTATCTCCGAGGCACCTGGGGCTGAGGGGGCCAATGCCTTGCTGATCTCGGCGTAGGAGGCGCCGATCAGCGCGACCAGCTCTCGGACGGCTTCGGCGAGTGCCCGACGTGGGGCGGGGAGGCCAGTAGGGAGGTCGTTGATCTGTCCACGCTTGGGCAAGGCGGTGCTCCTGGTTCCTGGCTGAACTTCTGGTACCAGAGATTGTGACCCCTAGTCAGGGTTCTGAACTGCCAAAGTCTGTCCCGACTTGACGTTTCTTCGCTGAGACTTGTGGGACACGAATGCGCTTCCGCTTCCTGGGGCGGATGGGGTTAAGTCTTGTCCAGGAGAGGCGGTCCGCAGCCCGAGACAGGGTTCGGACTTGTCGTCGCCGATGTCGTGTTGAGCGCTTGAGAGGCAGGCCAACTATGAGCACGAACATGCCGTCCTGGCAGGACCAGAAGCTGGGCACGATGAAGCGCGGGGCGCTGTGGCTGGTGCAGGTGGTCGGCGTTGGCGAGGTGTTCACCAAGACCCAGTTGCGCGAAGCGTTCCCCGAGACCGCGCAGATCGACCGGCGGATGCGCGACCTCCGCGACTTCGGCTGGCGCATCGACACCAACCGCGAAGACGACGGGCTGCTGGCGCACGAGCAGCGCTTCGTGGAGCAGGGCACTGCGGTCTGGGAGCCGGGCCAGGGTACGAGGCCGGCATCGACGTTCACGGACACGCAGCGGCGTGCGCTGCTGGTGCGGGACGGCCACAAGTGCCGCTCCTGCGGCATCGGCCCGGGCGAGAAGTACGTCGGCACGTTCGTGAACTCGCAGCTCGACATCGCCCGCCGCGAGGTCTTGCTGCCCTCCGGAGAGACGGAGGTGCAGCCCTTGATCGAGTGCAAGCGCTGCCGGGTGGGAGGCCGCGGCCTCTCCGCCGACCTTGGGCAGGTGCTTTCCCGCATTGACCAGCTGCCGGCGATCGAGCGCAAGATGCTGGCCGCGTGGATCGCGCAGGACGCCCGCGGCTTCAGCGAGGTCGAGGAGCTGTGGGCGTCCTACCGGACGCTGCCGGCCGACTCGCGCGACCAGGTCAGGGACGCCCTTCAGTAGGTTGTCCCGTCGCTCTGATCTGGGCTGTGCGGGGTGTGGGGCCTCGTGTTCCCCGCTCCGCACAGCCCGCCACCCGCTACCTCGCCCCTGAATACCTGTTGTGGAGAATGCAGACATGTTCACTGACTTCGGAACCCCGCCGCGAGCGCTCGAGAACCGGACGCTGGTCGAGCAGCGGCTGAAGGACCTGCGCGAGAGTGCCGGCGTGGCTGAGACCCTCACCGTGGAGTGGCGGGACAACGCGACCCCGCTGCATGTCGAGGTCATTGACATGCCTGTGGACTCCCTCTACTTCAATCCAGGTACCCACCGCATCCGTGCTCAGCGCAGTTACGACACTGCCCGGGATGCGGTGCTGGCCGCAGACGCTTGGAGTCCCGAGAGTCAGGACTACCTCCACTTTCTGCTCCAGGCCCGGCCGTCCGAGCCGGAGCGCCGCGACCCGGACTTCGATGCCCTGAAGCTGAGCCTCCACGAGCACAAGCAGAGCGAGCCCGGACTGATCACCCGGGACGGCGTCCTGGTCAACGGAAACACCCGTCGGGCAGCCCTCAAGGAGCTCGGCGTCGCGAGCATCCGGGTCGGTGTCCTGCCGGCGTCCTGTGACTGGGACGACGTCAACGCCCTGGAACTCTCGCTCCAGCTGCGTCCGGACAAGCGGCGCGACTACTCCTACGTCAACCGGCTGATCGCCGTGGACGAACAGGTCACGCTCGGTAGGCCGCTGTCCGTCATCGCCAAGGCCTTCCAGACGACGCCGGCCGCCTGTGAGCGCGACCTGTGGGTCCTCGCGCAGTTGCGCGACCTGATCGCCCGCAGCGCGACCGGTGGTGTCAAGCTGAGGCTGATGGACCTGGAGCGCTCGCAGGAGAAGCTCGCCGAGCTGTACCGGGCCTACAACAAGGCGCACGCCAGGAACAAGGAGGAGGCTGACCTGCTGAAGGAGGCGAGGCTCGCCGCGATCGTGCTGGACTTCGCCAAGACGGACGTCCGGTTCATCGAGCCGGACTTCCAGGCCCGGTATTTGGACCGCCTCCTCCCGGAGTCGCTCAAGCCGACAGGAGCCGCAGCGCCGGCGGCAGTGACGATTCCCGGCCTGAACCGCACCGTCCAGGCGGCCGGCGCCAGGGTGGCCGCTGCTCGGGCGCTGACCGACACGCTGCTCAAGGCCAAGGCAGTGGAAGCATCCGGCAGCGCGGCCGCCGGCGTGGGGACCGAGGCCGCTACTGAGACCATTGGGGCCTTCCGGAAGGCTTTCGAGGAGGCTATCGTCGGCGCCGGCCGCGATATCCGGCTGAAGAAGAAGAGGCAGGCGGCCCCGGACCGGATCACCGATGCCTGCCAGGACTTGGAGCAGTGCATCACCGACATTGTCCTGGCGCGCGGAAGCGGCAGTCTCGACGAGGGGGCCTTCGATGACGCGGTGCTCCAGCTTCGCGCTGTGATGGGCAAGCTGGCCACTGAAGCCCAGCGGAGCATCGAGCTTCCCGGGGACGGCCTGGCGTGGATGATCGATGCTGCGGCTGGAAAGCAGTCCCAGGCATGACCGGCGTAGTGGAAATCCCGTCTCTCCAGCTCGGATTCGACGTGACTCGTACGCGCGTCGTCCTGCGTACGCAGCCGGCCTTCCAGAGCGACTTCGCGCAGTTGGTCGCCCGGATCGCGACCGGCGGCCAGCGCGGGCCGCTCGCTGCAGAGATCGATCTGGACGACTTCCTCGTCGGCCTCAGCGAGCTGGGGACCTGGCAGCACTCCGGAGTGGACTGGGAGGACGCCCTTGTCGCTCTGGTGAACGGTGTGCTGGACGACGCCGACACGGTCCAGCGCAACCTCGGGGGAGAGGCATCGGCTCCGACGGGCGGCGACGTTGACCCCGATGACGTCACCGGACTGCTTGGCACTGACTGGACGGCGGACCTCACATCGTTCCAGCAGCGTGACATCGCCCGTCTGCTGTCGCTTCGGCACAGTGCGAACTTCAGCGTGCCCGGGGCCGGCAAGACCCGGGTGGGGCTCGCGGTCTTCGCGGCGGCGCGCGAGCGGGGTGAGGTGCGGCGGCTGCTTGTGGTGGGGCCGAAATCGGCCTACGAGTCGTGGGTGTACGAGAGCGCGACCTGCTTCAAGGAGCCGCTCCGTAGCGCGGTGATGGAGCGGTCGCCGGACTCCGGCGCCGAGGTGCTCATCGTGAACTACGAGCGCCTCGGCCGGTCTCTGGCCGCGCTGGCCACCTGGCTGCGGGCAGCCCCGTCGATGCTGATACTGGACGAGGCCCACCGGATGAAGCTCGGTGCCAGTGGCACCTATGGGTCGGCCTGCCTGGCTCTCGGCCCGCTGGCAGTGCGGAGGCTGATCCTTACAGGCACGCCGGCCCCGAACGGAGCCCGGGACTTGGAGAACCTCCTGTCCTTCGTATGGCCGGGCCATGGAAAGCGTGTGGTCTCGGACGCAGTCGGCGGCGGCGACCTTGCCTATGCCAGCGCCGTGCTCCGTCCGCTCTTCACCCGGACGACGAAGAAGGAACTGGGCCTGCCGCCGTTCGAACCGAAGGTTCGCTACGTCGACCTGCCGCCACTGCACCAGGAGATCCACGACGCACTGAAGGGAAGCGTTTTCTCTGCCCGAGCCGAGAGCGCGCGTGGCGATCTTGAGGCCCTGGGCAAGGCCATGCTGCGCATGCTGATGGCGGCCATCAGCCCGGCCCTACTGCTGGAGGGGGCTACCCGCTACGAGCCGTTGGAGTACCAGGTGCCGCCTTTGGCGGCGTCGCCCGACGACTCCCTCTTCACGTTGCTCCAGAACTTGCCGAGCTACGAGTTGTCCCCGAAATACCAGGAGACTCTGAAGATCGTCGCCGACAATGCAGCCGCAGGGCGCAAGACCCTGGTGTGGACGACCTTCGTGCGCAGCCTCACCACCCTGGAGAAGTTGCTGGAGGCGTATGGTCCCGCTGCGGTCTACGGCGGCACTCCCGATCGGGAAGAGCAATTGCGCCGGTTCCGGGAGGACCCGGACTGTATGGTCCTGATCTCCAATCCGGCCACGCTCGGTGAAGGAATCAGCCTGCACCAGGTCTGCCACGACGCCGTCTACGTCGACCGCGACTTCATGGCCGGCCGGTTCCTGCAGAGCCTGGACCGGATTCACCGCCTGGGGCTTGCCCCGGGGACTGAGACCCGCGTCACCGTCCTCGCGGCGCGCGGCACCCTCGACGAGGTGGTCCACCTCCGGTTGGATGAGAAGCTCCAGTTCATGGGACGCGTCCTGGACGACCCGGCGGTCCAGCAGCTGGGGGACCTCGAAGAGGAGCCCTCGGCGGCTGCGGGTATGGACATGGCTGACGTGCGGGCCCTGCTCCGTTATATCGAGCAGCCGGGACAGGTGTAGGCAGGGTGGGCGGCGTGTCGGTCCAGTGCGGAGAAGGCACCTGAACTGGCCGTTTGCTGAGACGTGGGTCACTGTTCCGGACCTGAGGAGACGACCGGGACTGTTGCGCTGGGCCGTGTCAGTGGTAGCGCCTAGACTTCAGCGCTTAGCTGGGTTCACAGACGGCACAGCCACGGCTGTGTCGCTGGGGACTGCAGCTGTGGTGTCTGCTGCGGTATTCGGCGGACCAGCTTGTCTGTCCTGTTCGAACGGTTCTGGTGCGCGTGAAGCGCGGCTGGGGCACTGCGCTGGGTTCTCCGGCGCGTACGGAGGAAAGGTGCGTGCCGATGCACGAGCAAGATCAACACGCCGAGTTCGAGGTCGTCGAGATCTGTGCCGGCGCCGGGGGACAGTCCCTGGGGCTGCACCGTGCAGGCTTCAAGCACAGACTGGCGGTCGAGCTGGACCAGAACGCCCACCACACGCTCCTTACCAACGTGGCCAGGCTGATGCGGGAGCCGGACCAGCCGGAGGAGGAGGCATTCGAGGCCGCGAAGGAGATCGTTCGCCTCGGAGACGTCGCAGACCCGGCCGTCTGGGACCCCGCGGAATTCACAGGTGTGGACCTACTGGCCGGGGGCGTTCCCTGCCCTCCCTTCAGCATCGCGGGTAAGCAGCTCGGGGCAACGGACGAGCGGGACCTCTTCGCCTGGGCAGTCGAGCTGTGCGGCCAGGTCAGGCCCAAGGCGCTGCTGCTGGAGAACGTCAAAGGACTGAGCGGAAAGCGATTCTCGGCCTACCGGCAGCACGTGCTGAACCTCCTTCACCAGCACGGCTATTTCGGCGAATGGCGATTGCTGGAGGCGAGGGACTACGGGGTGCCGCAGCTTCGCCCGCGCTTTGTCCTGGTGGCGCTGCAAAAGGAGTACGCCGAGTACTTCGAATGGCCGGAGAAGCACCCGGAGAAAGCTCCGACTGTAGGTGAGGCCCTGCACAGTCTGATGGCTGCGGACGGCTGGGCCGGCGCTGACGCATGGGCGGAACAGGCCGCTGGCATCGCCCCGACCATCGTCGGGGGGTCCAAGAAGCACGGCGGAGCCGACCTCGGTCCGACCCGAGCGAAGGCAGCCTGGGCGACCCTCGGGGTGGACGCGTTGGGCGTCAACGACGCGCCGCCGGCCAAGGGCTGGAAGGCCCCTGAGACGGATGTTCGAGGAAGGCCTGTCCCCGGACCGAAGCTGACCACGGAGATGGTCGCGCGCATCCAGGGATGGGACGATCCGGAGGAGTGGGTCTTCACTGGACGTAAGACGACCCGTTACCGCCAGATCGGAAACGCCTTCCCGCCGCCGGTTGCCGAGGCCGTGGGGCGCTCCATTGCGCGCGCTCTGCGCAAGGAAGGCACGAAGCGCGAGCTGGTGAAAGCAGACCTTGACCCGGTTTATCAGCTGCTCCAGGAAACCAAACTGCCGCTTACGGTGGAGCAGATTGTCGAAAGGCTCGCCCGCAGCGGCGTTGATCTCGAACCTGCTGAGGTGGAGCGACGGCTCAACCACATCGCGCGTGACTTCGCTGTTTCGGTGGAGGAGCATGATTCCGGCAGCATGAGGTATGTCCTTGGCGAGTTCAAGGCGTTCGTAGGCCAGCAGGACCATGCCCGTCATGAGATGTTCGCCAAGAACCGCACCAAGATCAGCTGATTGCCGGTGTCCGGCTCGTGCGGTTCCATGACCGTGCGAGCCGGACGCTGCTATTTCTTCCGACGCGCGCTGACCGCCTGGACGACCGACTTCGCGCACGTTTCCGCTGGCTGGTGCTCCCAGAAGCGAAGCACCAGCCACCCTGCCTCGGCCAGGCGCGTATCGGTGTCCCGGTCGCGCTGGACGTTGCGGCCGATCTTCTCCCGCCAGTATTCGGGGTTCGTCTTCGGCGGGACGAAGTGCTCCGGGCACCCGTGCCAGAAGCACCCGTCCACGAAGACGGCGACCCGGGTTGGCCGGAACAGCAGGTCAGCGGTGCGGCGCATCCCCGGCAGCGGCTTGGCAGCCACCCGGTAACGCAGTCCGGCTGCGTGGACCAGCGAGCGCAGGGCAAGTTCCGGGACGGTATCGCGGCTGCGGATCGCCTGCATATTGCGGCGGCGGGCAGCCGAGGACGCCCAGGTGCCGGCAGGCGGCACCCAGTCAGTCCCGGGCTTATCAGGAGTACTGGCCACCTGGTCATGATGCAGCGCCCGGCTGCGGGTCCGGAAGCCGGGGAGCCTCCTCGACTGGGTCACCGGGCTGCGCGATGACCCAGTATTCGCCGCCGATTTCAGCCCTGGGACGGTCTGCATGTTCCGGGCGTGCCCGGACGACGCGATGGGCGACGAACTCGCCTTCTTCTGGCACGGGGCCGCCAAGGGCAGCGGCGACGGCCTGGTGGGCCGGATAGTCGCCGAGGATGAGGATGCCCTCGGGGCGGAGTTTCGGGCGGGCACGGCTCGGGCTGCCTTCTCTGACCCTGGCCATGTAGTCGAGCTGCTGGGCCGCGGTCCGAACGACACCGCGGCCGATCCGCTTGCCATGTACTGACCGGAACAGCTCGACGACTCGGGCCTGCCCCTTGCGCTCTCCTGGGATGAGGATGCGGGTACGCGTTGCCTCGTCAAGGTGAAGGAGTACGTTCTCGGGCAGTGCGCGGTTACGCCACAGCCAGACGATCTGGTCCCGGTGCTCAGCCTTGATCGTGAACTTATGGTCCCGGTTGCTGCCGCCGTTCAGGATCTCAGGACGGATGCGCACCAGGCCGGCGCTCCACTTGCTCTGCTGGTCATTTGCCCACACGACCAGACACAGGTGCCCGAGCGCCTCGGGCGGGATCATCCAGCTGCCGAACTTCTGGGAGTACTTGCAGTCGACGTCGATGCCGAGAATCTCGTAGTCCATGGCGGTGTCCTTACCGCCGCCGAAACGGAACTCACGCTGGAGGTTGATCTCGACCAGGGTTCCGGCATGGGTCTTCTCGGTCTTGAACAACTGCTCCCAGTCGTAGCGGCCAGTAACCTCGCCGTTCAGGAGCTGGTCAATGGTGTTCCGCAGCACGGCGGCGAACCGCTCCCCGGAAGGATCCAGACGGAGAATCTCGCCATGGACGAGGTCGAGTTCCGTATCAGCGGGCGGCTCAGGCTGGAACAGGTCGTACTGGGGCATATCAGCTCACTCTGCTGGTTGAGGCCGGGCGGTTCTGAGGCAAGAGCGGAGTTCAGCCGACGAAGTCGGCAGCCTTGGGCAGTCTGCAGCCGCGCTCGCAGGTGTCGACGGCTGGCTGAGTGCCGTCCGCTGCCACGTCATCGCACCTTCAATGGGCTGCGCCGGAGAGGCGTCTCAGCAGTCAGGTGGTGGTGGATGGCCGCTCCCAGCGCCCGGGCGAGTCCGACAGGTACAGCATTGCCGATCTGCCGGGCGATCTCGATCTTGCTGCCGTGCCAGAGATAGTCCTCGGGGAAGCCCTGGATCAGTGCTGCTTCGAAATGAGTGATAGGGCGGTGCTCGAAGGGGTGGAGATAGCGGCCCTTCTCGGGCTTGAAGAATTCGGTCCTGATCGTCACCGAGGGGTGGCCGAGCCGCAGGCGGCCCATCACATCGCCGGAGCCTGTGCTGTGGGCGTCCCAGGCCGGAGTGCTCAGTGGTAGACGCTCCCCGTCGATGACGGCCCACTGTCCACGGAGGTTCATTCGGTTGCCCCCGGGCGGGATGGCCTTGTATCTGGCGAGTGATACGGGCTGAGGAGTCCTGCCGAAGTGGAGTTCATCCGTACGGAGGGGCCTTTCACCGCCTGTCCCGGCGTTGCGGGGCGGCAGGTCCGCGGCGCCGATCTCCATCTGTGCGGAGCGGTCGAAGACCACGTCCACCGGCACCCAGACCGGAAGGGCGGGGCTATGGAAGAGCTGCAGGTCATACGAGACCGGGGTGGGCTTGGCGTGCGTCGGCGCAGGAAGCCTCAGCCGGGATCCCAGCGACCTGTGTGTGCCGACAATGATTGCCCTCCTGCGCGCCTGTGGAACGCCGAAGTCCGCTGCGTTCAGGACTCCGGTGGTCAGCTCGTAGTCAGCAATGGGCCCACCGGGCTTCACTGCCTCCAGGAGGCTTTTGTACTCCACGGCTTTGACGAAGCGGTCAACGTTCTCCATGACGAAGACTCGGGGCTGAACCTCTGCCACAATCCGGATGTACTCCTCCCAGAGTGCGTTGCGCGGATCATCCCGGCGCTCGGCCCCCAGGCCCGAAAACCCCTGACAGGGTGGCCCACCTGTGATCACGTCCACACCGCTGGGGAGGCAGTGGGCGCCGAGCTCCGCAATGTCGCATCCGAACGCGGAGTGAGGACGGTGGTTCGTCTCGTACGTGGCCAGCGCCGCCCGGTCGTGGTCCGCCGCTGCCACGGTCTCGAAGGCCGGCGCGGATTCCTGCCAGCCTCCCGCGAACGTACGAAAGCCCTCGGCGAACCCACCGCAGCCCGAAAAGAGGTCCACCACCCGCAGCGGCTCCATCGATCTCCCCCCCAAGATCACCCATTGTCCTCGGCAGAGCCTACGGGCCAGGACTGACAGTCCGCCCGAGCCGGCACTTGGCACACTGAGAACTGGCCGGGGGATTCGGTGCTGTCAGCGCAGGCTGGTAGACCACGGTCTATGACGCTGCCTGCCACACCCGAACAACGGGTTGCCTTCGCCGGTCTCGGCATGGCCGACCTCCTCGTGGACGCGCTATATTCCGGCGGATCGAAGGGGAACACTGGCGACGATCCGATGTCCAGGCTTGTGCCGGGGATCGGGAATCAAGGCGGTTTCAGGTACGCCTACTCGCCTTCCAAGGGCACGGTCAAACTTGCTGTGCTCTATACCAGCGGTGGCGAGGCCGACTGGCCCGACCACCTGGGTGTGCAGACCGGAACGTTCACCTACTACGGCGGCAACCGGACCCCTGGACGCGGCTTGCACGAGACCCCGCGATCGGGCAACGTCCTGCTTCAGTACTCTTTCGCCGCCTCCCACGGGACGACTGCCGAACGAGCAGCCGTCCCCCCGTTTCTGCTGTTCGAGAAGGCCGCAGCCTCGGGCGTTCAGTACGCTTCCGGGGCCTGCTCGCCCCTGGCGGCCCGGTCCTGACTTCCGACGACGAGCTGGCAGCAATCTGGCGTGCGACTGGAGGACGCCGCTTCCAGAACTACAGGGCACGCTTCACCGTCCTGGATGAGGCGCGGATTCCCCGCACCTGGATCCAGCACCTCCTTGACGGAGGAGATCCGCTGACGGGGGGCTGCCCGGACGCGTGGCGGGTATGGGGGGAAGGAGGGGTCTACCGGTCCCTGCTGGCCCCCTCCACAACAGTGATCCGCACAAAGGCCGACCAGCTCCCGAACGACACCACAGGGCAGAACATGCTGGAAGCAATCAGGGAGTACTTCCGCGGGCGCGAACACGACTTCGAACCATGCGCAGTCGCCATCTGGCGTCTGATGGCACCCAACACTGGCGCCGTCGACGTCACCCGGCCCAGCCGCGACGGCGGACGTGATGCCGTCGGCTCCTACAGCCTCGGACCTGCGGCAGCACGCATCGCCATCGACTTTGCCCCCGAAGCCAAGTGCTACGCCCTTTCCAGCTCTGTCGGAGTGCGAGAGGTCTCCCGTCTGATCTCGCGACTACGGCACCGCAACTTCGGCGTCCTGGTCACCACCTCCTACTTCCACAAGCAAGTCCAAGAGGAAGTCCACGAGGACGGCCGCCCCATCGCACTGGTCAGCGGCAAGGACATCGTCGAAGTACTGCGCCAGCACGGCCGAACCACCACCGCGGCAGTGCAGCAATGGCTCGAACAGGCCTTCCCTCGCCCCTGAAGGCGTGACTGGACGAAGTACAGCCGGGGCAGGCTCAGTTCCATCACCGATGGGAGTGCTCCACGTCGGGATACTCTGAGCCGACCTCCATCGCAGCTCAGCGCGTCGGACATCCCGATCTCCGCGATGTGGCCGACGTCCGTTCTGGCCGGTGCGAACATGATCGGCTGGCCGTGACGAAGCTCCCGGGGGCCTTTCGTGCAGCTATCACCGCAGGTGGATCCACCATCCACCGCCGGCACCGGCACCGGAGAGCAACGTCAGAATGCACCAGGCACGGGTTGACAAGTGCACGCGAAAGCTCACTCGTACATCCACGTGGCTGGTTATCTGGATGCTGATCTTTTTGAACTTCCTGCTGGAGGATGGCGGCTGCGTCGAGCTAGCCAAGGCAGGCCTTTCTGCTCGTGTTCCGTTGATGTTCTGGTTCGTCCCCCGGTGAGACCCGAGGCAGCATAAGTAGGCCGCTCGCTGCTGAATGACGGAACCCCCGCAGCGGTCCAGTGCCGCGCATGGGCATAGGATCGAGCAGGTCACGATATATGGGAGAGGGCTGCCCGTCCAAATTCCCTAAAAATGGTACCATACTGCCTCGTTCGAAGTATGAAAATTCGCCAGCATCAACTCCATTGTGCTTGCACTTCGTATTGATAGTATGATTTCTGAGGCGTGTGAGAATTGGAGCGGACCGTTCCGATTGTCGCCGCCTGTGGGTTTGGATTTGCAGGCTGTCTGTGTCGGCGGCGGCTTGCCGACTGCGCAGGGCGCGCCCCGTTGCGCCGGTCCCCCTCGTTCCGGGCGGAGCCCTAGCGGCTGTTGCGCCGGTCCCCCTGGATGGCGGCCGGATTCGGGCGCGGCAGTCGACAAACCGGACAGGCGATAGATCGGCAATGGCTCCGATGGCGCAGTTCGAGCAGGTGGGGGACGCTGTAGGTATTGGTGGGCCCCTTCGGCTGAGAGGCCTGGGCTGCTGCGTGCATCCGGATGAGGATCTCCTCGCTTGGAGTGCGGCGTCCGCTGAGATAGTGGGATACGGCGCTCTCGGAGATGCCGAGGCGGCGGGCGACGGAAGCCATCGTAAGGGGATGGAAGGCCGAATAGATCCCCCTGAGGGCAGTAGTGAACTCCCGCTTTTCTAGGGCCCTTCCGGGGAGTTCTATGTTGTCTGATGCCTCAACGCGGGAATCTCCCTCTGGCTGCATGGTTTGCCCGGCCTTTCAGTGGGGACTGCTGCTGCAGATGCGGCAGCGGAGATGCTGAGCCTAGCGGCTCCCCGGTGCGCCGGAAAGCGAGTCCGCTGATTGGATCCCTACAGCACTGTAAAGAAGTTGCAATCCGACATATCGGGCAATTTGAGTTCGGGATCCACTCAATGCGGGGCAAATGGGATGCTATGGTCATTGGATCATTCGATGCGTCCTATGCTATAAAGGGAGATCGTTGGTGCATCTGCAGGACACCCGCCCGGCCTGCTGTACCCTCCTGTCCTTCTGGGCACTTCGACGGAAATTCGGTGATGCGGATGCCTGAGCTCCCCTCCTGGCGTGACCCTGCCCTCGGGACGATGAAACGTGCCGCACTCTGGCTGACTACTGCCGTGGGCGAGGGCGAGGTGTTCACCAAGGAAGAACTGCGTGAGGCCTTTCCTGGCGTCTCGCAGGTCGACCGGCGCATGCGAGACCTGCGAGACTTCGGGTGGGTTATCCACACGAACCGCGACGACGATCACCTCGACCCCCATGAGCAGCGGTTCGTCAAGCCAGGGATCCCTGTCTGGGAGCCGGGCAAGGCCACGCGTCCGCGCGGCACGATCGCTATCGGGGCCGGCAGGCGGCGCGAGGTCCTCGTCGGCGACGGCAACATGTGCAGGTCGTGCGGCATAACACCTGGCGCCTTCTACGAGGGGACCCATGAGGGAGCGCAGCTGGACATCGCCCGCCGTCCAGTGCGCCAGCTGGACGGCACCACGGTCGTGCAATTGGTTACCGAGTGCCAGCGGTGCCGCCTTGGCGGGCTTGAGCTGACGCCCGATCTTGGGGCAGTCCTGAGAGCTGTCAAGGCGCTGCGTCCCGACGAGCGCAGCATGCTTGCCAGCTGGGCCATCGCGGACGAACGTGACTTCAGAGACGTAGAGCGAGTCTGGGGTGAGTACCGGGCACTGCCCCAGGACTCCCGCGCCGTGGTGCGTGCAGCGTTCACACCCTGAGCAGGATGACTGACGGTTCATACAGAGAGCAGGGGGACAACAATGACGAAGGACTACGGGAAGCCGTCCCGAGCTGGCGAGAACCGCGTGTTGGTGGAGCGTCGGCTCAGGGAGCTGGCCGAGGCCGGCGGAGGCCGCGAAACGCTGACGATCGAGTGGCGCGGGAAGCCCAGCTACTTCGACGTCATCGAGATGCAGGCAGGGGACCTTTACTACAACCCGGCCACACACCGTATCCGCGCCCAGCGCAGCCATGACACGCAGAGGGATGCGCTGCTCGATGCCGACCCGTGGAGCGTTGAGAGCCAGGAGTACCTGGACTTCCTGCTGAAAGCGCTGCCGGCTGACCCGTCCAGGTTGGACCCGGAATTTGGCAACCTGGCAGAGAGCCTCAGGGACTACGGCCAGAATGATCCAGGCCTGATCACCCGTGACGGCATTCTAGTCAATGGCAACAGCCGCCGTGCAGCACTCCTGCAGGCGTTCGGGCCGACCCGTCCCATGCGCGTTGCAGTGCTTCCTGACTCATGCGACTGGTCTGACGTGACTGCTGTTGAGCTGTCACTTCAGCTGCGCAAGGATCACCGAAGGGACTACTCATACATCAACCGGCTACTCGCTATCGATGAGATGGCCTCGCAGGGAGTACCCCTTGCGACTATCGCGGCAACCTTCCGCAGCACCGTCGATTCATGTAAGCGGGACATGTGGGTCCTTGGCATCATTCGGACGATGATCAAGAGAAGCAGTGCGGCAGGGAAGGCTATGCCGCTCATTGCCTTCGAAGACCACACAGAGAAGCTAAGGGAACTCCACCGCAGGTTCGCCAAGGAAGTGGTCAGCAATCCGGACAAGGCCGAGCTGATGCTGGAGGCTCGCCTTTCAGCCATCGCACTGGGATTCTCTAAGACAGACGTACGACTCATTGAATCCGACTTCCAGGACCGGTATCTGGCGAAATCGCTGCCCGGGGGCCTGCAGTTGAAAGTGGCTGCTCCAGGCTCGGTAAAGATCCCCGGACTGGGGCGCTCGGTCAAGGGACCGTCCGACACCCTGGCCTCGGCTCGCGCAATGACAGACGCACTACTGCAGGCTAGGGCAGTCAGCTCGGTGGACCTCTCGCTGAGCAGTCCTGAAGGAGTGCAGGCTCAACGCACGCTCGAAACCTACAAAAACGCCTTCGATGAATCACTCGGTTTCGCGGGAAAGGATGCCCGCGTCCGCAAACGCAAGCAGGCGGCCCCGGCGCGGCTGGCAGATGCCTGCCAGGACATCGACCAGTGCATTAGTGACCTCGTCATGTCGCGCGCCTCTCGCAGCCTCGACGAGGATGCGTTCGACGATGCTGTGGCTAAGCTGAGGCAGAGCCTGGGTAAGCTCGCCATCGAGACCAAGCGCACGGTCAAAGACCCTGGGAACGACACAGCATGGCTCGTCGGACTCCTCAAAGAAGGACTGTGAGTGCCGGACATCTCTGACCCCAGTCTAGTGCTCGGGTTCGACATCAGCCGGACCCGAGCACTACTGCGGACAGTACCGGCGTACAAGACCGAACTCACCCAGATGCTTTCGCGATTTCCTAGCGGCCGCATGACCGAGCTGCTCACCGCCGCAGTACCCGTCGACGAGTTCGTCGCGGGCATTGAAGTGCTGGCCGAGTGGCCTGACCCCGAAGGCGTGGTCTGGGAGGAATCATTCCAGCTGCTGATCGGGGAGATGCTCGACACCGCAGCGAGCGCTGAGAATTTCCTCGCCGGGGGAACAGGCGCCGACGCAGTCGCGCCCGAGGACCTGGATGCGGTGCTGGGCGTGGGCTGGTGCGGCGACCTGACCTCGTTCCAGCGGCGCGATACGGCAAGGCTTCTGTCTCTTCGGCATGGGGCGAACTTCAGCGTGCCAGGTGCCGGCAAGACGCGGGTTGCGCTGGCTGTGTTCTCGGCGCTCCGCGAACGCGGAGAAGCAGCGCGCCTGCTGGTTGTGAGCCCGAAGTCTGCATACGAGGCATGGCAGGACGAGAGCCGCATCTGCTTCCGGCATCCGCCCGACGTCCGCGTACTAGGGACGAGAATGCCCGACTCCGCTGATGTCCTCCTCGTGAACTACGAGCGCCTGGGGCGGTCGCAGTTCGGCCTGGCGGACTGGCTTACTGAGGCGCCCACGATGCTGGTCCTGGACGAGGCCCATCGCATGAAGCTCGGCGGCGCTGGCGTGTACGGGGCTGTTTGTCTCGCGCTTGGGCCACTCAGCACACGACGCCTCATTCTCACTGGTACCCCAGCGCCCAACGGGGCCAAGGACTTGGAGAGCCTGCTTTCGTTCGTTTGGCCCGGGCACGGCCGGCGCGTTGTAATCCAGGCGGTCGACGGCGGCGACCTTGCCGTAGCGAGCCGCGTCCTACGCCCCCTGTACACACGGACGACGAAGCAGGAGCTGGGCCTTCCGCCCGTCGATATCCGGATGCGCATGATCCCCATGCCCCCGCTCCATCGCGAGATCTACGACGCGATGGTCGGGCGCTTCACCGCGCGTGCCGAGGCAGGCCGCTCGGATCTCCAGGCCCTGGGGAAATCCGTACTCCGCCTGCTAATGGCGGCCACCAGCCCGGCACTCCTAGTCGAGGGAGCGACCCGGTACGAGCCGCTCTCGCTTCAGGTCCCACCACTGGCAGTGCCTGAAAGTGACGATCTTGCGGCGCTCCTTCAGAAGCTACCGAGCTACGAGACGCCGCCCAAGTACCAGGAAGCCCTGGCCATCGTGGCAACCAATGCTGCCGAGGGCCGAAAAACCCTTGTCTGGGCAAGCTTCGTCCGGAGCATCACTACCCTGGAGAGGCTTTTCGAGGACTACCACCCGGCCGTCGTGCACGGTGGCACAGCAGACCGGGACGAGCAGTTGCGCCGATTCCGCGAGGATCCTGACTGTGCGGTGCTCATCTCCAATCCGGCCACGCTCGGAGAGGGAATTAGCCTGCACCAGGTCTGCCACGATGCGGTATACATCGACCGGGATTTCCAGGCTGGTCGCTTCCTCCAGAGCCTGGACCGTATTCACCGCCTCGGTCTTCCCCAGGACACACTGACGCGCATCACTATCCTGTCTTCAGAGGGGACAGTAGACGAGGTCGTGGCCATGCGTCTCGGTGAGAAGCTCGATTTCATGGGCCGGATCCTGGACGACCCCTCCATTCAGATGCTCAGCGATCTGGAGGAGGAGCCCATCTTCGCCGCCGGCATTGATGCGGCCGACCTGCAAGCGCTACTCCGGCATGCCCGAGGGGTACGGAATGACGTCGGCTGATCGCGTCCGGGGCCTGGGTGCGGCGGTTTCGGCACAGCCGTCGGCAGGGCCGGAGGCTGTCGCACGACTTCCCCCGTCCGGGAGTCAAGAGCGATTCGATGTTCGGTTCCAGTCGTGGGTCTGTCCAGCGACTGGTGTATCTCGTGTTGTG